>Ga0209292_1001614_pt1 | contig 27344 bp, 20 predicted proteins | sample GOMGulsemesocosm_2_FD_184634 | JGI IMG/M metagenome (GOLD analysis project Ga0209292, IMG submission 184634) | Methane-oxidizing microbial communities from mesocosms in the Gulf of Mexico - GOM9C Gulf of Mexico (SPAdes) (version 2) | ecosystem: Environmental > Aquatic > Marine > Cold seeps... | reverse complement strand
GGTAAAATGCTTTGCGGAAATAGTGAACATGACGGATTTTACTCGATAATATTGTGGTAGCTCGTTAACAAGAAGGGTATGATATCGGTAAATTTATAACTTTCAACCATTTTCAGCTTCCCTTGATTATCTGTAATTTCTGGTAAGTCAGTAAATGTCGTTGAACTTCATCTGTCGATCTGCATAAAAGAGACCCTCATGGCTATCATTAAACAACAAGATTTAATTGAAAGTATTGCTGATGCATTACAGTACATTTCTTATTATCACCCGTTAGACTTTATTCAAGCACTTGAAAAAGCATATCATAAAGAAGAAAGCACCGCGGCGAAAGACGCTATCGCTCAGATCTTAATTAATTCAAGAATGTCGGCACATGGACAACGTCCTATTTGTCAAGATACCGGAATTGTGACTTGTTTTGTGAAAGTTGGCATGGATGTTCAGTGGGATAAAACAGACCTGACTGTACAACAAATGATTGATGAAGGTACTCGACGTGCCTATTTAAATCCAGATAACCCGCTACGTGCATCAATCGTAAAAGACCCTGCAGGGGCTCGTATCAACACTAAAGATAATACACCATCGGTTGTGCATATTGATATGGTTGCTGGCGGCGGCATCGAAATTATGATCGCGGCAAAAGGCGGCGGTAGTGAAAACAAATCTAAAATGGTGATGTTAAACCCAAGTGACTCAATCGCTGACTGGGTGGTTAAAACACTACCTACTATGGGGGCAGGTTGGTGTCCCCCAGGAATGTTAGGCATAGGTATTGGTGGTACGGCTGAGAAAGCAGGTGTACTTGCTAAAGAGAGCTTAATGGACCCTGTCGATATTCAAGAGTTAATTGACCGCGGCGCAGAAACAGCAGAAGAAAAGCTTCGTTTGGAAATTTTTGAACGCGTTAATAAATTAGGTATTGGCGCCCAAGGACTCGGCGGCTTAACAACTGTTGTTGATATTAAAATTAATTCAGTGCCAACACATGCAGCATCAAAGCCTGTTGTGATGATCCCTAACTGTGCGGCAACTCGCCATGTTCATTTTCACCTTGATGGTTCAGGACCGGCAAACTTATCTCCGCCTAAGTTAGAAGATTGGCCAGAAATTACGTGGGAAGTGGGTGAAAATGTTCGTCGTGTAAATGTTGATGACTTGAAAAAGGCTGATGTGAGCTCTTGGAAAACAGGTGAAACAGTTTTACTTAGTGGTACGATATTAACCGGACGTGACGCTGCACATAAACGTATTCAAGATATGTTAGCAAAAGGTGAAAAGTTACCAGTCGACTTCACCGATAAATTTATTTATTACGTAGGCCCTGTTGATGCTATAGGCGATGAAGCTGTAGGTCCTGCAGGCCCAACAACCGCAACTCGTATGGATAAATTTACTGAGATGATGTTAGCAGAAACAGGTTTGCTTGGTACTATTGGTAAAGCTGAACGTGGTGCTAAGACTGTTGAAACCATTAAAAATCATAAGTCAGTGTATTTAATGGCAGTCGGTGGGGCGGCATACTTAGTTTCTAAGGCGATTAAAAAAGCTAAAGTGGTCGCTTTTGAAGATATGGGAATGGAAGCCATTTACGAATTTGAAGTTGAAGATATGCCAGTAACAGTAGCGGTTGATAGTAATGGTGAATCAGCTCACGTCACTGGACCTGCAATCTGGAAAGAAAAAATTGAAGTGCAAGAAGCTAAATTAAAAGGCTAGTTTACATTTTAGTTTTGATTATTGAATGTTTAAAAGCGCTTTTAGCGCTTTTTTTGTTTATGGTAATAGCTCGTTACCAAGATGCTTATTATCATGGAAAAAGTGAAAGAATAGATATGCTATTACCGATAAGACTCTAACACTCAAGAAAAAGATTCGTTTTGGGTGTACACTTAATATTCAAGTTACTAAATAAGCGATACTAAAAATAAAACATGACCGACACTAATTTACGTACCGTTACCATTATTTATTATTGTGATAATTCACTTGAACTAATGCATTTCGTTGGTCGTTTTGCACAAAATGCTTCTGGGCGAGTCATTATCCCTAACCAGTTTAAGGAAGATAAATCGATTATTGCTGTTTGTGAAGGAGAAGTTACAATTCTCAACAAAGTCGGTGATCGCATTAACATGATTAATGATTATTGAATATCCCATTAATAAGAACATTAGAATAAACTTAACCTAAGCAAATTTCTATGCTTTAATACTGATAATATTTACAGTGTTAGTTGTGCGGCCGTATGCTTACTTTTGAACTTCCTTCCTTTTTAGAAAAAACACCTACTGAGTCTCTCATTTTTATCATCGCTATTTTATCGGTACTCTGTTGTTTAATAGGCTTTATTCTCGTTTATAAAATAAAAAAAATGTCATTGCAGCAGATATTTCAAAATGAAAACACACAGTTGTTATTCGAAAAAATAACCATTAGCAATGAAATATCAAATAAAGCACAACAGCAGTTACAGCAACAATTAGGTTTTAATCATCAACTATTAATGAATCAACAAGTTGAATTAAAAACCTATTTTGAACAACAAATATCCGACTTTAAAATTAAACTGTTGCGTCAACATGCCGAACAAGGTGAAAAACAAACGTCGAATTTGCATACTAATAGCGAGAAACTAAACAAAGCATTGCATGAACATCAAATCGCTTTTAATCAAAATCAGTTAAAGTCAGTTGACCAACTCGTTGAACACCTTAATAACATCACCCAAGTTAGTCGTGAAGATTTAACTAAGTCATTACAAATATCCAGTGAACAAATGGCCAAACGTATCGATGGGTTAACTACCTCGACAGATAATCGTTTAAAAGAAATTAGTGGACAAGTAGAGAAACGATTAGCGGAAGGGTTTGATAAAACAACCAAAACGTTTAATGATATTCTACAGCGTTTAGCTTTGATTGATGACGCGCAAAAGAAGATCACCGAGCTTTCATCGAACGTGGTGAGTCTACAAGAAGTGTTAAGTGATAAACGTTCACGCGGTGCTTTTGGTGAAGTACAGTTAAATAGTCTAATTAGAAATGTGATGCCCGAGCAGCACTTCTCTTTACAGCATACCTTGTCAAATGGAAAAATTGCCGACTGTATTTTATTTTTACCAGAACCAACAGGCAATGTGGTTATTGACTCTAAATTTCCGTTAGAGAATTATAAGAAAATGATGGATAACCAATTGGGTGATCATGACAGAAAAGCAGCCGAGCGCCAATTTAAAGCTGACATCAAAAAACATATTAATGATATTAGTGATAAATACTTAATTGAAAAAGAAACTGCCGATGGTGCAATTATGTTTATTCCTGCAGAAGCTATTTTTGCAGAAATCCATGCACATCAAAGTGATTTAGTCGATTACGCCAATAAAAAACGAGTTTGGCTAGCGTCACCGACAACATTAATGGCAATATTAACAACCTCTAGATCGGTATTAAAAGACGAAGCGACACGAAAACAAGTGCATGTTATTCAGGCGCATCTATCACATTTATCTCTGGATTTTGGCCGCTTCAAATCTCGTTTTGCGAATTTAGCAAAGCATATTGACCAAGCCGCGAGTGATGTAAAACAAATTCATACCTCAGCAGATAAAATATCAAATCGTTTTGACAAAATTGAACAAGTTGACTTAAAAGATGAAGTTAATGAAAGAGGGAATAAAATAAATGATATGGAAGTAGAAAACAGCGAAAAATTGTCTGTAGTATAACGACCAAAGTATCAATTAAATGTCAGCTAAAATAAGAGGAATTACTGTTGTTTCAAAAAATTAAAGGGCTAAAATCACTATTTTCTAGTTTAGCCGTTTTTGCCTTAGTCTATTTTTTTATGGTGAAAAGCCAAACTTTTTGGTTAAAACAAGTTGTAATTATTGAGCAATTATTGTTTGTTTTTTTGTCGGTAATTATTGTCTTTGCGAGTTATTTTAATCGAAGTCGTTTAGCTTTTTTATCCTTATTGTGGTTACTCTACTATGGCAGTTTCTCTTTTTCTCTACCTTGGTCAAGTTGGTTAGGCCAACAACAGGATTGGTTAACATTATTTGGCTGTTTTTCTTTGCTTTTATTATCACAAATAAAAGACCGTGGTGTCGTTTCAATTCATGGGCTTTATCGGTTGTTATTACTCTCATTCGCAGGGGCGGCGGCATTCTTTTGGTTAGAAATGAGTGGAGCAATTATTGCCTTTGTTCAAAGCTTACCAAACACGGAGCTGTTCCAAAAATATATTCGCTTAGAGTTGCCGCTAGCAATAAGTAGCATTGCTATTATTTGGCGGGCAATAAGAAAAGGTGATTTAGTCATCTCAGCAGTATTTATTACTTTGCTCATTTGGCTCTTTTATCAGTACCAATTAACCCACTTACCGATAAGTTTAACGATAACGTTATTGTGCTTGCACTATCTGTTAGTCATCGTTATAGATGCCTATTTTCTTGCTTATCGTGACGACTTAACAGGGCTGCCTTCACGTCGAGCATTAAACCAATTAGCGCTGTCTTTAGGGCGTAAATATACCGTTGCAATGTTAGATATTGACCACTTTAAAAAGTTTAACGATACCTACGGGCATGATATTGGCGACCAAGTATTAAAATTAGTATCGACTAAAATTGGTAACGTTAAAGGAGGGGGAAAAGCTTTTCGTTATGGCGGAGAAGAATTTACCATCGTTTTTCCTCGAAAGAATATTGAGCAAGCATTACCTGAGTTAGAGGCCGTACGCCGATCCATAGAAGACTACAAAATTGTTATTCGTCATCCTCAACGAAAAACCAAGGAAGAAAGAAAAGGAAATAAAAGCAATGACTTTAAAACGGTGAGTGTCACTATATCAATAGGCGTCGCAATTCGAGAAAGCAAACAAAGTTTTGAACAAGCATTAAAATGTTCTGACCAAGCATTATATAAAGCGAAGAAGAAAGGTCGTAATAATGTGAGCTATTGAAGTTAAAAAAACTATAGTTTACTGAAGTTAGGGAATCGTATTAAAACAGGTCATCGCCTTGATGAAAGTCATCGGCGCACAGCGTTTATTTTAAGAGATTAAAATAAACGCTGTGATAGATGATGTGATTTATGTAACTTAATTCAAAATCGCAACGTTTACAAAAACTACGGTTAATAATAATGGGCAAACATAGCGTAAATAATTTCCCCAAAGTGGCAGCCACTTTCTTCCTTCTTGCAAAGCTTTATCACGTAATTTATTACCGCGGCTCCATAACCAACCGACAACGATAAAGTAGAATAAGCAACTTAATGGTTGCAAAATTGTCGTTAATAAGCGAATAACTAAGCCAAATAGCTCATCAAAGAATGCAATCAACAACATGCTAGCGCAAAGTACGACGAAAGAAACTAACCAAGTAGCCTTTGAACGCGTAAAACTTTTATCTTCCATTAAATAGGATACAGGCACTTCGGTTGATGAAATGGTCGATGTGAGTGCCGCAATAGATAACAACAAAAAGAAACAGCTTGAAACAAATAATCCAGCATTGCCCATTGAATTAAATAATTCTGGCAAGATGTTGAAAATTAACTGTCCTTCACCAATTAATTCATTATTACGAAAAACTTCAAGCCCAGCTTCTTGAGCAACAAAAAGTGCAGGAATAATCAACAGACCAGCCATAAAAGCTATAAATGTATCAAGGGCGGTAATTGAAAGTGCTAACTTACCAATATCTTTACCTTTTTGCATATATGAGCCATATATCATCATGCCACCAACGCCAATTGACAATGAAAAGAAAGCTTGGCCCATTGCCGAGATAATAAGTTTTGGGTTGGTTACCTGTGAAAAATCAGGAATTAAATATAAAGCTAAACCTTTTTCTGCACCGGGTTGACGCAAAATATAAACAATCAAGCCAATGAGCATGATAAGTAATATTGGCATTAAACGCGCTGACCATTTCTCTATACCAGCATTAACACCTTGATGAATAATTGCAGCACCGAGCAAAATAAATATTGGCGTGAATAACAAATTACGTTCAGTGCTCGATGTTGCCAACCACTGAGAAATGTCGGTAAAACCTAGCAGCTCAGTAAATGAAGAAAGAGCATGTGCTAGCATCCAACCGGCAACGATTGTGTAAAAACTTAACATCATCATTGCGCCACATAAACCAATTATCCCTGCGTATTTGCCTACATTTGGCAAAGTATCTTGGCAAGCTTCTTTTAAAGCCGCTACGGGGTTTTTTTGTGCTTGGTTGCCAATATATATTTCTGCATATAAAGCGGGTAGGGCCAATAAAAGGGTTACTAATAAATAAACGAATAAAAAAGCACCTCCACCATTATTGGCGGCCTGTGTAGGAAATCCCCAAATGTTACCTAAACCAATTGCTGAGCCTGCCGCAGCTAATATAAAGCCAATACGGGAATGAAATGAATCTCTAATTTGTGTCATATATTGTTGAATGCATATTATTTTTATTTGCTGATGAGCTTACCGAGTTCAGATCAGATAGCAACGATTTTTTAAAAATTTGTTTTATGGAAAATGTAAACTATGTAAACCCTTCAGCAAATGGTGTTATAAACTTGCTTTCAAAAATATCAGCCTTATATATGTTGAAGTTCAATTATTTGCCATTGTAAATACATAAGAGAAAGATTCGCATGCTAAAATTTCAAATTATTCCAGTGACACAGTTCCAACAAAATTGTACGTTGTTTTGGTGTGACCAAACCAAGCAAGCGGCAGTGGTAGACCCTGGCGGAGATGTAGAGTTAATCATCAGTGCGATAGAAGAACACGGCTTAACTTTAGCTAAAGTATTGCTAACTCATGCTCATATCGACCATGCAGGAGCTACAAAAACCTTAGCGGATCACTTTAGTGTTCTTATTGAAGGTCCTCATAAAGCCGATCAGTTTTGGATAGACTTAATCCCGAAGCAAAAAGAAATGTTTGGTTTTTCAAAAGCTGATGTTTTCAAACCTGATCGTTGGTTAGACCAAGGTGACACAGTAACTTTTGGTGAGATTGAATTAGACGTTTATTTTTGTCCTGGACATACGCCGGGTCATGTGGTGTTTTTTAATAGGCAGTCTCAACTTGCCCAAGTCGGTGATGTTTTGTTTAAAGGCTCGATAGGCCGTACAGACTTTCCTCGAGGCGATCACGCAACGTTAGTTAATTCAATTCGAGAAACCCTTTTTCCTTTAGGTGATAATGTTAGGTTTATTCCCGGCCATGGCCCGATGAGTACCTTTGGTGAAGAACGTCAGAATAATCCGTTTGTTGGGGGCAACGCGGGCTAGTTTTATATTCGAAAGAACCATTATAATGAATTGTAACGCTGCAATAGCCAATCTTCAGTACCTAAAAACATGATGATTTTTAGGGAGGTATACTTAGTTAACGTCTAATATCATAGTTAACTAAGTATTATGCTTCAGTTAATCGTGCTACTTCACTTTCATTATCGACCGTATTGATGTGTTATTGGCCAACATACGACTCTACATTTATGTAAAATAAGTCTTCAAATACAGGTAATTCACTAATGTCAGCAATAACTTGCCAGTCAGTAGTTGGAGTAACCCTTGTTCTTTTACCCTTTATTTTCACATCTATGGGCATATCAAACCCGCTAACATTCGATTTCCAACGATACTTTATTTGTTGCTCTTCTTTTGAAATTACGAGAGTCGGTATTTCATTGAAATATAAATATTGGTCAAATATTTTTTCAAAATCATATTCAAAATAACCATTAAAGAAATTCAAAACATCAGCCGTATTCAAGTGAGACTTTTTAAAAGTTGTGGTAAATGATTTAACACCAGCCCACCATTTTTTATCGTCATTAATCACATGTCTCAAGGTATTAATAAATAACGTACCTTTAAAGTAAATGTCTGAAGTTGGCCAATGGCTTACCGACGGAGGTCCTATCATAGAATACTGACTACTTACTTTACTCTTGTAGCCATTAATATATTTTATCGCATCGTTGTAGCCAAAGTGGTCTTCAACATATACAGCTTCAGCATAAGTACACCAGCCTTCATGTATCCAAGCATCAGAAAAATCATAACTGGTTAAACTATTACCAAACCATTCATGGCCGGTTTCATGAATAATAATAAAATCAAACTTAAGAGAAACGCCTACGCCAGTCCAATCACCACTACTGCCATCTCCTCTGTTATAACCATTTTTAAAGCCATTACCATAAGTGACAGCACTTTGGTGTTCCATTCCTGTGTATGGCGCTTGAATAAGCTTATAGCCGTCTTCAATAAAAGGGTATTCACCAAAGTATTTTTGGTAAGTTACCATCATGGGTTTGGCTTGTTTAAATTGTTTTTTTGCTTTATCCAAGTCTTGTTCAAGTACATAATAATCAAGGGTTAAGTTATTGAGTGTTTCACCAAAGTGAACATAATTACCAATATTTAAAGAGACACTGTAATTATTAATAGGATTAAACGTTTGCCATACATATTCGGTGTAGCCATTCCCTTTATTATTGGTTTCAATAAGGCGTCCGTTGGAAATATCCTTTAAAGTAGAAGGTACAGAAACTCGCATTATCATACTGTCCACTTCATCAAATTGCTGATCTTTATTTGGCCACCAAACCATTGAACCTGTGCCTTGGCAGGCGGTATTTATCCAGTCGTTCCCTTGGTCATCTTTCTTAAAAGTGAAGCAGCCAAATCGACCTGTTGCGCTTGGTTGCCCCGAATAATGAAAGTCAATTTCATGGACAGTGCCTTTTTTAAGTGTCTCAGGAAATGAAATATATACCGCATTAAGTTCACGTTTATATTTAAGGACATTTTGTTGATATGCTATTTTATCAATCGTTAAATTTTGATATAAATCTATTCTGATGACGTTGTCATCTTCAAGCATTTTGAACGTTATTTTATTATTACCCGAAATAAATTTGCGTTTAGGCTCAACTTTGATTGATAAGTCATAATGCAATAAATCATTGTTGGTTCGATATGGGTCATATCCTCCCCATTGCACATTTTCTTTTGGGTGTTGCAGTGCTTGGTCGGCAACTAGTGAGTTTTCATCATATTGCAAGATGATTTCTTGCACATTGCTTTTACCTACCTTCAATAATCTTGGCTGATGATACTTGGCTTTTATTTGTAAATCAGCGCTGTTTGAGTTTACGTAGGCGATACCTTGATGATTCGTTTGATAGGCTTTTAATCGTTTACGATCATAAACTATTGCCCCTTCAATTGGTTTATTAGCTTTTGAACTAAGCACAATAAACGTATTCTCACTGGCATGTGCATGTTGAACCAGTTGAGAACTTAACAATGTGATAGCAATCACAGCGATAATTTTTAAAATATTCATATTGTTATCTTTCAATCCAATTATAGTATTTTTAGCTTATGACACCACTGATGAAAACAATCAAAATTGCGATAGGCGCTATATAACGAATTAAAAATTGCCATAGCAGAAATTGGTTATTAGACAGGTTTAATTCGTCTTTCATTGTTTTCGGTGATACTTTCCAACCAACAAAAATAGCCGTTAATAAACCACCGATAGGCAGTAGAATACTCGCAGAAATATAATCTAAGCTTTCAAATATGGTTTTACCTTCGAGTAAATGGATAAAGTCAAAAGGGTGAAAGTCACTTAATACATTCAAAGATAATACGGATAAAAGCCCTAAAAACCACATAACTGCGCCGGCAAGGAAAGTCGCTTTTTGACGAGGCAATTTAGATTTTTCGGTCGTCCAAGCAACAATGGGTTCAAAGTTACCAATACATGAGGTTAACGCCGCTGCGATAAGTAATAGAAAAAATATAGCACTAAATATTTGACCGCCAGGTAAGTCGCCAAGGGCTAAAGGAAGTACTTGAAAAACTAAACCCGCACCGGCATCAGGCGTTAAACCATTAGCAAAAACCAGCGGGAATATGGCAAAGCCTGCTAACATTGCAACAAATGTGTCAGCAAAAACTACGATAAATGAGTTTTGTCCTATTGATGCCCCTTGATTTAAATATGAGCCATATGTGACCATAACTGCCATAGCAATACCAATAGAGAAAAAGGCTTGCCCTAACGCAAGTAAGAATGTTTCCCCGGTAATTAGACTAAAGTCAGGTGTTAGTAAGAAATTCAAGGCTGCGGACATATCGCCAACAACAGACGAGTAGCCCACCATAACTAATAAACAGATAAATAAAGCCGGCATCAATATTCTTACGGCTTTTTCAATACCACTTTTCACCCCTTTAGAGTTTACAAATACCATGATGACAACAACGACCGTGTGCCAAAAAATCAATCTCGATGGGTTTGCCATTAGGGTATCGAATAGTGTGGTCGATTTTTCTGGCGTCATAGCCGTAAATTCTCCCATAACTGCCATGACGAAGTAATCAAGCGTCCAGCCCGTAATTATCGTATAGGTAAGCATCATCATGAAAACCGCAGTTAGCGCCATGCCACCCACACCTGACCATTTACTGGTGAGCTTTTCACTTGTGGCAAACTCTTTAAAGCTGCCAATAGCAGAAACGGCATTTTTTGTTTTACGACCAATTGCCCATTCAGACATTACAAGTGGAACACCTATACACAATGCACAAGCTAAATAAACAAGAATAAAAGCTGCACCACCATTTTCTCCAGCCACATAAGGGAAACGCCAAATATTACCGAGCCCAACAGAAAAGCCAATAGAAGCCATTAAAAAGGTAAATCGGGAAGACCAACCTTCCGTTGATGAGCCTTGAGAAGTTATCGCCATGTGAATCCTTTTATTATTATTTTTATGCTAAAGCCGATAATTTATATTCCAGCTTAAGTTTGATTGAGAGGACTTTTTTATCAAAACTTCAAATGGTTATGCAGTGTGTTGGTCATAAATGACCTAACAAGTGCCATAAAAATCACATATATTGTCACTAAATGATTTACAGTTAATCTGCTACTACATTACGAAAGAGATGACTAAAACTGCGGCTAATGGCTAATGGTTCTTCACAACTATTCATATGCGCCTGAATTTGTTCATGATCTATATTTTTCACATAATCTAAGTGATCAACATTCAAAACAGTACTGCGATGCACTTGCCAAAAGCTTTCAGGGTTTAATTGTTCATAAAGGTTTTTCAATGGCATTCGAACCAAAGCTTCTCTTTTTTGGGTTATTACTTTTACATAACGTCCGCTGGCTTTTAAACAAATAATGTCTTCGACAGGTATTAACCAGGTTTTATTGCCAATTTGAATTTTTAGTCTTTTAAGGTGCTGATTACCAGATGAGTTCACATTAAACAGTAATTCTTTTAAATCTAAAGGCACGGACGACAGCTGACTCTTTAATCTTTCGATGCATTCTAAGAGCCGAGTATCTGAATAGGGCTTTAGTAAATAATCTATCGCTCCAGCATCAAAAGCTTGAATAGCATATTTGTCATAAGCGGTAACAAATACGACATGACAACAGTGGTTAGCTTGCTTTACTACATCAATACCCGATAAATCGCCCATTTGAATATCTAAAAAGGCAATATCAGGCTTTAATGAGTTTAACGCCTCCAATGCTTCTGAACCACTTGCAACATCAGCAACTATGTTAGCCTGTGGCCAATGTTTCTTTAATTTTTTGAGTAAACTTGTTCGTAATATTTCTTCGTCTTCAGCAACTAATATATTAACCATTTATTGGTACCTCTAATACCGCCGTCGTTTCGTTTTTATAGTTACAGCACATTGAAAAACTTGCACGGTTTCCATAGGTTACTTTCATGCGCGCAAGTAAATTATTAATCCCTGTACCGTAGTTTTTGCTGATCATCAGCCCTGCATTATCTTTTACCGTAATTGAGAGTATATTTTTGTTATTAGTGTCAGCGCTAATAGTGATTAATCCGGCATCTGATTTTTTTTCAATACCATGCTTAATTGAATTTTCTACTAAAGTTAATACCGACATTGGCAAAATAGGCTGATTTAACAGCTCTTTGGGGATATCTATATGGTAATTTAATTTATCTGAAAATCGTATTTTTTGAATATTTAAATAACGAGTGATCATCTCTAGCTCGTCAGTTAACTTAATATACTTTTGACGATATTGAGGCACAGTCGAGCGTAAATATTCGGTTAATTCTTCAAGTAAATTTTTGGCTTTTTCTGCATCTAGATCAATCAAACTATGTAAATTGGCCAAGGTATTGTAAAAAAAATGTGGCTCTATTTGCGCTTGCAACAAATGCATTTCCATTTCCACTTTCTCTCTTTCAATGGAGTGTTCGGCAACTTGCTGTTTTAGCATTTGAAACTTGGGCTGTGACTCTCGGCTTTGCACGTAAATAATCAACATCATTGCCCAAGCCGAAAATATTAAGGTCGATAATGAATAAATGGTAACTTGAATAAAAGGGTGTAACGAACTGGCGTCCCAAGTGGAAGAGAGAAATATAAACGGGAAACTTACAAAAAAAGCTAAAAAGCCAATCAAAGTGATGCGGGTAATTGGCATTCGACTGTCAGGACCTTTTGATAACACAATGTAAGAAAACGCGAGGGAAAAGCCTAAAATATTCATCGACTTAAAATAACCATAAAACTCAGCAAAGAAGAAGCTATAACTGCTGTCCACTATGGTGATGTGGTAAATCGTTTTCAAAAATGCACAGGTACTATTTATAAGAAAAATAACTAGCAGCATCTTTATTGAAATCAACGAAGTTATCGCTTTAAAACGACTATTGATATGATACATAAAACTCAGCCTTAACTAGCTATAATAATATGATTATATTTACTTTAATCTTAATTTTGGTCTTCATTAGTTATAACCTTTTACTATATTTGACTCTTCATTATCTAAGGCCAATAAAGAGAAAGGGTACCCTGTAGAAGCTGTTTTATTCTTCGTTTCAGCTTGTTGTTGTTGTTGTTGTTGTTGTTGTTGTTGTTGCTTTTCTGCTATTTCTTGCTGATGTTTATCACACATATATAGTGTCCTTTGCATTAGTTGTTTGTTGATAGATATTGTCTGTCTTGATAGCTTAAAAAATAATAATGACATAGCTAAATTGTTTCCAATTGCCGAATTAAAGGCATAAAGACATTCGTTTCGTTCACCAATATTCGCATTGTTTGAAATCCAATATCTAAGGAAAAACATTTTAATAACCGCTTAACTGCATTTTAATCATCGTTTTCGTTATTTAATGACTTTCCTACTATTATCACTAAGTAAATTCATCTTTAATTTTTTCAACGACTTCACCACTTAAGCAGTGAACGTTGTTACTTTTAAACAAAAATGTCTGTTTTTTACCTCCCAGAAAAATTGTACATTTAATTTAAAGCCGCTTATTTATATAAGCGGTTCTTTTTTATTAATACATATTTAAGTATTCAATAAATATCTTAATACTCACATAGGTACATTCATTACCTATTTCTCTTATTTCATGACATTTCTGCATGTTTCAACAGTGTAAATCTGATAATTGTTTACATGGTTATACAATATACAATAAAAACATGAGGAAGCTATGAAATATAATAAAATAAATAAATCAGCCATCGCATTAGCTATTTTAGCTAGTATCACCGCTCCAGCAATTTATGCTGATGAAAGAAGCGAAGCAGTAAAGGAAGTGGAAGTGATCAGTGTGACGGGGTCGCGTATTGCTCGTACTGATATTGAAGGAATTGCTCCCGTTGTGATCTTCGATAAAGCAGATTTAGACATTTCAGCGATGACCAATGTTGGTCAGTTCTTGCAAAAAATGCCATCAATTACCGGCCCTTCAAGTAATCATGCTCAACAATTTTCGGGTGGTGTAGCTACCGCAACGTTACGGGGGTTAGGTGCACGAAATACCCTAGTTTTAGTGAATGGCAGGAGATTAGGCTCATCGGGAGTTGGCGGAAGTTCAGATTTAAACTCTATTCCAATGTCGGCGGTTGAAAGTATTGAAGTACTACAAGATGGTGCCTCTGCTATTTACGGCTCTGATGCCATCGCGGGTGTTGTAAACATCATTATGAATAATGATTTTGAAGGCTTAAAAGTAAAAACTAGTTCTGGCATTAGTGATAAAAATGATAATGCTGAGAACGGCTTTGAGTTAACTTACGGAATAGATACAGATAAAGGCAATATTTTAGTTAATTACTCTCGTAATAAAACTGACGGCTATGTCATGGCAAGACGTAATATTCAAAATGATCCTGACAGACGTGGTTTTGGCGGACCAAACAACAGAGACCCTTTTTCTAGTAATGGTACTACCTATAATATTAATGACGATTGGTGGGTACTTAAAGATGATGCAAGTCGATTTACCTCGATGGATGACTTAAGAAAATACAATCATCCTTGGGATGAGTCTTGGGCTATTGATAGTACGCCTGTCGGTGATGAAGATGGTTTTAATTATTGGCTATATGACATGGGTTCATCAGACTTAGATGTAGAAAATATTTGGGTAAGTGGTACCAGCGAACTTAACAATGATGTTGAAGTATTCTTTGAATATTTACAAAACAAACGTAAGTCATTGTCACGATCTCAACCTTATGGTTTTACTCCTGACTTTGGCGACTCAGTTATTTACTCAGCAGACAATAAATACAATACAACGGGTGAAAGTTTCGGTGTTGCCCGCGCATTTATGGAATTAGGTGCTCGTGAAGTTGCTAATATAGACTCAACAACAACACGTTTTGTTGTAGGTATTAAGGGTGAATTTAATGAGTGGGATTGGGATCTTTCATTAAATAAGCAAAACACTAAATCATATAATGATGTGATGGGGGTCTCGTATAGTCGAGTACTTGCAGCCGCGGGTAACTCAGCTGATTGTGAAGCGCGAAACGACGGCTGTGTTCCATTAGATTTAATGGGGAAAGTTGGCTCAATCACACCTGAAATGCTGGGTTATTTACAACGTGATGCTAAATCACGCAGTGAAAGTTCGATGGACTCATATCAATTTAATATTGTAGGCAGTGTCTATGAATTGCCCGCAGGTGATATAAGTGTTGCGTTTGGTGCTGAATATCGCACCGAACATGCTATTCAAGATTACGCATCTATTGATGAAGAAGGAGACCGTATTTTCCAAGGTGGTTTAGCTGATACCCGACCTCCTGAGCGTGAGATAACTGAATTTTATGGTGAAATTGTTGTACCTTTGTTAGCGGATATGCCGATGGCTAAGCTAGTCGAAGTTGACATGGCAGCTCGCCATTCTGACTATAGTGACTTTGGTACAACAACAACCCCTAAATTCGGTCTTAGGTGGCAACCAATCGATGGCCTTTTAGTGCGAGGCTCTTTAAGTGAGGGCTTTAGGGCACCAGGTTTTGATGAGTTATATTCTGGTTTAACGGGAGGCTGGTCAACAATTCCTGCCGACCCTTGTGCCGAGTCTGATTACGCCAGCTTGTCTGGTTGTCCTCAAAACTTAGATGGTCCAGCTTTATCTGCGACTAGCGCTTTTAGTTATGGCGGCGGAAATGAAGAGCTTCGACCTGAAGAATCAGAAAGTAAGACAGCAGGTATTGTTTGGGCGCCAACTTTTTTTGAAGGATTCACTATATCTGTTGATATGTTTGATATTCAAAAAACGGATGTGATCCGCCGAAGCAGTGCAAATGACACCGTGCAAAACAATGCTAACGGTGTTGCCGGTTTTGACACTATGGTGGAACGTGACCCTAGCAACGGTAAAATTGATGCACTTTATGTTTTATATGAAAATACGGGCTATCAAAATATCAAAGGCTTTGATACCGAAGTTACGTATTTGCTAACGACTGAGTCGATTGGCGAGTTTGATTTCAACCTCAAAGCAACCCAGATGACTGACTATAATACAGGTGAAACAAAGGCAACAGCGACTGATCTTTCTGGTAAATGGTACGAAGGGTCTGGTTCATACCCTGAGCTTAAAGCCATATTATCAACCACATGGACATTTGATGACATATCGTTCAATTGGTCTGCACGTTATGTCGATGGTGTAACTGCTGCTGATGGTGAAGGTTACTGGGGACAATACGAAGGCTCTAAAAAGATGGACTCATATACTCAACATGATGCGCAGTTCAATTATCATTTTTCTCAGTATGAAACACAATTGAGTCTTGGTATTGAAAATGTTTTAGATGAAGAGCCACCGATTGTTTTAGGCAGCTACCGAAATGGTTATGACTCAAATGCTTTCTCATCACGTGGTAGATATTTCTATGCGCGTTTATCAATGAGCTTTTAGATTTAATCGTTAATTAGCTAAGTAGAACTTGCGCCTTATTTATTGTGAAATGAATCATAAATAAGGCGCTACTGGTGCAAGATAAAAGAATACCAAAGGTTAGCGGGCATCATTGTATATCTCAGGTTAGGGCTATATATCCTAAGATAAATATAAGGGATGAATATTAAGTAACCAATCCATGAAGCATAATAAACCCCTATGGCAGTACTTATTTTAAAGCGCCGATAAAGCTAATGACAATATCTTACAACTACAATTAATCATTATTACTTTTCTGAATTAAGAGTAGTGCTTTTATTTCTTTTAATTCTTGTTGAAGCTCAAGAAGACTCGGTTGTTTTTCAGCTTTCTCTGCTTTGGCTGCTTGGTGTTCTTCTTCCATAACATTAACGACTATGCCTATAACCATATTTAAAAAAGCAAAGGCTGTGAAGAATATAAAGGTTAAATAAAATATCCAGCTATACGGGTAAACTTCCATCGTCTCGTATTGAATGTCAGTCCAGTCCTCGAATGTCATAACCCTGAAAAGGGTCAACATTGAAATAGCGATATCTCCCCATAGTTTTGGATTGATTTGATTAAACATGAAGCTACCGATCGCTGCGTAGATATAGAAGATAATAAACATCAATAGGACAACATAACCAAGCTGCGGTAAGGCTTTTATGAGGGAGTTAATTAGGATTCGCAATTCAGGAACGACGGAAACCATCCTCAATACACGGAAAACTCGTACAAGACGGGCCAACAGCGCCATTTCGCTGTTATCTATTGGTATCAGGCTTACCACCACGACTAAGGTATCAAAAACATTCCAGCCTTTCTTTAGAAACGAGCGTTTATCATCGTCAGCAATAAAGCGTATGGTTAATTCAAAAAGGAAAAATACGGTGATGAATACATCAAGAATATCGGTGAGTGAAACAGCCGTATCGGGTAGTTGAAACGTTTTTGCTCCGATTTCCAATGCTGAAATAATTATCACAGAGACGACAAGTAGCTCAAAGATTTTATTGTTTTTGAGCGCATTCATATTCATTTTAATAGCTTTATACATGGTTAATTCTGTCAATATTTAAATCAAAGGTTCATAAATTGCGGGCATTATACTTAATTATGATGAGGTTTTCTTTAGAAAATTATTTCAAAATGTTCACGTTCGCCATTTAATGGCGGCTTAATAAGTGAAGAATTCGACAATTTCAAAGGATAACAACACGGCCAAACAGAAGGCGGAAGGTAACCAGCTAATGAGTGAAAATTGAATAAATTAAGAATGAATTAGCAGAAAGTAAAGCTTTGCTAAATGAAAAACTAAATGGTTAGCTTTAATTTATGCGACGATTAAATAACACTTAATAGGATTTCATTAAATAAGATGCTATAAAAGTAAAAGTTCTATTTATTTAAAGTATTTTGGTTGCTGTTGATGACTGCTCGTAAGCGTATATATTTATTGTCTATTTCTATTTTTTTTAATGCTCTATTTTGTTCATCACTTTCCTATGCAGATGGTCAAAGCCAAGCATTAATAGGTAACGGAAGCATTTCACAACAAATTAAAAACCTCGAAAAAATAGAAGACAATCAAAAAGCACTTAACTTTACCACGGTACTGCTCAAGCGTCCCGAGCTAACCATCTTACAGCAAATTGCTATTTTACAAGAACAAGAGCGCAGGTATTATCAAGTTAGTGAATTAACATTTGCACTCGATTCAGCCAAACAAATTCAATCTCTCGCCACTGAAAATAATCTTCCCAAGATTGAAGCAGATGCTTATAAAAGTATTGGTATTTATCATTACTTAAAAAGTGAATATCAGAAAGCGATTAGCGCTTATAACAAATCTTTAGTTTTTTATTTACAAGGGAATGAACCGCTTAAATTAGCCGCTCTTTATAATAACATTGCCCTAGCTTATGCCGTATTGGGGGATATTAGTAAAACTTTAATTAATTATCAATATGCCGAAGCAATATATCAAAAACAAGGCACAGAATTAGATAAAGTTGATGTTCGTAACAATATTGCCGGTTTGTATTTACGCTTGAAACGTTATGATCTCGCAGAGAAACTTTATCTTGATGTTATTGATAAATATCTACTTTTCGATGATAAGTTAGGTTTAGCAAAAGCCAGAGGTGAATTAGGCTCCGTTTATAAATATTCAGGAGAGTATCAGAAAAGTTTGGAATTACTGCTGCAAGCAATAGAGTACTTTGAAAACGCTAATGATCAATATAACTTGGCTACCTTTTCTCATAATGTTTCTGGCCTCTTCAATATGATGAATCAACCGATCAATGCGATTAAATATGCAGCTCAAGCCATGAAATATGGTCAAACTAGCGGTCATAAGGCTGCTTATTCTGGTGGGTTACATACCTTAGCGCAAGCGCAATTCTCTTTAGGTTATCTTGACAAGTCTTATCAAAACCTTCTCATTTCAGAGCAACTGGCTCAAAAAATGGGTTACGAGGAACAACTCAATAATAACCTAGCGCTACTTGCGTTAATTTATTCTGCGCAGAATAAGCAAAGTGCGGCGTTTAAAACCCATCAAGAATACATAAAACGAACAAGGGACGTTGCTAATAATCAGCTAAATACCCTGTTGGCTGATTTTGAATCTGAAAAATTAAAGCAAGAAAATAGTCAGCTAAAACAAAATAAAAAACTTCAACAATTACAAACAGAAAAAGCTGAGCAACAGAGAAATTTTAGCTTAGTCGCTGCATCTTTTATTATTGTATTGGTTTTGTTTGTTTTTAATCGAAATATTGAGAAACGATCAAAATTAAAGTTATCAGAAAGGGTAAAGCATCGTACGCAAGAATTAGAAGTGTTAACCAGTGAATTAGTCAAGGCAAATGCAATAAAGAGCCAGTTTCTTGCTAATATGAGTCATGAAATAAGAACCCCATTAACCTCCATTATTGGTCAAGCAGAAGCCATTACCAATGGCGATATTGATAAAGAGTATTTACACAATGAGGTTGAAATTATTCATGATAATAGTTTACATCTATTAGAGTTAATTAATAATATTTTAGATTTGAGCAAAATTGAAGCGAATAAATTAGAGTTGGAGTTAGTCGAGCAAGACTTGCACGTTATTCTATATGATCTCGTTAACATGTTTATAAAGCCTGCAAAAGCCAAAGGCCTAGATTTTCAAATAATTCACAGCTTACCTCAAACATTTCTTCTTAAAATCGATAGTTTTCGTTTAAAACAAATTTTAATTAACTTATGTTCAAATGCGATTAAATTTACCAGTAAAGGCTCTGTGACGTTGAGTGTATCAATAAATGATGCCGCATTAACTATCGATGTAAGTGATACAGGCATCGGTATGAGTGAAACACAATTACAGGAAGTATTTGAGAGCTTTACGCAAGGCGACAGTAGCATTAGTCGACGTTTTGGCGGCTCAGGTTTGGGCTTATGTTTGTCTGAACAATTAGCAAAATTAATGTTAGGAAAAATATCCGTAACAAGTACGTTAAATCAAGGGAGCACTTTTACCTTAGTTTTACCTTGCCAGGAACTCGAGCCAGTTGAAGAAGCTGATGTATCCCCAAAAGAAGTTATTGCGTCTGAATTGTCCCTCTCTGACAATGAGACTAACTTTATCGGTCAAATTGTACTTGCCGATGACCATGATGATAATCGTCGTTTAATCGCTCGTCTGCTTACATCATTAGGCTTAGATGTATTGTGTGCGAGTAATGGTCGAGAAGCTGTGGAGTTATGCTTAGAAAATAACCCCAAGCTTGTTCTGATGGATATTCAAATGCCAGAAATGGATGGTATCGAGGCATTTAAAGTGTTGCGTCAACAAGATTTTACTCAACCGATTGTGGCATTGACGGCCAATGCAATGTCCCACGAAGTCGACAATTATTTAAAACTTGGTTTCGATGGCCATTTGAAAAAGCCTATTGAACGAACACTGTTTATTGACACTATTGAAAAGTATTATGGAAAACAAGCCGATAAACTTGCGGCTGTTAATGCCATTGCCTCAGTAGATATGTCTGACTTAGTCACCGAATTTAAATCAAACCTAGTTTTAGAGCAGCAAGACTTGATCCTGCACATTAAAAACAATGAAATGAAAAAGCTTGCTGAACTTGCTCATCGCATTGCTGGTGCCGCGCAAATGTTTGGTTTTTCGCTCGTTTCAGTAAGCGCAATTAAATTAGAAAAGCACATTAAAACGGGATCCTCACAACTCATTAGTGAATCGGCCCAAAATCTACTCAATGAAATAGACCAGGTGCTTTGGTAACTCTTTGTTATATAGGTTTAATTCACGATGTTAGCTATATAGAAATACTTCGTTTATCGGTTTGTTAAATATATCTGAAATTTTGAAAGCAACTTCTAGCGAGGGAGAATATTTCCCTTTTTCAATCGCTACGATAGTTTGCCTTGATACTGAAACCGCATCCGCAAGTTTCTGTTGAGTCATCTCTTGGTGTTCAAAGCGTAACTTTCTAATGTTATTGCTAATCACTTTTGTCATATTAATATCCCCGACGGTAAGAAGCTAATTTCACTAACGAACACACAACCTCTGCAAGTAAACCAAAAGCAATGATTAAATGCATGACTTCATATTCTTTGGCTAAACCAGGCATTGAAAAAGTAAATTGTGATATTACTGGAAATAGAATATAGAAAGTTACACAAAAACAACCCAATACTAGAATATGATAAGCATATGAATTTGCTCGCATGGTAATTGTTTTATCCCGCTCATCACTTTTATCATTTGCTTCTTTATGCTTATAAATAGCAACAATAATTTGTAATACTACTTCTAGAAAAATAGTATAAAGTACCGCTGTAAACAGTAAACTATACATAGTTTCAGTAGAAAATAATTGTTGCTGGTATAAATTGAAGACGCCCCAAGTGTAATTTCCCCAAATACCTATTGTGATCAAAAGCGATGCAAAAATACTACTTTCTCTATATGACATGGTGATTCCTTTTTGTTGACAAAAAAATATGACTTGGTGTTAAATATATTTGACATCGCAACATAGTAGATAACATAAAGTTTAATGTCAAATATTTCATACACGAAGAGTGTTTTATTTTACATGTTGTTTTGAAAGATTTAGTTATAGGGTCGGTATTGCTGATGAAGGCCGTCCTCCCAAAAACGGGGTGTTTTTATTAAACAAGTAAATCTTGGAAGAGACTGAATGGTTGATATAAATTGGCGTAATTTGATTAATATATTAGTTATTAGCTAGTGATAGTAATTTGTGAACGGTTTTTATATTACGTGCAGTTGAGGTAAGTTTTAGTTTTGTTTCTATCAACTTATTGGTTAACTTACTTTTACCCAAACCTTGAGGACAGTATAGATATATAACATCTTTCCCCATTATTAATTGCTCTGAATTTGTTAGGTAAGTTTTAATAATATCTCTTTGGTTCGCTGAAACATGCTCAGATAAAAAGAAGATAATAATTTTGCTACCTTCTGCTTCAATATCAATGGTAGTAAAGGGTAAATCTTTTACAGCATTTACTAAATGACTTTTGGTTAATATGAGTACAGGTACTTCGAAATTAAAATACTCTTTAATGGCTATTTCAAGAGATGATTTTAATGTTTTAGAGTCATTGACGCTTTGAAAAACGACATTACCACTTTGAATGTAAGTATTAACATTCTCAAGATTTAATGATTCATACACGTTTTTCAATTCAGCCATTTTTACTTTCTTTTGGCCGCTAACATTGATGCCCCGAAGTAATGAGATATAAGTGTTCATTATTAAGTGTTATGTCCTTATTAAAATTTTATTTTACGCGTTAAGATATCTTTAAACATTATCCAGTCACCGATAAAACTATATATCGGGTAGGTAAACGTTGCTGGTTTGTTTTTTTCAAAAATGAAATGACCAAACCAAGCAAAACCGTATCCAATAACAGGTATAAACCATAAACCTTGCCAGTAGGTATATCTAATACAGTAACCGATAAGTAACAATATTAATAATGAGCCTATAAAGTGCAATCGTCGACAGGTTTTATTTTTGTGTTGGCTTAAATAAAAGGGATAAAACTCAGTAAAAGTTTGATACTTTTTGGCGGTCATCATTTACTCCTAGGTAGACTAATTAACTTTGCTGGTGAGCACTTTTACACCAATGAGTATCATAGCACCACCTAAAAAACGATCTATCCAATGGCCTAAACGTTGAAATTTTTCGTTTATTTTGGGACGAGATAGCAAAACTACTACCGAAGAAAACCAAGCGAGTTGAATCATCATCATCCAAACACCATAAATAACTAAGTGTAATAAAGGCAAATCAGGAGAAAGTACCACCGTAAAAAGTGCTACAAAGTAGATAGGGGCTTTGGGATTTAAGGCATTACACAAAAAGCCAACACCAATATTTTTTAAAGGCGATCTTTTTATATTTGCTTTAGAGTTAACTTGTTTGGTTATGTCTTTAGGCGCTTTTGTGCGGATCCCTAAAAACCCCAAGTACAGCAAGTAACTACCACCGAGTATCTTAATGACCCACAAGGTGGTGGATGAATTAGCGATAACGGCAGCTAAACCAAAGGCAGAGTAAATAATATGTATTGATAAACCTAATGCAATACCAATACTACACATAAAGCCGGCTTTCTTCCCGTGGCTCAGTGTTTGTTGAGACACTAAAATAAAATCAGGCCCCGGTGATGCTGCAGCAAGCAAATGAATTGAACTAATTAATAGTAGACCTTGTAAAAGCTCCATAATTTATGACTCTCTAATTCCATTAAATCAATGCATTATATTTGAATATTATAAAATAGTGTATTCAGCAAATACGGTTAATTTTTAAGTGGCTTTAAATACTTTACCAGTATTTCATAAAGTATATCTTGGGATATAGGTTTGGTTAAGTGCTCTTTCATTCCTAGCGCCAAACTTTTTTGCAAATCTTCTTCCATAGCATGAGCTGTCATCGCGATGATGGGGAGGTCAGTCAACCCTAAGTCATTTTTAATAATGGAAGTTGCGGTTAACCCATCCATTTCTGGCATCTGAATATCCATTAATATAATGTCGTAAGTCTTATTTTTGATTTTATCTATCGCCACCTTTCCGTTTTCAGCACAATCTATTTGTATCTTTGTATCATCAAGGAAAGCTTTAGCCACTTGTTGATTTAACATATTGTCTTCAACAAGTAACACGCAATAGTCATTTAATTGTGGGATTGTGGTTTTATTTACCAGATTGGTTTGAAGAGAATTTTGCTGCTCTTTATTTGATAGTAAATCAGATAGTGATTCGATGAAAGTTGATGAAATAATTGGTTTTTCAACGAATCCTTTAAAGTTGGCGTCGCTATTAATATTGATGTATTTATCCATGTTAAATGAAGTGTCCATCACTATATAAGGTAAACTTGTCATTATGTGCTGTTTAACTTTTAGTGAGCTTCCACAACTTTCAAGTTTGAATACAGACATATCCAATAAAACTAAATCATATGGCGTTTTTTCTTCTTCAGCTAATATGATCTGCTCTAATGCATCTTGACTATTTGAAGCAGAGTCAGGTGAAATTCCAACTTGATTTAGAGATCTAATAATAATATTACGAACAATATCATTTTCATCAATAATTAATATTTTTAAACTATTACTAAGCAATGACTGAGGGGCAATATGTTTTGAGGAACCTTGTTCTGCTATGTTAAACGTAGCAGTGAAAGTAAAAACTGAGCCTTTATTTAATTCGCTACGAACAGAAATTTCGCCATTCATCAATTCAATAAGCTGTTTGCTTATGGTTAATCCTAAGCCAGTTCCACCATATTTTTTGGTAATAGAATTATCTGCTTGGGAGAATGCCTCAAATAGGTGGCAATGTTGTGAGAGGTCCATGCCAATACCAGTATCCGTTATAGAAAACTGTAAAGTTGTTTGTTTTGAATTATAGGAAAGACAATCGACGCTAAGGTAAATTAGCCCTTTATCAGTAAATTTAATCGCGTTGTTCATTAAGTTTAGTAAAATTTGTTGAAGCCTTAATTGGTCGCCGATGAGTTCTTTTTCAACATCATCGGCAACATCAACAATTAACTCTAAACCTTTTTCATAAGCGTTAAAACTGCATATATTGATTGTTTTTTTAATGAGTAGGCTCAGGTTAAAAGGAAGGTATTCTAAGGTAAGTTTCTCTGCTTCAATTTTTGACAAATCGAGAACGTCATTTATCAAACAAAGCAGTGTTTCAGATGAATCTTTAATTTTATGCAATTTGTCAGCTTGCATTTTATTGACTTCATTCTGCATTGCAATATGACTTAAACCAATAATGGCATTTAATGGTGTACGAATTTCATGACTAATATTGGCTAAAAACTGACTTTTAATTTTATTAGCTTCTAACAATTTATTAGATTCTTCTGCAATTGAAGCGGTTTTTTCTGCAACTTGGTGTTCAAGCTCTATAACAAAACGATTTTGTTGTTCGATAATCTGTTGTTGAGCTATTGCTTTACGTTTCATAAACTGTTGAATAAACAAAATAATAGTGCATAAATATAAAACATACATCCACCAGGTGAGCCAAAAGGGGGTGGCAATATTTATCTTTATTGCGAGTTCTTTATCGTACCATTTGTTTTTTCTATACGTTGAACGGACTTTGAAAGTGTATTCACCACCATCTAAGTTTGTATAAATAGCAGCATTATTATTACCGTTATCTATCCAGTCTTCGTCAAAACCTTCGAGTTTGTAAAAGTAATTTACTTGTCTCGAGTTGACATGAACGATTGTTAAAAACTCAAATTTTAAGTAGTTTTCATCATAGGCTAAAGTGAATTCAGATGAATTGGGAGTATATATTTTTTTGTCGTTCGGGGACCCCAACACTTCAAAATTTGTTAATACCGTATTAGCTGTTAATGCCTGATTTTTTAATTGTTTTTTTACGAGATTTTTTACTTGTTCAGGGTTAAAAAAATGCAGACCTTCTCGACTCGTGAAAAAAATGGTGCCATCGCTTATTTTAATTAATTGATCATATGAGCGACTATTAGATAAGCCATCGCGTTGATCAAAATTTTGAAATTCCTTTGTTTCAGGACTAAATAGAGACAAACCAACATCTGTAAGTAACCATAAATTACTGGCATTATCTTCTATAATCGCTTTAATATTTTTATTAGCCAAATCAGGATTTACGACAGATGGGCTGATTTTACCCGTTTTTTCGTCAAGTAAAAAAAGTCCATTTTGGCTACCTACCCAAATTCTTTTACGACGATCTTGATAGATTCTAGTTATAATGTTTTCTAGAGGAACACTTTCGTTATTGTTTTTATCGAAACTAAAACGGGTAAAGTTCTTTTCTAATTCATTCCATAGATATAAACCGTCTTTTGTTGTCACCCACATTCTATCTTCATTATCTCTATAAATATGAATAATACCTTGGTGTTGAAAAGCTTTGGTATTAGCGGTTCCATTACCGTAATGTAAAAGTTCATTTTCACGCTTATCAATAATGAATAAACCTTTTCCTGTTCCGAACCAAAGTCGAGAATATTTGTCCTTTTTTAAGCTATTAAATGTAATAAAATCTTTTTCTAGGGCTAAACGTTGAAGTCTGGGTGGAAAAACAATTGGTTCGATGTTTCCGGCCTTATCAATCGAATATAAATTTTCGGTTCCTTTAATCCATTTTTCTCCTTCCTTACTATGTAACAGACTGTCTATTCGAAGATTATCGGTTTTGGGGAAAGGAGTCGTCAATGTGTTTGTGTGGGGAAACCACTCTCTAATCCCTTGAGTAGCACTCGTTAGGTAAATACTGTTATCACTGGCTAAAGACATATTTCGCACGGTTCTAAAGTACGGTGAACTTTTTATCTTGAAGTGTTTATTGGGCGTTATTTTGTAAACGCCAATGCCCTCACAAGTTAGCCAAATTAATCCGTCTCTATCTTCAAATAGGGTTTGACTACAGTCATCATAAATATCTAAATTGACCTTCTCTAAGATTAATTTTTCTAGTGAAAAGGCATATACGCCGCTAGCACTTGCTACCCAATATTGGTTAAATGACGTTTTGATTACTGAATATGTTTCGCCAATGCTGGTATTAGTCAACTCATTAATAGGGGTAAAGGTTTGTAGCGGAATATTGAAAATTAGCACACCTTCATCGGTCGTTAATATCAATCTATTATTATCAATTGCTAATATTTTTCTTATTTTATTCGACGACCGTAATACATTCCCTGGCTCAGGAATGTAATAACTAAACTTACCGGTAGCTTTGTCAAGGTGGTTTAACCCATAACTTGTTGCTAACCATAAATCATTTTTTCCCGTTTGAGTTATATCCCAAATTCTTTCATTAGAAGTACCATCGCCGGTATCAACACCAAAAGGAAAACGAATAAAAGAACTGTCTTTAGGATTAAACTTATTAAGACCATGTTGAAATGTTCCCATCCAATAATTTCCCTGCTTATCTTGGAATATATTTTGAACTCTTGCGTCACTGACCGTGTTAGATAGCAAAGGATTATGGCGGTATTGTGAGAATGCTCCTGATGATAAGTTATATTTAATAGCACTGCCGCCGAAGCTGCCAATCCATAGATTTTTGTGGCTGTCTATGATTAAGTTGCCGGTATTATTATGGGGGAGTGAATTTACATTATTTGGTTCATGTTTAAATCTTTTAATATTTTTCCCATCATAACGAAATAATCCTTGATACCCAGAGCCAAACCATAGAAAGCCTTGTTCATCTTGAACAATAGAAAATATTATCGAAGAATTAAAACCATTGTCAGCATTCAAAACTTCAACTTTGTAATCTGTCGCCGAAACAGCATTCACAGCTGAAAGTATTATGAAAAAGCAGCAAAGAAGAAAACGACAAAAGGGTAAATATATCAAAGGAATTGCTCTAATTTAGGAAAAATTACACTTACACAATTTATATTATATTAGATGATTGTAAAACTTCAGAATAATTTAATAACTAAAT
>Ga0209292_1001610_pt1 | contig 27383 bp, 28 predicted proteins | sample GOMGulsemesocosm_2_FD_184634 | JGI IMG/M metagenome (GOLD analysis project Ga0209292, IMG submission 184634) | Methane-oxidizing microbial communities from mesocosms in the Gulf of Mexico - GOM9C Gulf of Mexico (SPAdes) (version 2) | ecosystem: Environmental > Aquatic > Marine > Cold seeps... | reverse complement strand
TTCGCAAAATACTTTGGTGAAATTACTTGCTAATGCGTGTGGAGAAACCGAAAAGTAGCTTCCTTTTATTTTTGTAACTTCAGAGGGAATTCCGCTATAAGGAAAATGAAAACGGTGGTAATCATTAGGTGCTAATCTAAGAATAATTAAAGAAGCATCTTTATACCTATTGGCTATATCGATATCATTTAAAAACTCTGAAAGTATAAATTTTCTTCCTTTTACAAAAAAGTGATGGACATCAGAAATGTTTTCAAAAGCAATTAGTTTCCCATCTCCAGGAGATACAAAACCACTTTCAATTGGTCTTGCAGATGGTTTTAATTTTCTATAGAAAAAATCATTAAAAGAAGTGAATTCTGAAATTTGTTTTTCAGATTCAGACATGTCAATATTTAATTGCTTCACAAACCCTTCAATCTTTTTTGTAGACGAAGGCTTGTACATTTTTTTACCATAATACTCAGATATAAACTTACGTTTTGCAATTGGTAGCACAGTTGTTTTTCCAAAAGGATTATCATATAGAAACTTTAATAAACCTTCAGCAGGTGGTGTTTCTGTAATTATTTCTTTTGTTTTTCTGTGTATGAATTGTATTTTCATGTAAGCGTTTCTGGTTTAAGAATGGTAAATGTAACTGATTTAAAAACAAAAAAGCACTCAAATTTGAGTGCTTTTTTTATCTAATTAAAATGTTATTTAACATCCATTAATTCTACATCAAAAATTAGCGTAGCATTTGGAGGAATAACTCCACCTGCTCCTACTTCTCCATATGCTAAATTAGAAGGGATAACCAAACGAGCTTTAGAGCCCACATTTAATAATTGAATTCCTTCATCCCAACCTGCAATTACCTGACCAACACCGATAGCAAAATCAATTGGTTGCTTGCGTTTGTACGAAGAATCAAATACAGTTCCGTCTAATAATTGCCCTTTATAATGTACAGAAACCGTAGCTCCCTTAGTAGCTTGTTTTCCTTCTCCTTTTTGTAAGATTTGGTAACGCAATCCACTAGGTGTTTCGTCATAACCAGCAGCAACTGAATCTAACAATTCTTTTTGCTTGGCTAATTCTTCTTTTTCACGCTTTACTCTAGATCCTTCGAAGGTTCTAAAAGCTTCAACAGCATTAAAGTTCTCTGCAGCATCTCCAACTCTCATAATTTCTAGAGAAGTTAATTCGTCTCCCTGTGAAATAATATCAACAATATCTTGACCTTCAACAACGCTACCAAAAACAGTATGTTTGTTGTCTAACCAAGGTGTAGCAATATGTGTGATGTAAAACTGAGATCCGTTTGTTGCTGGTCCAGAATTAGCCATTGCTAATTTACCAGGCGCATCATGCTTTAATTCAGGGTGGAATTCATCCTCAAATTTATAGCCTGGATTTCCAGTACCTGTTCCTTGCGGACAACCTCCTTGAATCATAAAATCAGAAATGACTCTATGAAAAGACAATCCATCATAGTATGGAGTTCCTTGAGGTTTTACTTCGTTTTCTAAGTTTCCTTCTGCTAAGGCAATAAAGTTACCTACAGTTCCAGGAGTTTTTTCAAATTCTAAATTCACTAAAATGTCACCTCTGTTGGTGTTAAATTTAGCATAGATTCCGTTATTCATAATTGTATTATTTATTCTTGTAATTTAATGTTATCTACTCGAGCGCAGTCGAGAAGTTTTGATATTTAGATAGTTCTCGCATTTCGACTCCGCTCGATGTGATAGCTTGAACTGGTATTTAATTTCAATTATTTTCTTACGGATAAAGTGGCCAAGCCAAAACTCAATCCAATAGTTATACTTGTTGATTTTAATTCTCCAAAAGGAGTGATAAATTTTCCAATTGATGATTGCAAAGATACAGTATTTGTAAGTGTATAGCTCAACCCAATTGAAGGCCTAATTACAATTCCTTCGCCAGTGTCTACACCAGCGCCACCAGCTGCTCCAGCCATTGCTTCAAAATGTCCCCTCAGTTTATCTTTAATGAGATAGGGAGAATACATCCCAATTCCTGCCATTCCATGTGCGTAACCACCAGATTTTCCATCATAGGCAAAACCAACTTCACCAACCACATAAAAAGTAGTATTCAAATCGTAATTTATCTGTAATCCTAATAATTGCAAGTCAACAGGAGACGCATCTGTTTTTAAAACTTCTAAATAGGTTTGGTTTTGAATTCCTATTCTAATGCCTTGGGTTTTAAATGAACGATGGTTTTTTGTTCCGCCGTTAAATCCTAAATATTTTACCCCAATACCATAGGTATAAGCTTCTAAGTCACCTCCTACCGCTCTATAATATCCAGCATGTGAACTTAATGCTATTTTTGGTGCTATTTTAAAATCTATTCCTGCACTTGGATAGATCATCAGTCCACCTTCTGGAGCAACACGCCCGCCCGCTGCTCCAATAGCAAACTTTGTGAATAGATTGATGTTTCTAGATTGATATGGGTGATAGCCTAATCCAAAAAATAAATCCATAAAACCAGCACGTAAGCCCTTATAAATGGCATCTGTATGTGCAAAAACAAAAGTAGTGTTGCTGATGTATTTTTGATATTCAAATCCTAAAACGGCTAAAGTTTCTGTTAATGGTTCTTTGTTATTTGCAGCATCTTTTCTAGAGTTTCCGATTGGCTTAAAAAAATCAAAACGGACTTGTTGTACATTTTTAGTGACAGGAATTTTCCAAAAATGATCCTTTGATAGGTTTGAGGCTATAAAGTTTTTTTGAGCATTGCTGTAATCAGTGAATTTTAAAACACTCGGAATTTCAATAAAGAATGAAATGGAATTGCTTTTCACCTTTCCTGTGTAAAAATTTAAATGACTGTATTGTACACCAAAGCTGAATTTTTCTTGTTTATATTCCAGTCCAATATTAGGATTGATAAAAGCGCCATCATTTATTAAATATCGGTAGCCACCACCGCCACCAAAATGAAAGTTCGCATCTAAATACAAATTACGATATAATTGTTTGTTAACACCTAGCTCAATTCCCAAGGTAAACAACCCGCCTTGGTCGCCAGTAACAGCAGCGTACATTCCAACACCTGCATACAACCAATTGTTAATTGGTATTTGGTAATGCAATCCCATTAAACCCATTGTTGATTTTAAACTAGCATCAAATTCGGTAGGCATTTGTACCGGAATAAAATTTAATCGAACCCCATTTTTTAATGCTGTTCCTTTTAAAGTAGCAATATTTTCTTGTGAAAAAGAAATTTGAGTATAGAGAAAAAAATAAAGAAAAAGAGGCAAACAAAGCAACGTTTTCTTCTTGAAAATAGCGCACTTCATCTTCGTTGCAATATTATATAGGTTCTTGACTTTATCTAGGACCATTTTCTTTATTTGTATTCGCTCACAAAATGCAATTTCACACTTGGAAACTTGCTTTGTGTCATTTGAATAGTGAAAGCAGAATCTGCTAAAAACACCAATTGGCCTTGTTTGTCTTTTGCCAAGTAACGCTGTTTAACTCTTTTGAATTCTTTAAATTCTTCGCTTTTTTCATCTTCAGCTTCTACCCAGCATGCTTTGTGAACTTGTAAGTTCTCATAAGAACATTTTGCACCATATTCGTGTTCTAAACGGTATTGTATAACTTCGTATTGTAGTGCACCAACAGTACCAATAATCTTACGACCATTCATACCTAATGTAAACAACTGCGCAACTCCTTCATCCATCAATTGATCGAGTCCTTTGAACAACTGTTTTGCTTTCATCGGATCCGCATTATTTACATAACGGAAATGCTCAGGCGAGAAACTTGGGATTCCTTTAAAGTTCAAGATCTCTCCTTCGGTTAATGTATCACCAATTTTAAAGTTTCCCGTATCGTGTATTCCTACAATATCACCAGGAAAAGATTCGTCTACAATTTCTTTCTTTTCTGCAAAAAAAGCATTGGGACTCGAGAATTTTACTTTCTTACCATTACGAACGTGTAGGTAAGGAGCATTTCTTCTAAAAACTCCAGATACAATTTTTATAAATGCCAAACGGTCTCTGTGTTTTGGATCCATATTAGCATGGATTTTAAAAACAAATCCAGTTAATTTTTCTTCTTTAGAATCTACCCAGCGCTCTTCTGCTTTTTTAGGTTGAGGTTCAGGTGCAATTTCAATAAAGGCCTCTAATAACTCTTTGACACCAAAATTGTTTAAGGCTGAACCGAAAAAGACAGGTTGGAGCGAACCGCTCAGGTATTCACTTTGATTAAATTTTGGATATACTTCTTCAATCAATTCTATTTCTTCTCGTAATGTTTCCGCAGCTGTTTCTCCAATAATAGTATCTAACTCAGGGTTAGATAGATCATTGAATTCTAGGCCTTCAGAAATAGTTGTTTTGTTATCACCAGAAAAAAGATTTAATTTCTTTTCCCAAATATTATAAATTCCTTTAAAGTCATACCCCATTCCGATAGGGAAACTCATCGGGGTAACACGCAATCCTAGTTTTTGCTCTACTTCGTCTAATAAATCAAAAGCATCTTTTCCTTCTCTATCAAGTTTGTTGATAAACACCAACATTGGGATGTTACGCATTCTACACACTTCAACCAATTTCTCGGTTTGTGGCTCAACACCTTTAGCAACATCGATTACTACAATAACACTGTCAACAGCTGTTAGTGTTCTAAAAGTATCTTCAGCAAAATCTTTATGCCCAGGTGTATCTAGAATATTTATTTTTTTGTCTTTGTAAATAAAAGCCAATACAGAAGTAGCAACTGAAATCCCACGTTGACGCTCAATTTCCATAAAATCGGAAGTTGCTCCCTTTTTTATTTTATTGTTTTTAACGGCTCCAGCTTCTTGTATAGCACCACCAAAAAGCAGTAACTTTTCAGTCAAAGTTGTTTTACCTGCATCAGGATGGGAAATGATTCCGAATGTTCTTCTACGTTGTATTTCTTCTAAAAAACTCATCTACAAAATTTGAGGTGCAAATGTACGGTTTATTCTATAATTTTTTTAAACTCAGATTGATAAAATATAGTAAAGATTAAATTTTAAAACAGCTCGTAATTTGTTTTTTTGTATGTAAATTAGAGCCATGAATAAAATAGTATTTGTCGTTGTTTTTAGTTTCTTTTTTGCCTGTAAAGATTCGGGGAAAAGCAACAATCAAAAAAAAGGGGAAACATTAAAAAGCATCTCTAATATTGTAGATTTAAATGGAGAGGCTGTAGAGATGTCTATGTTTCTTGGGAAGAAGGTGTTGGTTAACTACTGGGCAACTTGGTGTGCGCCTTGTAAAAAGGAAATGCCTGATTTATTAGAAGCGCAAAAAACATTGACAAAAGACAACTATGTTTTTCTGTTGGTTTCTGATGAGTCTCAAGCGCAAATTTTGGAATTCAAAAAGAAAACAAACTACGACTTTACATTTTTGAGATCTACAAAACCATTAAATTCATTAGGTATTTATGCCTTGCCAACTACTTTTATTTATACAGAAAAAGGAGAGAAAGTAGATGAGATTATTGGAGCTGTTCAATGGAACTCAGAAAAAATGATACATAAATTAAAAAACATCAAATGAAGAAATTAAGTGTATTCCTTTTGGTCATTGTACTTGTAAGTTGCTCAAAAAAAGAATTGGTAATTACTGAAATCCCTTTTGATTTTGGAGTTAATAATGCCGAACCAAACTTAGTAGCACAGGATGGAAAGTTATCGCTTTCTTGGGTAAACGCTATTAGGGGAGAAGAAGCAACCTTGTTCTATAGCCAATTAGAAAATACTACCTGGAAAAAACCAACAAGTATTGCTTCTGGAAGCGATTGGTTTGTGAATTGGGCAGATTTCCCAGCAAATGCGACGAATGGAGGGGTTTTGTTAACGAGTCATTTGCAAAAATCCGCTTCAGGGACCTATACCTATGATATCGTTCTGAATCTTCGAAAACTGAATGGAGAAATTATCAAAGAGAATTTTTTATTGAATACTGATGGAATGGAAGCTGAACATGGTTTTGTAAGTGTAATTCCGAATAAAAATGATGGGTTTTTTATTACTTGGTTGGATGGTAGAAATACGGTAAAAGAAATGAAAGAAAGCCATCATAAAGCAATGACCATTAGAGTTGCAGAAGTTTCTAGTGATGGGACTATTTTTAATGAAACTCAGTTAGATGCAAGAACGTGTGACTGTTGTCAAACATCAATTACAATGACTAAAAACGGTCCAATGATAGTTTTTAGAGACCGAAGTAATAAAGAAATTCGAGATATTTATTTTTCTCAAAAAACGGGCTCAGTTTGGTCTGCACCAAAACCTGTTTTTAATGACAATTGGAAAATTAATGGATGTCCTGTAAATGGTCCAAAAGTGGTTTCAAACACCGTAAATACAATAACAGCCTGGTTTACAGCTGCGGAAGGAGAACCTAAAGTGAAAATTTCTTTTTTTTCGGGTTCAACGTTTAAGGAGCCTATTGTTTTAAATGATGTGGACGCTATTGGAAGAGTGGATGTTGCTTTTATAAATGATAATGAAGTCTTAGTAAGTTATATGGAAACTGATGATTTAGGAACGTATCTGCGATGTAAAAAAGTTACGAAGAGCGGAGAGGTTTCTAAAGCCATTACCGTTACGAAAATTAATTCAGGAAGAAGCACCGGTGTACCACAATTAGAGATCATGAATGGTTTTGCATATATGGTTTGGACAGTTTCTGTTGAGGATAAAAACCAGTTAAAAGTAGTTAAATTTAATGTAGATGGGGTGCATTAGTAACGAAGTCTTAAAGACTTAATGGTTGATAGGCTCGGGAGTTTAATGGTGGAGAAGAGACCCCTTTTTATAGTTTTAAACAAGTGAGGTTCTAGGTGTTCTAATTTATTGCTTTTTGAATTTTACAATCCACAATCCACAATCCACAATCCACAAGCGATTAATTCATTTTACTCAATAACTTCTACGGTCATTTTTATATCAACTTTTGGCCATTCATCCACACCTACCTCTACTTTAGAAATTTTTTCCATCGTAGAAAAACCTGAAATTATTTGACCAAAAACGGTATGTTCATTATTTAGATGATGCGCACCTTTTCTGTTTTGTACAATGTAAAACTCAAATGGGCTTGACAATTTAGTAGGATTTCCCTCCCAATGTCTGGCAGCAGCTAATGCTCCGTATTTGTGCTTTCTATGTGGCCTAAATTCTGGTTTTAATAAGTAATTTCCATATTTATGCCGTTGTTTCATGGTGTATAAATCATCAGAATTACCACCTTGAATGACAAAGTTTTTAGCCACTCTATAAAATACAGTCGTGTCGAAGTATTTAATTTTTGTTAAGAAAATAAAGTTTGCTCTATGTATCGGTGTATCCTTGTAAAGGAGGATTTTTATATTTCCAAATTTGGTTTTAATTAGTACCTTGGTTTCTTTATTCTTTTTTTCATAGACAGTGAAAAAAGCTTCAACATTGTGTTTTTTTAGACTGTCCCAGCTTTTTTCAACCTTTTTTGTAAGTTTTATTTCTCTTTTAAGAGTTGGTGTTGGCTCTTTTGTGCCTTTTTTTTCACTGCAGCTAAGTACTATTAGCATTGATATAATAGTTGTAAATACTTGAATGCTTTTCATTTTTAAATTAGCGTTATTTAATTGCAAAGATAATTGATTTTGCTACATTTGTTTTATGTTAGAAGAGCAAGTTATTTTAGTCGACACAAACGATAATCAAATTGGTTTAATGGCCAAAATGGAAGCGCATGAAAAGGGGTTGTTACATCGCGCTTTTTCAGTGTTTACATTTAATAAAGAAGGCAAGTTATTATTACAACAAAGAGCTGCAGATAAATACCATTCCCCATTATTATGGACAAACACATGTTGTTCACATCAACGCAATGGAGAGACTTCTTTGCAAGCTGGAAAACGAAGGTTACAGGAAGAAATGGGTTTTACTTGTGTGTTGAAAGAAGTGTTTTCTTTTATTTATAAAGCACCATTTGACAATGGATTGACAGAACATGAGTTGGATCATGTGATGGTTGGTAAATACAACCATAACCCAATTGTAAATAAGGAAGAAGTAGAAGCTTATAAATGGATGACGTTGGATGAAGTGAAACTTGATATGGAAATGAATCCCAAGATTTACACAGCTTGGTTTACTATTATTTTTAAAGAATATTACACACGATTAGCAAATGCCTAAAGTTACAGCACATAGAAAAGCACATTTTAATGCAGCACATAGATTGTTTAATCCAGCATGGAATGATGCAGAAAACGCAAAAGTATTTGGTAAATGTAGTAACCCAAATTATCACGGGCACAACTATGATTTAACAGTTTCTGTAACTGGTGAAATTGACCCGGTAACTGGTTTTGTAATGGACCTATCGATCCTACGTGAATTGATTAAAAGCGAAATAGAAGAAGCGTTTGATCATAAAAACTTGAATGTAGAAGTAGAAGCGTTTAAAAACTTGAATCCGACGGTTGAAAATATTGCTGTGGTTATTTACAATAAGTTAAGGGCAAAAATAAGAACTTCATTAGAATTAGCAGTAACACTTTATGAAACTCCTAGAAACTACGTCACCTATTCTGGAGAATGAAAAAACGCCCTAAAAAGTAAGTAAAAAGTAAGGCTTTCATCAAGTATTTGTAATGATTATAAAGTTTAATTATAGGTGCCTGTTTTTATTCCAGTTATTACCAATGTCGTTTCTACTAAACAAAACTTTAAGTATTTAGTAGCTTTATTTACTGAAACTAAATTTTGAAAAATGTTTTTTAAAGAAGGGAATTACCGATTAATTTTTTTAATTGATTTGATACTAATCGGTGTTAATAATCGTTGATTTTTATTTCTTCCAGATTGAATCTTTTTAACGATATCCATTCCTTTAAAGACCTTGCCAAAAGCAGAAAAACCATAACCGTCTGGATTTCTTTTTCCATCAAAATCTAATGCTGGTTGGGCATTGACGCAAATAAAGAAGCTGCTTGTTGCTGAATTCGGTTTGCTTCTTGCCATAGAAAGTACACCAGCAATATGTTTAATTCCAGTTTTATCTGTGCTTTCAATTTCTATTGGATCAAAATCTTTTCCTTTTCCTTTTTGACCCTGAATCACTTCAATTTTAATAGCGCGTGTAGCTTCATTTTCTGGGGTTGTAACTCTAAAAAAACTTCCGTTTGTATACAAGCCAGCATCAACATATCTTAAAAAATTGGCAACAGTTTTGGGAGCCTTGTCTGGATATAACTCAACTAGAATTGTACCTTCTGTGGTTTCTATAGCACAATTTACGGTGTTGTTGCAGCTTGTAAGTGTACAGGCAATTGCAAGTAGTACAAATGTTTTCAACTTCATAGTTTAATTGGTTGTTCGTTTGTTGGTTAATTTTTTAAAGATATAGAAAAGTTAATTATTTTTTTATTTAGCAGATGAAAATCTAATTTTCATTGTAGCTTTGTAAAGCTTCAAAAAAATAGCATTATGAAAATAAATCAATTTTTAAAGTTTGAACCAATTCTAAAAGAAAAAGTTTGGGGGGGAGAAAAACTAAGACATCATTTAAATAAGAATTCTGCTAAAAGCAATATTGGAGAAAGCTGGGAGATTTCTGACGTGGAGAACGATACTTCAATTGTTTCTAATGGTGATTTATTAGGGAGAGATTTAAAAAAGTTGATTGCTAAGTTTAAAGGAGATTTAGTGGGTGAGGCAGTATATGCACATTTTGGAGAGAAATTTCCACTGCTAATTAAGTTTATTGATGCAAAAGAAGCATTAAGTATTCAATTACATCCAAATGATGCTTTGGCAAAAGAACGTCATAATTCTTTTGGGAAAACAGAAATGTGGTATGTAATGCAAGCAGATAAAAAAGCGAATCTGATTGTTGGCTTTCAAAAAGAAGTTTCTGCACAAGAGTATGTTAAGAACCTTGAAAGTAAAACCTTGTTAGATATTTTAAACGTTGATGAGGTTTCTGAAGGGGATGTGTATTTTATTCCTACTGGAAGAGTCCATGCTATTGGAGCAGGAGTGTTATTGGCAGAGATTCAACAAACATCTGATGTTACCTACCGTATTTACGATTGGGATAGGCCAAATCCAGATGGAACCTTTAGAGATTTACATACCGAAGAGGCAGTAGACGCAATTGATTATAAAGTGCAAGACTCTTATAAAACAGCATATACGAAGAAAGATAATGAAATTTCAGAAATAGTTTCATGCCCTTATTTTACAACAAATGTTTTGCCGCTTTCTATGAATATTCAGGTAAATCATTCTGATAAAGATTCATTTGTTATTTATATGTGTGTAAAAGGAGAAGTCGTATTTAAGTATCAAAATCAACAAGAAAAATTACAACAAGGAGAAACAATATTAGTTCCAGCTAGTATTAAAGAGTTTGCAATTGACACGGTAAAAAACTCAGAATTATTAGAAGTTTATATCAAATAAACCAACTTTACAAACTTCATTTTTTAGAAGTTAAAAACCCGTATTAATTTTTTATCTTTGGACTTCATTTAAAAACTAAAAGAATGCCAGGATTTGAATTATTTGGAGATGCAGAACGCAAAGAAGTAAATGACGTTTTAGAAAGCGGTGTTTTGATGCGTTACGGGTTTGATGGAGCTAGAAACGGACATTGGAAAGCAAAAGAATTAGAACAAGAATTACAAGATAATTTAGGCGTAAAACATGCACAGTTAACAAGTAGTGGAACGACTGCATTAAATGTTGCATTGGCAGTTTTAGGCGTTGGAGCAGGAGATGAGGTAATTATGCCAACTTTTACTTTTGTAGCAAGTTTCGAATCTATTTTGGCTGCTGGCGCAACACCAATTTTAGTTGAAATTGACGATACACTTACGTTAGATCCTAAAGCTGTTGAAGCTGCAATTACACCAAAAACAAAAGTAGTAATGCCAGTTCATATGTGCGGATCTATGGCAGACTTAGATGCGTTGAAAGCAATTTGTGATACACATAACTTAATCTTATTAGAAGATGCTTGTCAAGCAATTGGCGCTTCGTATAAAGGGAGAAAACTTGGGACAATCGGAGATGCTGGATGTTTTTCTTTTGATTACGTAAAAACAATTACATGTGGAGAAGGGGGCGCAATGGTTACTAATGATCCAAACCTAGCAGTAAATGCCGATCATTATACGGATCATGGACACGATCATGTTGGTAATGATAGAGGCGCAGAATCGCACCCATTTTTAGGATATAATTTTAGAATCTCTGAATTAAATGCAGCCGTTGGATTAGCACAAGTAAGAAGGTTGGATGGATTTGTAGAAACACAACGTAAAAATAAAAAAGTATTAAAAGATGCGTTAAGAACCATTCCAGAAGTTTCCTTTAGAAGAATTCCGGATGAAGCTGGAGATAGCGCAGGATTCTTATCATTCTTTATGCCAACAAAAGAGTTGACTGACAAAGTAGTGAAAGCTTTTAAAGAACACGGTGTAGATGCATATTGGAACTATTTTGAAAACGATTGGCATTATGTACGTAAGTGGAATCACTTAAAAGACCAAGTTTCTTTATTCCCATTATCAGACCAAATAGTAAACGGAATGCAAGATTTAAATACCACTCAATTTCCTAAGTCAGATGATATCATTTCGAGAAATATTTCTTGTTTAATAAAATTATCTTGGACGGAAAAACAATTGAATGAAAGAGCAGCTAATATGGTTGCAGCAATTAAATCAGTATTATAAATTAGTGTCATTCCTGCGAAGCAGGAATTTCATTTAAAGAATAAAATTCATAAAGAATGAAAGTTATTGCGATGATTCCTGCTCGTTATGGGGCAACTCGTTTTCCAGGTAAGCTAATGGCTGATTTGGGAGGTAAACCTGTAATTGTAAGAACCTATGAAGCTACCATGGCTACAGAACTATTTGATGATGTATATGTGGTAACAGATAGTGAAAATATTAAAACAGAAGTAGAGAAATTTGGAGGGAAAGCAATTATGAGTATCAAAGAGCACGAATGTGGTTCGGATCGTATTGCTGAAGCTGTAGAGTACCTAGATGTTGATATTGTGGTAAATGTTCAAGGCGACGAGCCTTTTGTTAAAAGAGAGCCTTTAGTTAAAGTATTGGAGGTTTTTAAAGGGAAGGATGCAGAGCAAATTGATTTGGCATCTTTGATGCAAGAAATTACAGACTGGAAAGACATAACAGATCCAAATTATGTAAAAGTAATTGTAGATGAAAACGATTATGCCTTATATTTTTCTCGTTCGCCAATTCCGTACCCAAGAGATAAAAATGCAGGAGCTAGATATTTTGAACATATCGGAGTATATGCTTTTCGAAAACAAGCAATTTTAGATTTTTATAAATTGCCAATGCGTTCGCTAGAAGCAACTGAGAAAATTGAATGTATTCGCTATTTAGAATACGGAAAGAAAATAAAAATGGTGGAAACAGATTTTATGGGGATTGAAATTGACACACCAGAAGATTTGATAAAAGCGCAACAATATTTAAATAAATAATACTAAAAACCTCATATAAATTATATGAGGTTTTTTTAATTTTAAATGAATGAATACACAAATTAAAGTAATTGCTTTTGATGCAGATGATACCTTGTGGGTTAACGAAACGTATTTTAGAGACGCAGAGCATCAGTTTGCAAAACTATTGACGGCATTCGAGACTGAGAATAAAATTGAGCAAGAGTTATATAAAACTGAAATAAGGAATCTAGGCTTGTATGGATATGGCGTAAAAGGGTTTATGTTGTCAATGGTTGAGTGTGCTTTAGAGATCTCTAACAATAATTTAAATCCAGCGTTATTAGACAATATTTTAAACATCGGAAAAGAGATGTTAGAAAAACCAATTGAATTGTTGGCGGGTGTTGAAGAGGTGTTAAAAGAGTTGCAAGGAAAGTACAAATTGATTGTCGCAACAAAAGGAGACTTGTTAGATCAAGAACGTAAGCTTGAAAAATCTGGGCTTATGCAATACTTTCACCACGTTGAAGTTATGAGCGAGAAAAAAGAAAGTGATTATAAGAAGTTGCTTTCTCATTTAGATATTGATGCAGGTGAGTTGTTAATGATTGGAAATTCTTTAAAATCGGATATCCTACCTTTGGTGAAGATTGGTGCTTCTGCAATTCATGTCCCTTTTCATACCACTTGGGCCCATGAAGAGGTTTCTGCAATTGAACAATCTACAACAGACTATGCTACTGTTACCTCTATAACTGAAATACTGAAACTTGTTTAATGGAATTTTTAGAGATTGAAACTTGGAATAGGAAAGAGCATTTTGAACATTTTAAACAATTGTTAGATCCTTATTTTGCAGTTACTGTAGAAGTAGATGTAACGAAAGCATATCAAGCAGCAAAAGAAAAAGAGATTCCGTTTTTTGTGGTGTATTTACATGCTTGTATGAAGGCAATTAACGCTATTGATAATTTTAAATATAGAATTACAACTGATGAAAGAATTAGAATCTATGATGTAATTCATGCTTCTGCAACCATTATGCGACCAGATTATACATTTGGATTTTCATTTATCCAGTATTCAGATGGCCTAACGGAATTTTATGAGAGTTTTAAAAAAGAAAAAGAACGAATCTTAAATTCAACTGCGTTGTTTTCGTCAATTAATTCTGATGATTGCGTGTATTGTTCTGCCTTACCTTGGTTAAATTTTACAGGCCATAAAGAGCCAAAAAATAGTAAAAGTGATTCAATAACTAGATTGGCATTTGGAAAGTTCATAGAAAAAGAAAACAAACTAAAAATGCCAGTATCAATAACTGTTAACCACGCCTTGATAGATGGCTATCACGTAGGTTTATTTTTTGAAAATTATCAAAAAGCATTAGATACTATTCAATAACCAAAAACTTTCTATATTTTTGCAGTAAATAAGATAACACACTATGAGTTTTAGAAATTTTCCAATGGTTCCTCGCGTAGTTTTTGGTAGAGGATGTTTTAATCAATTAGATGAAATATTAGCGCCAAAGCGTAAAAGCCAAAAGGCACCATTTATATTTATTGTTGATGATGTATTTAAAGGGAATGACTGGTTAATCAGTAGGATTCCACTGCATTTTAATGATAAAATTATATATGTAAGTGCAGAAGAAGAGCCAAAAACAAGTTATGTTGATGCCTATAGAGATGATTTAGTTGCTGAGTTTGATGAAATTCCTTCTGGAATTATCGGAATTGGTGGTGGTACTATGTTAGATTATGCAAAGGCCGTGGCGTTAATGTTAACCAATCCAGGGAGTTCTGCAGATTACCAAGGGTGGGATTTAGTGAAAAACCAAGGTGTATATCATGTTGGTATTCCAACCATTTCTGGTACTGGAGCTGAGGTTTCAAGAACTACGGTTTTAACAGGCCCAGAACGTAAATTAGGAATGAATTCGGATTATACACCGTTTGATCAAGTAGTCTTAGATCCAGAATTATGTAAAGATGTACCTACAAACCAATGGTTTTATACAGGGATGGATTGTTACATTCACTGTATTGAATCATTAACGGGGACTTTTTTAAATACATTCAGTCAAAGTTATGGAGAGAAATCTTTGGACTTGTGTAGAAAAGTGTACATAGAAAAAGATATTCGTGATGAAGAAAGTCAAGATGAATTGATGATGGCTTCATGGCATGGAGGTATGAGTATTGCGTATTCTCAAGTTGGAGTAGCCCATGCTATGAGTTATGGTTTGTCTTATTTATTAGGAACAAAACACGGAATTGGAAATTGCATTGTTTTTGATCAACTAGAAGAGTTTTACCCAGAAGGAGTTGCTGAGTTTAAACTTATGGTAAAAAAACACAATATTGATATCCCAAAGGGATTGTGTAAGGACTTGACTGATGCTGAGTTTGATACTATGATTGATGTTTCTCTAAGTCTAGTGCCTTTATGGGAAAATGCGTTAGGAGATGATTGGCAAAAAACAATCACTAGAGAAAAATTAAGAACAATGTTTGAAAAAATGTAATTGTTCTAAATTTATTTTAAATCAATAATTTATAGTAGATTTGCACCCAAAATAAGAAGATTATGGCAAGCATAAAAAATTTAAAAAAAGACATCAACTATACATTAGGAGATATTATTGGTGTTTGTGATTTAGTACAATTAAACCCAGCTAAAGCAGGAAAAGCAGAAGCTATTATAGATGAAACAATTGAAGTTTTTGATGGATTAATGGCTAAAGTAAACGCAAAAGGTGTTGAAAATAAAAAATCACATTATAAAGCAATAAGCGCTGAATTAGAAGTAAGTGCTAAAGATTTAGTAGCAAAAATTAACAAGTTATAAGAGTTAATTTAACTTAATTTTAAAAATCATCTTTTTTCAAAGATGATTTTTTTTTGTATTTTTATAAAAGTAAAATACTAAAAGGTTTAGGATTACGTTAATCTTAATAATACCCCAAAATTAAGAATGGCTAGAGCAATGTTTGAGTACACAAAGACGGTACTAAAAAAGGTGAGTTTTAACGCAGATTTATTCTGTAAAGAGTTAGAAAAAGCACTACAACGATTATTACCTCACGAAGTAAATGAATTAACAATATGGATTAAACAATACACTTCTAATAAACCAGAACTGTATGTTTGTTTGGCGTTAATTAAGGAATAAATAAAAAAGAGAACTAAATTTAGTTCTCTTTTTTATTTATTCCTTTTTTTGTTTTCTTCCTTTTCGATAACGTTTAAACATATGATTTGTGAAATCCCTCTCTACAATATGGAGGTTTAGAATCTTCTTATAAGGAATCACTTTAGAAAGTTCAGATTGGAACTTCACATTCCCTTCGTAATAAGATTTTCCAATGGCCAAAATTCTTTTAGCAAATGTTTTTGCTTCACTTTCACTCAAATTATCAATACCACCTTTTTCTGAGATTTCTTTATTGATTTTTTTTCTTTTCCCATGAAATAGGTGAAGTCGTTCGGCATCGAATTTATTGTAAATAGGCCAGAATTTCTCAGCTTCTTGCTTCGTTAAATTTAATTTTTCGGTAATGTAAGATATTTTTAAAATTTTAACTTTCTTTCTACTGTCTCTGTGTTGAGAAAAGGAGTTAAAACTAATCAATAATGTTAAAACGAATGTTAATATGTGTTTGTTTTTGTCCATTATGATTCTATTTCTGTTAATAATGTAGTATTATTAATGGTATTTAAATATTCTAATATATCATCATCATTGATAGATGTATCGTCTTCTAAAATGTCAGTATCGGTAAAATCTGCATCTGTAAATTCTAAAAGATTTATAGAGTTTTCTTCAAAATTACTGTCGTTAAACCAAAGTTCCAATTCTTCTGAAGAAATTGTTTCAAAAGTTATTTTTTCAGTATTGGAGAAGTAATTCAATCCTATAAAAAGCAACATGCATGCTGCCGCTGCTGTTGGAATCATTTTTAAAATCTTAGACTTTAAGCGAATTACTTTTGTTTCTTTTTTAGGGAATTCAGTATTAGAGAATAGTCTGTCTTCGAAGCTTTCGAAATAGTTATCAGGTACATTATAGGTAAGTTTACCTGGTAATTGTTCTTCAATAATTTTAGATAACACGCTATCTTCAATAGAATTGAAATAGTTCTCAGGAACAGAAAACTGATTTTCATCCATTGAGTTGCTATTTAAATAAGCTTCGATATTTTTACGGTTTCTATTCATTTAATGCTTAGACTATAAAGTCTTAAAAAGGTTTAATTATTGTACGTTTTTTTTTACGAATTCTTCCACTTTTCTTACTGCATGAAAATAGGATGCTTTCAATGCGCCTTCCGAGGTCTCTAAAATTTCTGCTATTTGCTTGTATTTTAAGTTGTCAAAATATTTCATATTAAAAACTAATTGTTGTTTAGTCGGTAACGTTTTAATAGCTTTCTGTAATATCAATTCTATTTCATCTCCACTAAACATACTATCGCTACTTAGGTTGGATGTAAGGTGTTGTTGGTGGTCAGAAATGTCAACATTTCTTTCTTTAGCTCTTTTATTTATAAAGCTAATAGATTCATTTGTTGCAATTCTATACATCCAAGAGAATAACTGACTTTCTTGTTTAAAATTGTCGATGCCTCTAAAGATCTTTATAAAGGTATTCTGTAAAACATCGTCCGCATCATCATGAGAAATAACAATCTTTCTTATATGCCAATATAGTCGTTCTTTATAGGTGGTAACAAGCTTTCTAAAAGCTTGTTCTTTGGTGCGTTCATTTTGAAGCTGTTCTATAAAGGTTATTTCGTCTACCAACTATTTATTTTTTGGTTTAGACAATTGAATTGTTAAAAGGTTTAAAAAAATTATTTATTTATTTTTTTTCTTTTAGTATATCCAAAAAGTCTATCTTTTTTGATGATTTCTGCAATTCCTTCTGGTAACATTTCTTCCCATCCGGTTTCATTACTTACAATCATTTTTAATACTCTACGAGAAAAAATATGAAGTATTTCGGGATTAAAATCTGTGATATCAACAAGTTTCCCATTGTTTTTAAAGAATTTATACAATTCTTTCATCCTTGGGTGAACCTTTAAATTTTTACTCGTAATAAAGTCACCTGTTTCTGCTTCTTTATAAGGGTACATGTACACCTTTAAGTCTCTGTAAAATAGTTTTCCAAACGCTTCTAAAATTCCACCACTAACGTGTCTATAATATTTTTCGTCGAAAATCTGAATTAAATTATAGACTCCCATGGCCAGCGCCATTCTTTCTTTTGTAAACTCACTAAAATATTCTACCAATTTATAATATTCTTGAAAATTGGTAATCATAACATTTTGACCAAGTGAACAAAGTAACTCTGCTCTGTCTAAGAAGTCACGTTCGTTGATTTCGCCTTCTGCTCTTAAGTTGGCTAAGGTAATTTCGAATATTATTTGCGAATTGTTAGGGTCTACTTTCTTTTCACTAAAGAATAGTTCTTTAGATTTCTCAAACATGTCCATGTTTACCTTGGTAACAGGCCTAAAACTACCGCGTAATGCTAAAATATTCTTTTTATATAAAACTTGGGCAGGGAGTAAATTGTTTCCGTCTGAATCAAACATAACAGCATTCGTCATCCCGTTTTTCACTAACTGTAGGCTCATTAAACGATTGTCTACATACATAAAACGTGGGCCAGAGAAATTAACCATGTCAATTTCTAACTGATCTTTGTCTATGTTGTCGTAGAAAGATTTTACCAATTCTTTTGGATTATCATTCAGGTAAAAGGCACCGTAAATTAAGTTTACACCCAAAACACCTAAAGTTTCTTGTTGTAAACGAGCATCGGTTTCTTTAAAGCGAAAGTGTAAAACAATTTCGTTATAATCCTCTAAAGGATCCAATTGAAAACGAACACCAACCCAGCCGTGGCCTTTAAATTTTTTACTAAAATTAATTGTGGCAACTGTATTTGCATAACTAAAAAACAATTTTTCAGGATGCTTTTTTCTGCTTAATCGCTCTTCAATTAAATCAATTTCATGTGTAAGCATTGTCTTTAACCGGGGTTCGGTTACGTAACGGTTGTCAGATTCTACGCCATAAATTGCATCAGAAAAATCTTTGTCATAAGCACTCATTGCTTTTGCGATTGTTCCTGAAGCTCCACCAGCTCTAAAAAAATTACGTACAGTTTCTTGTCCTGCACCTATTTCTGCAAAAGTTCCATAAATATGGGCATTTAAGTTTACACGTAAAGCTTTGTTTTTTGCAGTTTGTACATTATCTATTTTTTGGTCTCCTTTTAAGGTAATTGACATTGCTTAAGTTTTATATAACAAATGTAGTGAAATTAAGCTTTTCTACTCAATAATTATCCTATTTTTGTACGCATATGACGTCAATTCACCATTTATGAAAATTACATTTTTAGGGACAGGAACATCGCAAGGAATACCAATGATAGCTAATAATCATCCGGTTTGTTTGTCAACAAACCTAAAAGATAAAAGGTTGCGGTCTTCAATAATGGTTTCTTGGGATGACAACAAATATATTGTTGATTGTGGTCCTGATTTTAGAATGCAAATGTTGAGGGAAAATGTACAAAAGATTAATGGTGTTCTATTTACTCATGAGCACTCTGATCATACTGCAGGCTTTGATGATGTAAGGCCATTCAGTTATCAAATGGGAGAGGTTCCTATTTATGTAGATGAAAGAACATTGATAAGTATGCAAAAACGATTCGAGTATGTTTTTAATACAGAAAATAGATATCCTGGTGCTCCAAAAGTAGCTGTAAACTTAATTGATGGTTCATCATTTGAATTGAATGGAGTAGTAGTAACCCCAATAGAGGTGTTACATGGTAAATTGCCAGTTACCTGTTATCGTTTTAATGATTTTGCCTATTTAACAGATCTGAAAACAATTTCAGAAAAAGAGAGGCAAAAATTAAAAGGAATAAAAACCTTAGTTGTAAGTGCACTGAGAATAGAAGAGCATCCAACACATTTTAATTTAAAAGAAGCCCTTGATTTCGTGAAAGAAATCAATCCAGAAAAGGCGTATTTTTCTCATATTAGTCACAAGTTAGGTTTTCATGATGAGGTTGAAAACACCTTACCTGAGAATGTGTTTTTAGCCTATGATGGTTTGAAAATTAAAGTGTAATATTTTAGTATTTATAGTCGCTCTTCAATCCAGGATTTAAAACTATAAAAATTTTGAGGTGCAACACCGTGTCCAACTGGGTATTCTGAATACACATTTTGTAAGTTGTTTGCATTGAGGTATTCTGGAGCTTTTCGAGCCCATTCTACGGGTAAAACTTGGTCTACAGACCCATGAGAAATGTAATAATCTGTGGTGATGTTAAGGTTAGAAACATTTTCGGGAACTAATTCGTCATTAATATATCCACTTAATGCAATTACATGATTTACCTTGTTAGGGTAGTTTAAGCTCAATGCATAGCTCAGAATGGATCCTTGACTAAAGCCTAGTAAAAAGGTGTTGTTGGTGGCCGTGTTATAGGTGGTTTTTATATAATCAATAAATGTTGCAATTTTTGCCAACGATTTCCTTGCTTCGTTTAAGTCCGAAAATTTCTCATCGTTTGCATCTAGCGTAATTGCGTACCAAGCAAAACCTCCAAAATTCATATCGTATGGTGCTCTAGCGCTTACTATTAATAGTTTGTCTGGTAATTCTGAAGCAAAAGAAAATAAGTCTTCTTCATTACTTCCGTAACCATGTAATAAAATTAATACAGGTGGGTTTTCTTGTTCGATTTTTGGTTGGCGAACCGTGTAGTGCAATTCTGAATTCATAAATTAGTTGATAACCAATTGGTTGTTAGCGAAAATACCGTAGGCTTTTCCTTTTAGTTTTTTTCCTAAAAACGCAGAGTTTTTAGAGGTAGATAAAATATGTTCTTTAGAAAATGTATAGCTAGTTTCTGGGTTGAAGAGGGTAATTTCTGCTTTTTGACCCGTTTCAATGCTAGAAGTTTCTAGCTCAAAGACCGCTCTTGGTTTTGAAGTAATGCAAGCGATACTTTCGGCTAAATTTAGTTTGGTGTTAATAGCGCCAAACATACTTTCTAAGCCAATCGTTCCATTTTTAGCCGAGCTAAATTCTACTTTTTTATGCTCTATATCAATAGGGTTGTGGTCTGAGGTAATTACATCGATAATCCCGTTTTTGATTGCCTTGACCAATGCTTTACAGTCTTTTTCTGTGCGTAGTGGTGGGGTTACTTTTAGATTGCCATCAAAATTAGATAGTTCGCTATCGGTTAATGTTAAATGATGTGCACTAACGCTACACGTAACTTGTAGTCCTTTCTTTTTTGCATCTTTTATTAAAGCGACAGATTTTTGGGTAGAAATAGTTGGAATGTGTAGTTTTCCTTCAGTATATTCAAGTAGGAATAAATCCCTAGCTATTTGTAAATGTTCTGCTAATGCAGGAATTCCTTTTAGACCTAATTTTGTGCTGTTAATTCCTTCGTTAGCCAATCCTTCACCTGCAATTGCAAGGTTTTTTGGGAAACTCAATACCAATCCGTTAAAATTCTGAGCGTATAATAGAGCAACTTTCATTAAGTTGTCATTTTCTATAGGTTCGTTGTAATCTCCAAATGCGATCGCACCAGATTGTTGCATGTCATACAATTCTGCCATTTCTTTCCCTTCGCTCTTCTGTGTTAATGAAGCTATTGGGAATAGTTTAGTGGCATGGCCGCTTGATTTGTTGATTAAGAACTCAACAGCAGACTTATTGTCTACAACAGGATGTGTATTTGAGTTTACGGCTACAGCAGTGAAACCACTTTTTGCAGCAGTATTTAAACCGTTTAAAATGTTTTCTCTCTCCTCAAACCCAGGTTCTCCAAAAGAGACGCTTGTGTCAAACCAACCGCAAGAAACATGCAAGTTATCAAGAGATACAATAGTGTAATTTGATTTCGTTGGAATTGAATTTTCGATTTTTTCAATTACACCATTGGTAATTAAAATGTCTTTTTTTTGATTATTGAATTGACTTATTAGCGTACTCATGGTTTTAAGAATTTTAAAATCAATATTTCAAAGACCAAAGATACAATAGCTAATGCTAAAAACCATTTCCAAAACCAAGTAACTTTATTTTTTTCTTTAATTTCTTGGAAAACAGTAGAAATAGACTCAGAATACATCAGGTTTTCTTTGTCTTTGATAAGTTCTTTAATATTTGAAAATTGCATTGAACTTTCCGTATTGTCATAGTTAAAAGCCAGGGTATATATGGTTTTGTTGTTGTACACCACATTGTAGAAGCCATTGGTGTTTGGTTTCTCAGTAGTTTCTAGTGTAATTTTAGAATTGTATGCTTGCTGTAATGGTATAAAATAGCTTGTTTCGTTGTTGATTGATAAAACATGATTCCTATTGTTTAATGCAGTAGGTATGTCAATTAAATTCGATTTATCGATGATGTAACTAGTTTTGGGGACTTGGGCACTTAATTTTCCGAAATTATAAAATATAGGGACAATTAATGGAGAGTTTAAAAAGTTCGTGTTTTGTTCATCTAAAGAACTAGAGCTCCAATATAGACTTCCATGTTTTGAATTTAATTTGCTAATAAAGCTTTGTTGGTTTTCGAAACGAACCAATGAAGAGGGCCGTGTAAAGTTCGTTTTGTAGTAGCTTTTGACTATAGGGAATTGAAAATTTTTGATTTCTTTAGAAAACACATTTTTATAAAATGGGTTTTTAAAGTTGATGTTTGTAATTCGTAATGAATCCTTTTTTAAATATTGAATGGTTCCTGTTTTTAATTTTTTTAATAGGGAATTGTAAGAATTTATGTTTATTTTTTGACTAGGAATAATGACTAAGCTGTTGTCTTTATTTAGGTGTTTTTGTAAAAAAGAAACTAGTGTATTCGGAATTTCATTCAGCTCATTTAAAATGATTAATTCTTGTTTTTCTAATATATTATAATTGATGTTTTGGATTGGGCTAGAGTTGAAATTAAATTCATCTTTAGTGTAGATTTTTGTTAAGAAAGTGTGATTTTTTCCAATAGAAAAAACATTGATTTTATTAGTTAAATTTAGTGTAAAAAAGTAATGATTATCAAAGTCAAAAGCGTCACTATTATCTAGTGAAATTTTGCCTTTAAAGGTTGCTTGACTTTGAATGGGGAAGGAGATGGTTTTTTCACTGTTTTCTTCAATAGAAAAAGTTTGTTTAGCGAAAACTTTTAAATCATTATACAAGGCAATAGGAATGTTTTCTTTCGCAACGCCTTGGTTTTTTATGGTGACGTTTAGTGAGGAGTTGCTATTGTTTTGATTGTTTATAAAAAGGCGATCAATTGAAAGGTTGCTTTTATGGGTAGCACTTAGTTTAATAAACGAAACTAAAGATGTTACATTTGTAACATTTATTTCTTTTTTGTTTATATCTTTCTGGAAATCAGAAATTAAAATACTGTTACTTGAAGTGTTTGTTTTTTGTTTTGTATGTTTTTTTATTTTTAGAAAAACGTCTTCTAAGGTGCTGCTTTTTGCAGTTGGAGTCGTTTTTAAAAGTATGTTTTTTAACTCAGATGCGCTAATGTTTTCATGAAAATTTGTATTCGTTAACAAACTGTATATTTTTTTATCAGATGTATTTTCTATAATTTCTTTTATTGAGTTTTGTAATAAATTACCTTTTTCTCCATCTGTATTTAAACTTAATGAGTTGTCTAAATATATAAAATTATGTTGTGCTATTTCGGTATTTTGACTACTTGTATATGGCTGTGAAAAGGCAAGAATAATTGCAATAAAAAGAAGCAATCTACACGTTAAAATGAGCCATTTTTTTAATCGTGAACTTTTACGTGTTTGAAGTACTAATTTTTGTAGTAAAGCAACATTGGTAAAAGGTGTTTTTTTAAAGCGTTGCAATTGAAATAAATGCACCAAAATAGGAATCAATATGAAACCTAAAAAGTATAAAATTTCTGGATGTTTAAATTGCATATGGTTTTATTATCATTCAAATATAGTTAAAGTATAGCACTTATTTTTAGGATTAAAATTTTTCAAAAACGCCCAAACCAAATAAAGCAAAATCATATTTACTGGGGTCGTTATTATCTAGGTTTCTTAAATTTGTATCAAGTTCATTTAGGGCCTTCCAGTCGTTTTGTTTTCTATGTATAAGTCCAAGTTTCCGAGCAACATTCCCAGAATGAACATCTAACGGGCAAGATAAATTTGCTGGGTTGTGTGTTTTCCAAATGCCAAAATCTACGCCACATGTGTCATTTCTAACCATCCATCGTAAAAACATATTGATTCTTTTTGCTGCTGAGCCTTTTAAAGGATCAGATACATGTTTTTGAGTTCTTGCTTGATGAGGGATTTCGAAAAAAATTTGTTTAAACGTAGAAATTGCCGTTTTATAGTTATTACTGTTGTCTTTTATAGCGAGTACGTCTTCTAGTCCATCGTAGGCTGTGTACATGTGGTTTAATGAGGTGATAAACTGTATTGCGTCAATAGAGTTAAAGGTTCTGTGTACAAATGAATTAAAACGTTCTAAATCTGATTCTTGATGATTTAGAATGAAATCATAGGGTGAGTGATCTAATAATTCCATTAACTTCTTAGAGTTGTTGATAATCATTTTACGATTTCCCCAAGCAATAGTGGCGGTTAAAAAACCAGCAATTTCAATATCTTCTTTCTTTGTAAACAGATGTGGAATTTGAATGGGGTCTGAATCAATAAATTTCGGGTTGTTGTAAGCAACAACTTTTTGGTTTAAAAAATCTTTTAAATCAGTTTTGTGTAATGGCATCTTTTGAAAATAAGAATAAAGATAGAAAAAATGCATTATAGGTTGCATGTAAGGCAATTGCCCATAGCAATCCGAATTTTACACGTACGAAACCAAAATAGAACCCAGCAAATATTTGTGGTGCAATTAACAATGGCGAAAACAAGAGGATGTTTGTTGTAATGTCATAATTAGTGATATGAATAAAACCAAATGCAATAGCGAATGCGTAAAAAGCTATTTTAAATCTTTTTTTATTTTTAAAAAGTGTTAATGGTGCTCTAAAGATACTTTCTTCTAGCAATGGGGCAATAAGTACAGCAAAAATAAAAAAGTGTACTGGACCTTGTGTTTTTAAAATATTGTCTACTGAATGTTCTTCAGTAGAAATAAATCCAGCATCTTCAATAATTGAAATAAATAGGGTAAAAAAGAACGCGGTAACTACGCTAATTACAAATATTGAAAAGAACTTTTTTAAACGATACGAAAATTGTGCATTTGCGTCTTCTCCTATAACGGGGTTCTTAATAAAACCAATAAGTTCATTTACCGTTTCTATCATACAATAACGCCGTCTTTCATCGTTAGTTTTCGATCTGCCATGTCGGCTAACTCTTCATTATGAGTAACTAAAATAAAGGTTTGTTCAAATTTATCTCTTAATTCAAAAAACAATTCGTGTAGGTTTTTTGCAGAAGCAGAATCTAAGTTTCCACTTGGCTCATCGGCTAAAATAACTGAAGGATTGTTTATTAAAGCTCTTGCAACAGCAACACGTTGTTGCTCTCCTCCTGAAAGTTCATTTGGCTTATGATGGTGTCTGTCTTTTAGGCCTAAGAAATTTAAAATCTCCATGGCTTTCTGTTCAGTTTCTTTTTTGTTTTTCTTAGCTATAAATGCAGGGATGCAAACGTTTTCTAATGCCGTAAACTCAGGCAGTAATTGGTGAAATTGAAAAATAAATCCAATGTGTTGATTTCTAAATTTAGAGATTTCTTTATCGGAAATTCCATTTAAAGAAGTATTGTTTAATCTAAACTCAAAATCACTATTCTTTTCAGGCCTATCTAAAGTCCCTAGAATTTGTAAAAGTGTCGTTTTTCCGGCTCCAGAAGGACCAACAATTGCAACAACCTCTCCTTTTTTAATGTGAAGATCTACTCCGTTTAAAACCTTTACATTTCCAAAAGATTTATAAATATTTTTCGCTTTTATCATCGTTTAATATCAGTAAAGCGAATGTATTAAAAATAATGCTATATAAAAACAAAAGACCTTGAAGGTTTAGTTATCAAGGTCTTTTAAAATATATTTATTGGGAGTTAAAATATGTTTTTAAGTTTGTTGTAGTCTATAAAATAAACCATCCTTAAAGAAAAGGTATGTTGGTTTGGTTGTTCAAATAGTTTATTTAAGTTGTCAAAAAAGTCCAAATGTGCTTGATTGTTATAACTGAAAATTGAATGTCTGTAAAAAGCAATTAGTTGACTTCCTGGAGCAAACTGCCAAATGTAATTTACGTCCAAATTCCAACTATTAAAATTTACGTTATGATCGCCTGTGTAACTACTGTTTTGTAATGCCCCATTTGATGTGTCAAGTTTTAAATATTGACTGTCATAAGGAACTGTAGTCCAGTTGTGTCTAAATGACATGGATAACGTAGACTTCGTACTGAAATTATATTTACCTGAGATAGAATTTTCATAAGAAGTTCGATCTCTTTGCCCAAAAATAATGTCATTTCCGCTTGTATTTACATACCCTTGGTCATTGTTGCTTTGTCCAAAATCAAATCCATACTGCATTGAGAATTGGTTGTTAAATCGATAGCTAGGACGTACATTAAATCCATATCCTTGTTTGGGATTGTTTTTAAAATAGGAGTAATACATAAAGTACCTTAAAGAAAGTTTTTTAGTATTGTCCGTGCCTCCCCAATGATTCACGTTTAGTCGCATTGGGGTTTGAAAATAGATCCCACTCATTGTACCTTGTCTAGGTTCGTTAAAATCTTTCCCCTTTGTGCTAAAGTTAATGTTTCCTCCAAAATTATGTCTACTTTTTGTATTTGACCAAAAAGACATGCTTATATCTGTTCCTGTATAAGTTCCAGGAGTATGTAGGAAATTAACATTGTAATTTAGGTTAATTCCGGCACTATTAAAAAGACCTTTTGGCTTTAAAAGTCTGTAGGCAAGAAAACCATATACCGCTTGTTCATTATTGCTAAATAAGATTCCTAAATCATTTGGATTGTAATCTTTATCTTCAAAGTTGTATCCTATTTCTCCTCGCCATTTTCCAGATTGCTTACCAACACTAAGGTCAAATGCTTTTCCAGTGTTAGGGTTGTTCACATCATCAGATATTTTGGTAATTTTAAAAGAACCGTCAATATTATAGTTGCTTTTTTTATCTTCTAAATGCCAAAGTAAACCTGTAGCATTTGCATCTCTAAAATCTCCAACTCTGGTAACATTGGTGTTTATAAAAGTAATTGCTGAGTTTTGATTAAACTGTTGATCTAATACTAAGATATTGTAATTAGAAAGTGGGTTTGTAACTTCACTACGAATTTCTTTGGTCGTATTGTTTTGGATTTTAGCTTCCGTTTTACTAGTAATTGCATTAAAGATTCCAATACCTAGCCCTTTTTTTGTCCTACCAGAAACTTTTATTGCATTTAGCATTTTAACTTTACCAGGTTCATGTATCACTGTTTCATCTGCATTAGCAGTTGCAGATTTTATTGGTGCTCCACCAATTCTACGAGAATAAAATAACCGTCCTTTTGTGAAAAGTTCTGTTCCTTCTGTGAAAAATTGCCTTTGTTCGTCAAATTGTTGCTCAAACGGACCTAGATTTAATGTGACATTATCAAAAGCTGTTTGTCCAAAATCTGGAATTAGGGTAGCATCTAAAGTGAAATTCTCTGTAATACCATATTTAACGTCCATTCCGGCGCTCCAGCTAAATTCACTTTCTCCGTTAAAACGAACTGATGTTGTAGATGCATAAGGATAGAAAGCTAATCTTGTTGGGGGTTTAATA
>Ga0209292_1001608_pt1 | contig 27409 bp, 27 predicted proteins | sample GOMGulsemesocosm_2_FD_184634 | JGI IMG/M metagenome (GOLD analysis project Ga0209292, IMG submission 184634) | Methane-oxidizing microbial communities from mesocosms in the Gulf of Mexico - GOM9C Gulf of Mexico (SPAdes) (version 2) | ecosystem: Environmental > Aquatic > Marine > Cold seeps... | reverse complement strand
TCCAGCGGTTGATCAGGGCCTGCGGCGGCTCGACCTGTCGCCCCAGATCGTCGACGATAAAGATACCACCGGTGGCTTTTAGCTGCAGCGGCGCCTGATAGGTGCGCGCGGTGGGGTTGTAGACCAAATCCAGCATCGACAGGGTCAACTCGCCGCCGGTGACCACAGTAGGGCGCTCACAGCAGACATAGCGGCTGTCAAAACGGCGTATGCGGCGCAGGGCGTTAGGATCGTCCTGCACCTGTTCCACTTCGGTGTGCACAATGGGGTCATAAACGGTGATCACCTGACCGGCGTATTCGATGGCAAGCGGCACATAGACCTGATCGCCCAAGGCATCACGGATCCCGTTGGAGATCGATGATTTACCATTGCCGGGTGGGCCATACATCAGGATCGAGCGGCCAGCGCTGACCGCTGGTCCAAGGTGATCCAATAGACTGTTTGGCAGTACCAAGTGCCCCATGGCATTGGTCAATTGATCACGGGTGACCTGAATATTGCGGATCGACTGGCGTTTGACCTGCTCGCGGTAGACATCCAGCGGCACAGGCATGGCACCGAAGTACTCAGATTGTGTCAGAGCATCCAGCGAGCGCGCCTTACCGGCATCGGTTAACTGATAACCCATTTCATTGCCGCTGTTGGCATTCAGCGTGCCGGTCGCCTCGAGCAGTTTTTGCTCGCGGGCGATATCGACCAGTTCTTGTGTGACCGAAACCGGCAGGCAGATCGCGTCGGCGATTTCAGTGACCATGTTGACGTTTTTGCGAAAGATGGTTTTCAGCAGAATGTCACGCATCATCACGGACGGTAGCTGCAATTGCTCCAGCCCTTTGGGGGCAGGGGGGGCCATCACGGAAGAGGTCTGCATGTTCATGAGTATCGGCCTGTTGCTTGTCGCTGCTTCGGTACACCCCCGGTCATTGTACCGGTGTGCGGTTGAGGAACAGTTTATTCAGCACTGTGGCAACAGCGGGGCAATGCTGTAGCAATTCAGCGATTGTTGCCGATGCCTAAACGACGCTGAGGGCGCATCCCGACCTAGTAGCCAGGCATTTGGGCACATCTAGCTGCCGAAAAAGGCGCCAAGGATCAGGTAGATCGCCAATGACCCACCCAGACACAGACCCATCGGAAACTTGTTGCCAACGTCCCAGCTCTGCCAGTCGGGGGCCAGTTTTCGCAATGGTGTGTGTTTGGCGATGCGGTGGGTGACAAACCCGGCCAGCATATTGGCAGTGAAAATCAGCATGATAATGCGCAGGTCGCCAAAGGCCACCAGCGGCGCGGCGGCTCCGGCAAATTTGGCATCCCCAGCCCCAATCATGCCTGAGCTGTAGAATAGAAATCCCAGACCAACGCCGATCGGCAGGTGCAATAGCTGCCAGCCGTAGTCCGTCCAGGACATCAGGAACGGGCCGACGATGATGAATATCACCGCAATCAGATCCACCGCCCAGTTGGGAATTCTCATCCCGCGCAGGTCGGTCAGCGCAATGGCATAGCAAATCGGCAGCACAAATGGCAGGAACCACAGCGCCACATGTGCCGGAATTGCCATCATGGTTTAGGCGCTTTCCAGGGCGCGCAGGCTACGCACAGCTTCTTCAAAGTGCTGCGGGTGGGTGCTGACTGCTTCGCGGAGCAACCCCTCGCCGGTTGCGACATCACCCTGTTTGATCGCCGCCAGAGCCATCGTGTGCAGCAGTTGCGCCCGTTCAATCTGCCCCATCGGGATCACTGGCAGAGTGTAGTTACGCTGCGCACCACGGGCCAACACAAGATTGTTCTTGGCAGTGAATAGCGATTGATCCTGACGGATTGCTTCGCCAAACAGGCGCTCGGCATCCGCGAAGTCGCCGCGGGTCAGTTTTGAATAGCCCCAGTTGTTCATTACACCTGCCGGGCGGGTGGTGAGGGAGACAGCGATTTCGTAGAAGCTGTCGGCTTTCTTCCACTCCTGGTTGGAATCGGCGACCATTGCTTCAAGCCGATACCGTTTAAAGGTCTCGTGGGTTGGCGGTACCTCGTCCAGGGCCGCCTTGGCGGCGTTCCAGTCACTATTGCGGATCAATGCGTCGGCCAGATCGACCTGATCATCATTGGTGGCGCCGTCCAGTGTGTTGACCTTTTTCCAGGCCGCGACCGCCTCGGTGTTGCGTTTGGCGCGGACCAGGGATTTGGCCATGCCACGTTGCAGATCAATGCGGTTGGGGTTGCCTTCTAAAGCGCGTGAGAAATAGCTCACCGCCTCGTTGGGGTCAGCTGCGGACAGCATCACATCGTTAAGGTCGGTTTCATCAACAACATTGACGTCCTGAAAGGCCCGGTCAACGGTTGCGGTGTCGTCTTTGTCACAAGCCGACAGGAGTAGGCCTCCGGCCAGACATGCCGATACAAGAAAAACTTGGCGCATTTTTGCGTCCTTTACTGCTCTGCCTCGGTCATGGCGTCGGGCGGATCAGGACATTTCCCCTGCCGCGCTGCACCAATTCGTATTCTTGGTTTTGTCCAGCAGTATTAGCAGAATTTTCCAAATTTGCGAGTGCCAAGCGCAAATTCTCGCGGATTGGGTCACTTTCGCCATTGTCTAGTGCAAATGCGCGACGCAATACCTGCTCGGCCTCGGCATATTTGCCTTGTTCCATCAGCACCACGCCAAGATTGTTCATGGCTTCGGGCCAATCCGGCTCGGTTTTAACGGCGCGGCGCAACAGGGTTTCGGCCTGACCTAGGCGTCCAAGGCCCAAATTGGCCGTTCCCATGCTGGACAATACTTCGCCGGTCATGCCGTGCTCCAGCGCCGCGCGGGTAAAGGCCTCTAGCGCCAGTTCGTATTCATTGGCGACCATTAACCTATGCCCGACCTCTAGTCCGTCTTCGGTCTGGCCACGATGGTCCACGCCTGGCGCCCAAGGGCTGACTGTATCCGGTGTTTCTGGCCCGCAAGACGCCACCACCGCAAGGGCGGTGATGGCGATCAGGATCGTGCGAAACGGTGTGGGCAAAGCCTCACCTATTGGTTTCATGTTTAGTTGCCTGTGTTGCCCAGGTTGGAAATGTTCTTCATCGACGGGCCAACCAGAATGATCAGCAGCGGCGGAAGTGTCAGCCCCATTGTGGCAAGGGTCATTTTTGTTGGCAACTTGTTTGCGGCCTCTTCTGCCCGCATCACCCGTTTATCTCGCATTTCAGCGGCATAGACCCGCAATGCGTCGGCGATTGAGGTACCAAAAGTGGCCGATTGGATCATGACGGTGACAAAAGAGGACAGATCCTGGACATCGCACCGGGTGGCCATGTCGCGCAGTACCTTATCCTTGTCTTTGCCCGCCTTCATCTCATAGGCCACGATATCAAATTCATCGGCCAGATCAGGATATGAGGCGTGCAGTTCTTTGGCGACGCGGACAATGGATTGATCCAGCGACTGCCCGGCCTCGACACAAACCAGCATCAGATCCAGCGCGTCGGGGAAACCAGAAGTGATCCGGTCTTTACGCTCGGCGATACGGCGGGTGATCCAGTATTTCGGCAGCATGTAGCCAGCGCCACCGGGCCCAATAATCCGGATCATCATCTGCTGGCCGGTGAATTCGATGTCAGCATTCACCACATAAACAAGGATCAGGCCCAAGATTAACCCAACGATACCCAGGGCAAACTGGGCAAAGTGGAAAAAACGAACCGAGTCCTTGGATTGATAACCCGCTTGGCGCAGTTTCAGCTCCATCGCCGAGAGTTCCTCGGCGTTTTGTGGCTCGAGGAAGGAGGCAAATTTCTTGAGCTGTTCGTTCCGGTTGCCTTGACGCAGGCGTTCTTTCTGCGGCTTTTCATTGGACTCGGGTGAGTTCCGTTTTTTCAGCTTTTTAAGCGGGTCTTCGGGCTGGTTCATCAACAGGGGGATGGTCAGCAGGATCATGAACAATCCCAGCAGGCCAACCACCAGCAACGGGCCAAAGTCGCCTAGCTGCTCGGTCAGGAAGGTGTTGATACTTGTCAGGAAATCCATGTCGAATATCCCTCCCTTAAACTTTGATGTTGGTCAGCGCGCGCATGACGAAAAGATTGACGGTCAACAGAGTGCCGACAATGAAGCAGCAGGGGATAAAGTAGGGGTGGTCCAGCACCTCGTCGTAGAAATGCGGGTCCTTAGCCAGAGTGCCCATCAGGGCAAGCAGCGGAAAGGCTGACAGGAACTTGCCGGACCATTGTGCCTCGGCGGTGATGGCTTTGACCCGGCGGAACAGACGGAAACGAGCGCGGATCACCTTGGCCAGACCGGCCAGAACCTCAGCCAGGTTACCACCAGATTGAGCCTGAATGGTCACAGCAACAGCCAGGAAGCGCATGTCCTGCATGTCCAGCCGTTCAGCCATTTCCTTAAGGGCCTCGCCAACGTCACGACCATAGGCCGCTTCGTCGGCAATCATGCCAAATTCTGTACCGAGTGGATCCGCGACCTCTTTCGAGACGATTTGAATTGCCGAGGAAAACGGGTGACCAACACGCAGGCTGCGTACAATCAGTTCAACAGCATCGGGCAGCTGTTCTTCGATCATGCCCATGCGTTTCTTTGCTTTGTTGTTGACCCAAAGGAATACCGCAGCAACACCGATGATAATTGAACCCATAATGCGGACAGGCAATTGGGTTTCGGTGCCGATGCTAAGCCCGGTGAAAGCCAAGGCCGACAAGCCCCCCATGATCATGACCAGCTGTCGCGGCGTAAAGGCAATCGCAGCTTTTTGCGCCTTTTCCGCCAGCAGCGAATACAGCGGAATGGACTGGGTTTTCATGTGCTGCTGCATTTCCTTGCGCAGCTGCTCCAGAACCTGTTCGCGGTTGCCGCCCTTGTCGAGCATCTCTAACCGGCGATTGACCCGACTGTTCAGGCTGATGGACTTGCCAAAAGCCACCAGATACAGGCCTTCGACCAGCACTAGGACGCCGACAAAAATCAAACCATAGATGATTGGTTCTGCACTCAGTTCCATCAGCGCGACTCCATCGTGGTGGGTTCGTAAATTGAGGCGGGCAAGTCATAGCCCCACATGCGGAAGCGTTCCGAGAAATGGCTGCGCACGCCGGTGGCGGTGAAATGGCCGATAATTTTGTTTTCGGGGGTTAGGCCAACGCGCTGATACCGAAAGATTTCCTGCATCGATATCACATCGCCCTCCATGCCGGTGATTTCCGTGATCGAGGTCATGCGGCGCGATCCGTCCTGCAGGCGCGATGCCTGCACAATCAAGTTCACAGCAGAGGAAATCTGGCTGCGCACCGCCTTGAGCGGCATTTCGATACCGGACATCGCGATCATGTTTTCCAAACGACTGACACCATCACGGGCCGAGTTGGCGTGAATGGTGGTCATAGATCCGTCGTGGCCAGTGTTCATCGCCTGCAACATGTCGATGACTTCTTCGCCGCGCGTTTCACCCACAATGATACGGTCGGGGCGCATCCGCAGAGCGTTTTTCAGACAGTCGCGCGGGGAAACCTCGCCTTTGCCTTCGACATTCGGCGGGCGGCTTTCCATCCGTCCCACGTGGGTCTGCTGAAGTTGAAGTTCCGCGGTGTCTTCGATGGTCAAAATGCGTTCAGCGTTATCGATGAAACTGGACAATGCGTTTAGCGTGGTCGTTTTACCTGAGCCGGTACCGCCCGAGACGATGATATTCAGCCGAGTGGCCACGGCCGCCTGCAAAAATGCGGCCATTTCTTCAGTGAAAGCCCCGAAATTCACCAGGTCATCAATGCCCAGTTTGTCTTTCTTGAATTTCCGGATCGACACCAACGATCCATCCACCGCGATGGGCGGCACCATGGCGTTAAAGCGCGAGCCATCAGCCAGTCGAGCATCCACATAAGGGTTGGATTCATCGACGCGACGACCAACGGCAGAAACGATCTTGTCGATGATCCGCAGAAGATGCTTTTCGTCTTTGAATACAACATCGCTGAGCTGAAGTTTGCCGTCTCGTTCGACAAAAACCTGTTGCGGTCCGTTGACCAGAATATCGTTGACTGAATCGTCCTGCAGCAGCGTTTCCAGCGGGCCAAGACCAGTGACCTCGTCATACAGTTCTTTGGTCAGCGTCTGGCGGTCATCGCGGTTCAGTACGATGCCTTTTTCTTCCAAGATCTCGTTGGCGATCGTGGTGATTTCTGCGCGAAGTTCGGTTTCGTTAGCGTTTTCCAGCGCGGCGAGGTTCAGTTGTTCCAGGAGCTCACGGTGCAACTGGATCTTGATCTCACCCAGCCGCTCCTTGCGCTTGCGCTCTTTATCCTGTGGCGCGGCTTCGGCCGAGGATGTGGGCATGGGGCGACGCAAAGACGCAGCCTGGTTCGCTGCCTGCTGAGGCTCGATTGCAGCCACAGGTTGAGCTGTTTTCAGCTTGGCAACATTACTTGCGGGCTTAGCCGCTCCGGCCTGTTTTTTGTACTTAGAAAACATTAACGACCCCCAGGGGATGATATTGAATTAGGCTGCGGCGACATCATTCTGACCCAATTCATGCAGGGACAGTGCCAGCTTGGCGATTTCTTTGCGGAGCGGGTTCTTAGGGGCAGATACCGCCAAGGGGAGACCGTGATCACAACATTGGGCAACGGGTTTGCCGCCGTCTGGTAGCTGCAGATCAATCGAGATCCCGAGGGATTCAGCCATCCGTTTGACCCGGCTCTTACCGCTCAGGTCGGTGAATTTGGGTGCCCGGTTCAGGGTGAAGCGCAGTTTTTCAAACGGCAGCTCTTCGGACTGCAATGCGCGTTTCATGCGCAATGCGTTTTGGGCCGAACGCATGTCGAGCTCGATCAGGGCAAAATAGACATGTGCCTTGGTCAGCACGCATTCGGACCATTGCACCAGAGTGCGCGGTAGGTCGATCACCACAAAGTCGAAATGGCTGCGCGCCATGGCAATGATGCGTTCGATATCGTCGGACGAGAAGAAATCGAGGGGAACCATATCGGATGGCGCGGTCAGTACCTGCAGTTTGTCTTGGAAAGACAACAGGGCCTGACCAAACATCTCGGCGTCCATTTCATCGACTTGGCCGAGCATCTCCATAACGATTTCGCGGCGGGGCAGATCTAGATAGGTCGCCACCGAGCCGTGCTGCATATCAAAGTCCAACAGGCATACGCTAGGCTCATCCTGGTCGCTCAGTTCAGCCAGCTCCCAGGCTAGGTTGACGGCCAGAGTTGTAGATCCGGATCCGCCTGCCAGCCCCTGACAGACAATCACGGCACCTTCACGGGCGCTGCCGGATTGCAATTGATGCGGGTTAGGTTTGGCGGCTTCAGGTTCTGGCTCGGGCGCGGTCACACGTTCGATCGCAGCCTGCAATTCCTGTTCCGGAAGCGGGTAGGGGACAAATTCATCTGCGCCCTGGCGCAGCAGTTGGTGCAACGAGGCAGGGGTGACATCCTCGGCAATCAAGATGACTTTGATATCGCGGGACTTGGCCTGAGAGATGATTTCTCCCATCAACACCAGATTGTCTTCGTCGGCGCCATCAATGGCGAGGGCTACAAATTCCAGTGCTTCTGCTTCGGGCTGATTGAAGAACGCCAAGGCCTCGGCAAAACCGAGGTCGCCCCAGCTTTCGCCCATTGTGGCTTCCATGTCCTCGATCAACAGGTCGAAGTTCTGCACGTCGCGGCTGACTGTGCAGGCAACAATTGCGTTGGTTTCTGGTTGCGGCGTTACACTGCTCATTGCCATTATCCTCATTGGGGGTAACGGCAGGTTTCACCTGTCCGTTCCTACGTGCGACTCACTCGGCGCACGTCACCTCTTGAAGATAGTGTCGGGGGTAATCTTGGCGATAATTGGGCCAAAAAGCCCCAATAGTTGGGAAAGCCTAAACGTTTGTGGCGCGGTTGGCCTATTCCAGCGTCGAGGCGAGCGTTTCTGCGGTGGTCAGCGAGGTGGCGGGTACTGCGCTTGCGATGTATTCACGGTAAACCACCTGAGCGTATTTTCCATCCAGCAATGAAGGGTGGTTTTTTAGGAAACCAGAGACTTCAGTAACCGTACGCCGGTTTTGCCGCTCACGTGCCTGAGAGACGATCAGAGGTTGGGTTTCACCATAGGAAACAACGGCTTCCAGGCGCGAGCGACTGATGCCGCGGGACGACAGATAGCGTACAGCTGCGCGTGCACGGCGTAGGCCTAGAGATTTGTTGTAGCCGGATGATCCAACGGCATCGGTGTGGCCGTAGACGCGAAAGCGGATCTCGGGGAACTGTTTGATCCAGGTTGCCTGCTTATCCAAAACGGCACGGGCATTGGCGTCCAATTGGGCGCTGTCGAAATCAAAGTTGATGGTTGATGGTACCTCTTGCGCAAACCGATGCGCCAGTTGCACCGCGTAATCACGCTCACCACTCATAACCAGGGAATTGTTCAGCGTCGAATTGCCAAAATTGCCCCGGTCCAATTCATGTCCTGCTTCATAGCCACAGGCGGTGAGCGATAGGCCCAGCCCCAGAACCGCTGCATGTTTGATCATCTGCGCCATCCTTCGATTAGTCCATCACATAGCCATAGGAGCCGCTGAAGTCTTGGGTGGCAACTTCACCGGCTGGGCCGTTTTGTGTCCGCGCAACCCGTCCGTATAGGAAAAGTTCGTTTTCGCTTGGTGGTTTGACCCGGTCAGTCGGCAGACTGAGCGCTTCGCCACGAGTTGGGGTGACCAGATGGGCGCTGATGATGATCACTAGCTCGGTCTGCTGGCGCTGATAATCGGCGCTGCGGAAGAGAGCACCCAGAACCGGTACGTCACCCAGCCAGGGTAATTGGGAGGAATTGTCAAGAAACGTATCCTCAATCAGCCCAGCAATTGCAAAACTCTCGCCATCGCGCATCTCGACCGTTGTCGAGGTCTCACGGCGTGAAAACGCGCTGATTGACAGCCCATTCAACACGATAGAGTTGGTCGGATCGATCGCTGAGACCGAGGTCCTGAGTTCCAGATTGATCAAGTCGCCATCAACAACCCGCGGAACAAAAGCCATTTCAATGCCGAAAGGTTTGAACTCTACGGTGATCAGGCCGTCTTCTTGTGCCACAGGCACTGGGTATTCGCCACCAGCCAGAAACTTGGCTTCTTGCCCTGACAGGGCTGACAGGTTGGGTTCGGCTAGAGTGCGGACCATGCCTTTTTGTTCCAGCGCCTCAAGCAGCAGCGCCACTTGTACTGATCCGACGTCAAAACCGAACACAACAGCGCCGGTGTTGTCGTTGCCTAAGGGGATATTGTTGTTCAGCGCATTGGTGAGCGAGGGTTGGTTGTTCAGAGTATTAATGCCGCCATTGATACCGGTGCCGCTAAAGCCAAACGAGGCGCTGAGTGATTTCGACACAGCGCGTTGCATTTCGGCAAAGCGCACCTTGAGCATCACTTGCTGCACGCCACCGACCGACATCAGGTTCGAGACACGCTCGGGGGCATAGCGTTCGGCGAGATCCATCGCCCGCTGCAATCGAGCGGCGCTGGACACGGTGCCAGACAGGACAATGCCGTCATTGGCAGTGCGGACTTCAATTTTTTCGTTGGGTAGGATCTGGCGCAGCCGTTCCTTGAACTCGCTGACATCAGCGGACACGCGTACGTCGACATTGGTAATCAACCGACCGGTCGCATCCAGCAAGGTGAGTGTGGTCAGTCCCGGCGATTTTCCCAGCACATAGATCGTGCGGTCCGACAGGGACGAGATATCCGCAATGCCAGGGTTGGCAATGCTGAGTTCCGAGAACGGAACATCACTTTCCACCACCACGGCCCGGTTCATCGGGACATCAAGTTGGGTTGCCGTGCCCTTTTTGACCACCCGTAGACCTTCGGCCCATGCAGTGTCAGCCGCTGGTGTACATACCAGAGCAAACCCAGTTAGGGCTGCTGCTACAATAGTTCTAAATGCCATGTGACCTGCCTCTCCGATCACGCCTCGTTACCGGGTCTTTTGCCCGTCTTTTTTGCCACTGTGGGCCAGTTTTCTTAATTTTGCAAGAATCATGAGCTCGGTGCCGCCTGTATTGTGGGGGCTGGGCAACAGAAACGATTGAGAGCCGCCCAGAAAAGAGCGGCTCTGCAACAGCGGATCAGGTGATCACGAGGGACTTAGTTGGTGCAGGGGATCGGGATTTCCACAACTTCTGCGCCGCGACGGGTCCGAATGGTGCAGACCCGTTCTTGCTCAGCCTCAGGGGCTGAGACGCGTTCACCCAAACCCAATAAGGTGCGCTGGTCTACCTCGACAAACGAGGCAATGGTGTCATCCCCGGCGCCAACTAGCGACAGCGAAAGGCTGCCTGTGGTTTGGGCTTGGGCCAATGCGGCCACTTGCTTGGGTAGGGCAGACACGGTGACGGTGCGCGCAATGATGGCGCTGTCGATGTCTCCACCTGCGCTTTGGTCCACGGCGATCAGCTCGATATTGGCCTGGATTAACCGGGTCAACTCGCCGCGGCGACGGTCGTCACTATCGCCTAAGTTTCCGGTCCAATAGACATCTACGCGGTCGCCGGGCCGTAAGAATCCGGACACGCCGGACGAGACGTCCACCTTGATCGCAAAGGCGCGCATGCCACGTTTCAAGCGCGAGGTAATGCCGGCATCTTCACCTGGTTTGGTGATTTTGACAGTCAGGATCGCCTCGTTTGGTTCTATTGTGCGCAGGACCACCCGCGCTTCGCCCGCGTATTCGGGCGGAAACAGCGCGTCCAGTGTCGAATAGGTGCCTTCGGGCAGGCTGGCCTGGGGCCATTGCACCATTCGCACCGCTTCTTTGGTCAGGCGTTCGCCGTACTTCAAAGCTGCGTTGGCAACAAAAACGTCCACAGTGGCGATATTCTCGACCTTTTCTGCGTTCGCCTGGGCCAGAGCATTCTGATAGGTGGCGATATAGTTTTTGGCCATCATCACCGCGCCGCCTGCCAGGGCGACACCGACAATCAAGACCAGTCCGAAAACTGCGCGCATTGTGTTACCTCTCTTTGGACACGCCGTGAACGGATGGCGAGCCCGTATTTCTGTATCACTCAAACCTGAGTAAGGTGTTTAAATGACGACCGGTTGCCCGGAGCGTGCCGAACCACGGCGGATTCGTTAGCTGAAGGTCCAGTTCGACATGTAGTCAGACAAGGCATCTGCCAGTCCAAGCGCACCATCCTGCATCGCGGATGCAATCAGCACACACAGGCCAACGATGGCGGCTGTCAAAACCACCCAATCGACCGTTACCGCACCGTCATCATCAGTATAAAATGATTTTAGTTTATTCATTGCGAACCTCACTTATTGAGAGTTCCTGGGCAAAGGGCCGCGCCTTTGCATAAAAGACGCGGCCCCCAAACTTATACCAACAAGAGCGACGTCTTAGGAAGGAGCCTGCAGAGCCAGGAACGAGCCAGTCGAGCTGGTCAGGTCGGACGCGCCGGATTGGATCGAGGTGTAAACAACGCCAGCCAGAGCAGCTACGGCGGCTGTCAAAACAACCCAGTCAACAGTCACGGCGCCAGCTTCGTCTTTGCGGAAGTTTTTGAAGAATTTGATCATTGTTAGTCCCTCCAGGGATTTAAAAGTTTGTTTCCACCTTGCCGTCCAGTGTTTGAGCTTGCTCTCTCCTGCGAAGCTCATGTTCGACTTGGTATGAGCACTTATACCCTTCGGAGCGTGGCAGCATTTGGGCCAAAAACTGGATTCTGACGCCTTATTTTAACTTTTTGGCAAGATCCGCTGTATGGCGTTGAAATTAAAGGGTTACACGATTTATTAAATATAAATATCCGTGTCGGAAGCGCGGCAAGCCGTGGCAAATGTGGCGAAACCGCCAAAATTCGGGTCAAAACTCGGGCCTGATATCTGGTTTTGGAGCCGTTTTCGTTGCTACATCGTCAAAACAACAACATCAGGGCAGTCCCATGTTTTTCCGTGTTGCGACTCTGGCTGTGTTTTTCATCCCCATATGGGCGATGGGGGATACTCCAGCACCCTTTCCCAAATTTGAGGCCAAACGGGTGCGGCCACCGCAACCAGGCACAAGCCAGCGCATAACTATACAAATAGAAGAGCAGCAGCCGCCTGCTGCAGCGGTGGAAAGCCCGGTGGATCGTGCTGACGGCCCAGCAGATCACCCGGTAGGGCGGTATGGATGGTTTTGGGAGCAAGTGTCACCGGAACTAGCTGCCTCGGGTCCGGGGCGGTTGGGCAAGGCGCTGATGGTTCTGGCTGGCGGAGAGGCGGTTGCAGCCCCCCGGTTGCAGCTGATGCAGGACATTGCCCAGGCGCAGGGTATTTCGATTCTGACTGCCAGTATTGATACCAATGTTTCGCCAGCGTTGATTCTGGCGGTCATTGCTGTGGAGTCTGCAGGTCAGGCTGGCGCCATCAGTTCCGCTGGAGCACAGGGGTTGATGCAGCTGATGCCAGATACGGCGACGCGATTTGGAGTGGAAGACGCGTTGGCCGCGGGGCAGAACATTCAGGGTGGTGTCAAATACTTGGATTGGCTGATGGAAAAATTCGAGCATGACCCAATTCTGGTATTGGCAGGGTACAATGCAGGAGAGGGATCGGTGCGGGATCATCAAGGCGTGCCGCCCTTTGCCGAGACGCGTGATTATGTGCCCAAGGTTCTGGCTGCGTTTCAGGTCGCCAAGGGATTGTGCCTGACGCCACCTCAGCTGATTTCGGATGGCTGCGTGTTTCGCACCATGCATTAAAGGCAGATCATCCCTTTAGCGAAGACGGCTGCCCAGCTTTCTCCCACCACAAATTCATCTGAATAACCAAGTATTGACACAATTCCGTCAGGCGCGAGTGTGACTACACGAGCATTGCTTAAAGTTGATTTAATTGGAGAGTATTTTGGATTTTGGTTTTGATGTCTCAACCTTTGTGGCTGAGTCACAAAGGTTGACTGGTCCTGGGATCATAGTTGGTCTTATTGCCCTTGCCGGTACTATTGGGCGCATGCTGTTTGTGGCCTTCGGATCGTCCATACAGGGCGTCAACCCGTTCCGCAATTTCTCAGGTTCTGGGCTGATTATTTTGGGTATCGTTCTGTTCATCGGTGCGCTTGGCGTGACTGGGAAACTGGATAAGGCTGTACATAAGGTTCAACGAAATACCATTGATCCGTTTAATGTATGGATACTAAAGCGCGACGCCTGTGATCTGTCGAGCGGCAAGTACTGCGTTATCGTGTTCGAAGAGGGGCGGGAAATTTCGGTGAACTGGTTCGACCGTGAGGTCTATATGTGGGAACTCCTCAATCCCCAATCTGGGGCCGTGTGGAAGACTCTGCGACCCCGATCCCGCGACGAACACAATCAGGGAATGGGGGCAAAGGCTGAGAATGCAACCCTCTCAGCTCGTTCTTGATGCAAACACAAAAAAGATAGGCCCGCCAAAATGTGGGCGGGCCTGCTCCTCAAAACGTTTTGACGGGCGTGTGCCCTATCAAGTGATGATGGTGGCTTCGGTTGCCGCGCGCAACTCGTCCTCGGTCACGCCATCGGCGGTCTCGACGATTTTCAACCCGCCTTCGACAACATCCAGCACGCCAAGGTTGGTGATGATGCGATCCACGACGGATTTACCAGTCAGCGGCAGGGTGCATGCTTTCAGCACCTTTGAGGCACCATGTTTGTTGGTGTGATCCATCACCACAACAACGCGGCCCACACCGGCGACCAGATCCATCGCACCGCCCATGCCTTTGACCAGCTTTCCGGGAATCATCCAGTTGGCCAGATCGCCGTTTTCAGCCACTTCCATAGCGCCCAGAATCGCCATGGCGATCTTGCCGCCGCGGATCATCGCAAAGCTTTGCGCCGAGTCGAAATAGGCGGTTTGAGGCAGCTCGGTTATGGTCTGCTTGCCCGCGTTGATCAGGTCGGCGTCCTCGTCCCCTTCGATTGGAAACGGGCCCATGCCCAGCATGCCGTTTTCCGACTGCAGGGTCACTTCGACGCCCTCGGGGATGTGGTTGGACACCAGCGTCGGAATGCCGATGCCAAGGTTCACATACCAGCCGTCTTGTAGTTCGAGTGCGGCGCGCGCCGCCATTTGGTTACGATCCCACATGATTAAGCCTTCCGCACTGTGCGCTGTTCGATGCGCTTTTCGTGATCACCCTGAATAATGCGATGCACATAGATGCCGGGCAGGTGGATGGTGTCGGGGTCCAGCGATCCAGTTGGAACGATTTCTTCAACCTCAACGACACAGATTTTGCCGCATGTGGCGGCGGGCGCGTTAAAGTTGCGAGCAGTCTTGCGGAACACCAGGTTGCCGGTCTCGTCGGCTTTCCAGGCTTTGATAATGGCCAGATCGGCATACATGCCTTCTTCCATGATGTAGTCTTCCATGGCGCCGTCTGGGCCAGTTGGGAACTGTTTTTCCAATTTGCCTTCGGCGATCACGGTGCCCACACCGGTTTTGGTGAAGAAACCCGGAATGCCAGCGCCGCCAGCGCGCATACGTTCGGCCAGTGTACCTTGGGGGTTGAATTCCAGCTCCAGCTCACCCGACAGGTATTGGCGCATGAACTCTGCGTTTTCACCCACATAAGACGAAATCATCTTTTTGACCTGTTTGGTCTGCAGCAAAATGCCGATGCCAAAGTCATCGACGCCTGCGTTGTTGGAGGCAAAGGTCAGATCCTTGGTACCGGCTTCTTTGATCGCATCCAGCAGCAATTCCGGAATACCGCAGAGGCCAAAGCCGCCTGCCGCAATGAACATGCCATCGTGAAGCAGCCCGTCGAGCGCTTCGTTGGCATTGGCGTAGATCTTTTTCATAGAAAACTCCCAGCAACATCCCTTTGACATGGGTTCTGACGCTGGGGCAGGGCCAAGTCAACAATACTGAGGGTACTGAGTATTACTACGGATGTCTGTCGGGATGCAAAGGGGCGAGGGGCCAGCCCCTCGCGCTCCCCTAGGTATTTGCGACAAGAAGAAGTAAGCGCCGTCGAGGAAATGATCTGGGAGATCATTTCAGGCTCGAACGGGCGGGGTCCTTAGCCGCTGGGCGCCTTAGTCTTTGGTAGCGGCCTTTTTGGCGGGTGCCTTTTTCTTGGCGGCAGGTTTCTTTTTTACAGCCGGTTTTTTCTTGGGCGCGGCCTTTTTCTTGGTGACTTTTTTGCCGGCCTTTTCAGTGATCAGCTGGACGGCCATTTCCATGGTGACGTCTTTGGCTTCGACATCCTTGGGAAGGGTGGCATTCACCTTTTCCCATTTGATGTAAGGGCCATATTTACCGTCCATGATATTGACGGCGCCGCCACCATCTGGATGCTCACCAAGTTCCTTAAGCGCTTTAGCTGCGGCGCGACGCCCACGGCCCGGATTGGCGCGTTTTTCGGCCAGCATTTCCATCGCGTGGTTCATGCCGACCTCGAACACGTCGAGCGTATTCTTCAGGTTCACATAGACCGGTTTTTCCTCTTCCGGCATTTGGTGCATGATATAGGGACCAAAGCGGCCCAGATTGGAGGCAACAGTGCCGCCTTCCGGGTGTTGGCCGATCTCGCGTGGCAGGGTCAGCAGGGTGACGGCCTGTTCCAGTGTCACCTCGTTTGGACCCCAGCTGGGCAGATACTCCTTGCCCTGTTTTGGCAGCGAGGAACGCGGTGGCTTCTTGTTCTCGGGCGTCGGTTCGCCGCGCTGGACATAGGGGCCAAAGCGGCCCGACTTCAGGTGAATTTCGTCGCCTGCATCTTCCCCCAGTACGCGCTCATAACCTTCGGCACCTTCGCCGGAAATGGGGCGTGTGTAGTTACATTCCGGGTAGTTGCCGCAGCCGACAAAGCCGCCGGTACGCGAGGATTTCAGGTGCAACTGGCCCAGACCACATTTGGGGCAGGCGCGCGGATCTGTGCCGTCTTCACGTGGCGGATACAGCTGTGGTGCCAGCGCATCGTCAAGAACGTCCAGCACTTCGGAAATGCGCAGGTCCGAGGTTTCAGAGATCGCTGCCGAAAAGTCGCGCCAAAACTTGCCCAACAATTCTTTGTAGTCGCCGTTGCCAGCGCTGACCTCATCTAGTTGGTTTTCAAGGTCCGCGGTGAAGTTATATCCGACATAGTTGCGGAAGAAGTTCAGCAGGAAAATGGTAACGATGCGGCCTTTGTCTTCGGGGTGCAGCCGGTTCTGATCTTTGCGGACGTATTCGCGATCTTGAATGGTGGTGATCACGCTGGCATAGGTCGAGGGGCGACCGATGCCGAGCTCTTCCATCTTTTTAACCAGTGTCGCCTCGGTATAGCGTGGTGGTGGTGCGGTGTGGTGTTGTAGCGCCAGAACCGATTCATTCTGCGACAGCAGGGCCGAGCCATTACTGCGTAGGTCGCCACTTTGGGCTGTTGCGGCGCCATTTTTTGCGGCTTTGTCAAACTGGGCTGTCAGTGTGGATGCGGCGAATTTGGCAGCTTCGCCCTGCATGATCTGCGGCAGGCGCTTATCGTCGTCATCCTGAACCACATCATCGCGGCCTTCTTCATAAACACGCATGAAGCCATCAAACAGAACCACCTGACCAGTGGCGCGCAGCATCACTTGGCCATCGTTAGAGCCGATGTCGACGGATGTGCGCTCCATTCGGGCGCTGGCCATTTGGCAGGCCAGGGTGCGTTTCCAGATCAGATCATAGAGCTTGCGCTGGTCTGCCTCAGTCACCTTAAGGCTAGCGGCATCGCGGCTCATGTCGGTGGGGCGAATACATTCGTGGGCTTCTTGCGCGTTCTTTGCTTTGTTCTTGTAGACCCGTGGGCTGTCCGGCACATAAGTGCCGCCATAACGTTTGTCGATTTCTGCGCGCGCTTCGCTCACGGCTTCGGGGGCCATGTCGATGCCATCGGTCCGCATATAGGTAATGTGCCCTGCTTCATACAGACGTTGCGCCGTGCTCATCGTCTGCTTGGCGCCCATGCCAAATTTGCGGCTGGCCTCTTGTTGCAGGGTCGAGGTCATGAAGGGGGCCGACGGGTTACGCGCGGCCGGCTTGGCCTCGACCGATTGTACTATTAGATCACGGCTGGCGACGGCCTGCACAGCCATTTCGGCTGCGGTGGCATTGGCAAGGCTGAACTTGTCCAGTTTATCGCCGCCTAATATTGTTAGGCGGGCCTCGAATTCCTGTCCACGTGGGGTGGTCAGTAAGGCGCGGACTGACCAGTATTCCTGCGGGTTAAAGGCTTCGATTTCGAGTTCACGTTCGACAATTAGGCGCAGGCAAACCGATTGCACCCGGCCGGCAGATCTGGCGCCGGGCAGTTTGCGCCACAGAACCGGCGACAGATTAAAGCCCACAAGATAGTCCAGCGCTCGGCGGGCCAGATAGGCCTCGACCAGCGGCATGTCGACCTGGCGTGGGTTGGCCATTGCCTCAAGCACCGCATCCTTGGTGATGGCATTAAAGGTGACGCGGCTAACCGGGGTGTCTTTCTTGATCGAGCGGCGTTTGGTCAGGGCCTCTTGCAGGTGCCAGCTGATGGCCTCGCCTTCGCGGTCGGGGTCGGTCGCGAGGATCAGTGCGTTGTCTTCTTTCAGAGCGTCAGCAATGGCTTTCATATGCTTGCGACTGTCGGCTCCGACCTCCCACGTCATTTCGAAATCATTGTCCGTATCGACCGACCCATTCTTAGGCGGAAGGTCGCGTACGTGGCCGTAAGATGCCAAAACGGTGTAGTTGGAGCCGAGATATTTATTGATCGTTTTGGCTTTGGCTGGGGATTCTACAACAACTACGGGCATTTAGGGTAAACCTTCTGGGACGGACACGGCACGTTCTATGGCCGGGCAAGATGTGGGGCGCAAGAGGGTATTGTCAATCCGCGAGTTTTGGGCGCAGGTTTGACGGGAAAATTAACATAAAAAATTGAGAGCTGGAATGAAAATTGGATGGGTATTGGTCAGCCTGTTGGCCGCTACACCTATATCGGCGCAGGGTCTGAGTAAATCCAAGAATAGCGCCGCAAACGTGCTGGTGAAGGGGCAACAACAGACCGGGCCGGATTGGTACGAGCCGCGACGTGGTACAGCCGAGCGCAAGGCGTTGATGAATGCGCTGCGGCCGCTGGCCGAGAGTGATCTGGGCGCGCCGGTGGAGTTTGTTGTTAGTAGCCTGCGGGTTTCGGGTGATCGGGCTTATGCAGGGGTGCAGCCGCAACGGCCCGGTGGCAAAGAAATCGCGCTGGAACAAACGCCGGGGTTTCTTCGTGGTGATTTCAGTGAAGACACAATGGATGGAACGACTATTCATGCGTTGTATATCCGAAAAGGAGATACATGGGTGGTGATGGAATATTCTGTTGGGGCCATGGACGTCTGGTTTGCTGGTGAACCGTTTTGCAGCAGCTGGGGGCCGGTGATTGCCGAGTTCTGCTACTGATCATTGCGTGACAGCAGACCGCCGGGCTGGCGGATGATTTCACCTTCCAGTTCTAGATCCGTCAGGGCTGGTGAAATTTCGCGTGCGGGGGCTGCCAGATCGCGGATTAGCTGGTCCTCGGCGATGGGTGAGGGGCCAAGGCGCGACAAGATCTGTTGGTGCAGGGCTGCGGTTTCGCGCAGGCTGCGCCGCTGTGGTGGTCTTGTGGGGGCATCGAGCTGCAATTCTTGTTGAGTGTCTGCGACCTGAGGTTTGAGGGCGGGTAGCGCGGCGATGACATCATCTGCGTTGCGAACCAGTTGTGCGCCGTCGCGGATCAGCATGTTGCAGCCGCTGGCGCGGGCATCAAATGGGTGTCCGGGCACTGCCAGTACCTCGCGGCCCTGATCCAGCGCATCGCGGGCAGTGATCAGGCTGCCGGATTTTCCGGCGGCTTCGACCACGACCACGGCGCTGGCCAGCCCGGATATGATCCGGTTTCGGCGGGGGAAGTGGCGGGCCTGCGGTGTCAGGCCCATCGGTTGTTCAGATAACAATAGGCCCTGGCGGGCAACGTTCTGTGCCAATTCTGTGTTTGAGGTTGGGTAAATCACATCAACGCCGCCAGCCATCACTGCAATGGTGCCGCGGTCGAGCGCGGCCAGATGGGCGGCGGTGTCGACACCGCGCGCAAGCCCCGACACCACCACATAGCCCATTTCGCCAAGATCATGCGCCAGTGCACGGGCCATGCGGGTACCCAACGACGACGCATTGCGCGCGCCAACCAAGGCGATGATAGGGGATCGCAGTATTTTGGAGTCCCCCAGGAACCACAACAGTGGCGGGGCATCTTTCAACTGGGCCAACAAAGGGGGGTAGTGGACGTCGCCAAGGCACAAAAGTCGCGCTTTGACGACTTTTGCGGCCTTGATTTCGGCGTCTATCACAGAAGCTGGGCATATTTTATACCCGTCTACTCCTGCGTCGCGTGCCATTTTGGGCAACGCATCCAGCGCATTCTGCGCTGAACCATACTCGTCGATCAGGCGGTGAAAAGTCACCGGACCAACCCTGCGAGAACGCAACAGACGAAGCCAGGAATGACGAATATCTTCCGTGGTGGGTGGGAGTGGGGGGTGAGTGGAAGAAGTGTATTCTTCGGTCATCCGTCGCTCCGCCTGTATGCAAGATCATGTTTAACGCCAGGGCGGTTAACAGAGAGTGAACAAGCGAGGATTTTCAGAAGATTTTCCAAAAACTCTCTAAATCGCCCTGATACAAAGGGAATTTGGCCTTCGCGGCGCCATTTAGCCGGACCGCGAAGGCTATTTTGCGCAGATTTTCTGCATTTCGTTAAGGTATGTGCGTCAGGCCGCCGCACCGCCGACAGTCAGGCCATCCATCAGCACCGTTGGCTGGCCAACACCCACTGGCACCCATTGCCCGGCCTTGCCGCAGTTGCCCATACCAGGATCCAACGCCATGTCGTTGCCCAAGGCGCGGATGCGGTGCAATGCTGTGGCCCCGTCGCCAATCAGGGTGGCGCCTTTTACTGGCGCGCCGACCTTGCCGTTTACAACCCGGTAAGCCTCGGTGCAGGAGAACACGAACTTGCCATTGGTAATGTCGACCTGTCCGCCGCCAAATCCAACCGCCCAGATGCCATCCTTGATGTCGGCGATCAGATCTGACGGATCGGCTTGGCCGCCCAGCATATAGGTATTGGTCATGCGCGGCATTGGCGCATGGGCATAGCTTTGACGGCGGCCGTTGCCGGTTGGGTTGACCCCCATCAGCCGGGCGTTCTGGCGATCCTGCATATAGCCGACCAGAATGCCGTCTTCGATCAGGGTTGTGGCCTGCGACGGGGTGCCTTCGTCATCAATGGTGATCGAGCCGCGACGGTCGGCCAGGGTGCCGTCATCCAGTACGGTGACACCCTTGGCCGCGACGCGCTGACCCATCAACCCGGCAAAGGCCGAACTGCCCTTGCGGTTAAAGTCGCCCTCAAGCCCGTGGCCGATGGCTTCGTGCAACAAAATACCTGGCCAGCCAGGCCCCAGTGCCACTTCCATAACACCGGCCGGCGCGGGCACGGCATCCAGATTGACCAATGCAATGCGCAGGGCTTCGCGCGCTTTGGCCTGCCAGTCGACGGGATCTACCAGCCCGTCCAACCCGACGCGGCCACCGCCGCCCGCCGAGCCGCTTTCACGAAGCCCGTCTTTTTCAACGATCACCGAGACATTCAGGCGGGTCATTGGCCGCACGTCCCGCACCAGCACGCCATCGGCGCGCAGAATTTCCACCTCTTGCAACGAGGCCGCCAGCACAGCCGAGACCTGCACCACTCGCGGATCCAAATCCCTTGCAAAGGCGTCGATCTCGCGCAGGGTTTCGATTTTCACCGCAAAAGGCATTGCGCCAATGGGATCATCGTCAGTGTATAGCTTGCGATTGGTGGCGCTGGGGGCGTCCGCCAGCGTGCCGCCTCCATCACCGACAGCCAGCCGGGCTGTTTCAGAGGCGCGCTTCAAGGCCGCCATGGAAACGTCGGTAGAGTGGGCGTAACCGGCCACCTCGCCGTTGACGGCGCGCAATCCAAACCCTTCGGAGGCGTCATAACTGGCGCTGCGAAGGCGGCCGTCATCGTAAACCAGTGCTTCGGATTTGCGGCGTTCGGCAAAAATCTCGCCATCATCGGCGCCAGCCAGAGCTGACTGCAGCACATTTAGTGCGTCATCGGCAGGCAAAGAGGTCTCAAAGGGACGAAAGGTAGTAGTTTCCATGGTGAGGACCTCATTTATTTTGATCTAAATCAACAAAGCGCCCATTTGACGCAAGCATAGCTCTTTATCTGGTCCGTGGAATATGATTTCTACCGTCAACAAATACAACGGGGCCAATGCGTTTTCTGGAATCAGCGATTCTTGAGCGAAATGCGGCGGCACGAAGAACAATGCGATCAAATGATCAGGACATAATATGAAGCACGCTTTGAAGCTGTCGGGCCTTTTTACAGGCCTTTTTAGTTTGCCAGCTATGGCCCAAGATGGTCTGGGCACTCTGGAGACCATTGGTAAACCTGTTGACGGTGCTCTTGGCTTTCAGCCAGCAGCCACCGAACTGGCGCGGGGCATGCAGTCGCTGGATTGGATGATTCTTGTGATCATCACTGCAGTCACTCTGTTCGTAGCAGCGCTGCTGGCCTATGTGATCCTGCGCTTTAACCGTCGCGCCAATCCAACACCGGCGAACTTTACCCACCACACTCCGGTCGAAATTGCCTGGACCCTGATCCCGATTGTCATTCTGGTGTTCATCGGTTCGTTCTCGCTGCCGCAGCTGTTCAACCAGCAGGAAATTCCGGAGGCCGACATCACCATCAAGGTGACTGGCTACCAGTGGTACTGGGGCTATGAGTATGTCGATCACGAGTTTGGCTTTGAAAGCTTCCTGTTGGCCAAAGATGAGCTGGAAGAAAACGGCTATGCGCCGGATGAATACCTGCTGGCGACCGACACAGCTGTTGTCATCCCGGTTGGAAAAACCATTGTAATGCAAGTCACTGGCGCTGATGTGATCCACGCCTGGACGATTCCTGCCTTTTCCGTAAAGCAAGATGGTGTTCCTGGTCGGTTGGCTGAGCTTTGGTTTAAGGCCGACACAGAAGGCGTCTATTTTGGTCAGTGCTCCGAGCTGTGTGGCAAGGACCACGCATATATGCCGATCACCGTCAAAGTGGTGAGCCAAGAGGCCTATGACGAATGGCTGAAGGGCGCGATCGACGAATATGCCGGTCTGCCGCAGAACTTTCAGGTTGCCTCTAACTAATCTGGTGTGACGCACGCGAAATGCGTGTTGTTTTGTACCCAGACAAGGCGCGATGTAATCCGCGCCTTGTCTGATTTCCAAACTACCCTAGGCTACGTGTATGACGCGCAGCCAGAAAACCAATGGACCAAAGATGAGCGACGCAAGCCTTCATGCCAGCACTCTCCGCGAGGACGAGGCAAGTTTTGGCGATTATTTTGCCCTGCTTAAACCGCGGGTGATGTCGCTGGTGGTGTTCACTGCACTGGTCGGCCTGCTGGCCGCTCCGGTGGCAGTGCATCCGGTCATTGGCTTTTGTGCCATCCTGTTTATCGCCATTGGCGGTGGCGCTTCTGGCGCGCTGAACATGTGGTGGGACGCCGACATCGACAAAGTGATGAAGCGCACCAAGGGTCGTCCGATCCCCGCAGGCAAGGTTGAGGCAGGCGAGGCGTTGAGCTTAGGTCTGGCTCTGTCTGGCATGTCAGTCGTCATGCTGGCGCTGGCCACCAATCTGCTGGCGGGTGCGTTTCTGGCCTTCACCATCTTCTTTTATGTCGTCGTTTACACCATGTGGTTAAAGCGGGCGACGCCGCAGAACATCGTGATCGGTGGCGCTGCGGGAGCCTTTCCACCGGTCATCGGCTGGATTGCGGCCACCGGCACCATGTCGGTCGAACCCTGGCTGATGTTTGCCCTGACCTTTGTGTGGACGCCTCCGCATTTCTGGGCGCTGGCGCTGTTTATGCGCAATGACTATGACGACGCTGGCGTGCCGATGCTGACCGTGACCCATGGTCGCCGCGCCACCCGCGTTCATATCCTGGTCTATACTATCCTGCTGGCGATCTTGGCTGTTGGGACTGCGTTCTCGGGCGTTGGCGGGCCGGTCTATCTGGCGGTGTCGCTGGTGCTGAACGCCTTGTTCCTACACGGTGCCTGGAAAATCTGGCGTCGTGACGAGGATGATTCTGAAGCTGATAACTTCAAAGTCGAGCGCAGCTTCTTCAAGCTGTCGCTGCTCTACTTATTCTTACATTTCGGCGCTATTTTGACCGAAGCCCTGTTGAAACCTTTTGGACTGGGAGGCTGGTAACATGAGCTTCAAGCCGCAACACGAACTGCATCAACGCCGTTTTGGCCGTAACATGGGCGTTGGCCTGTCACTGGCTGGCTTTGTGGTGCTGGTCTTGGCGCTGACCATCGTCAAGGTCACCTCGGATGATTTCAAACTGCCCAAGATCCAGACCTTGGAGCAGAACTGATGGCACTGGACGCCCCTCAGAAGACCGCAGCCCAACTTGTTGGCGTCGTCGTCGTAATGGGAGCGCTGGCCTGGGCTTCGGTGCCGTTTTACAACTGGTTCTGCAGCGTTACTGGTTTTGGCGGGATCACAGGCGTGGCGCTGACAGATTCGGATGTGGTGCTGGATCAGACCATCACCATCCGCTTTGACGCCTCCAAAGATCGCGACATGCCGTGGGAGTTCAAACCCGTGGTGCGTGAAATGGAGCTGAAGATCGGCGAGACCGGTTTGGCCTTTTACGAGGCCTACAACCCGACAGATCGCCCCGTCGCGGGGTCGGCATCCTATAACGTCACGCCTTATACGGCGGGCGGCTTTTTTGAAAAGATTCAGTGCTTCTGCTTTGAAGAGCAGATCCTGCAACCAGGGGAGCGGGTGCAGATGCCCGTGACCTTCTTTGTTGACCCGGAAATCGTAGACGACCGGGACGGCAAATACGTACATACGATAACGCTGTCGTACACATTTTACGAAACAGATCTGCCCGAGGGTTATGCTGCCCTTGCAACCGGTGAAAACACCGGGGCAGAAACCAACATGAACTAGCCCGGCAGGTGAGGGACACTTAAATGGCGCACGCTAAAAATCACGACTATCATATTCTTCCACCGTCAATCGCCCCGCTTATGGGCGCGGCTTTCGGTTTCGTAATGCTGTTCGGTGCAGTGCTTTGGATGCACGGCATCACCGCATGGCCCTTTTGGATTGGCCTGCTTGGTGTGCTTTACACCATGTATGCCTGGTGGGCCGAAGTGGTTGTAGAGAGCAACGTCGGTGACCACACCACTGTGGTAAGCATCGGTCTGCGTTATGGCTTCATCCTGTTTGTGATGTCCGAAGTGATGTTCTTCTTTGCCTGGTTCTGGTCGTTCTTCAAACATGCGATTTACCCGATGCAGGACTATGTCGGCACCGAATATGTACAGCCCGATATCCACATTGTGGACCCGTTCCACCTGCCGCTGATCAACACCTTGATCCTGCTGCTGTCGGGCTGTGCCGTCACCTGGGCGCACCACGCGCTGGTGCACGACAATGACCGCAAATCGCTGGTACAGGGTCTGGCCATTGGTATTGCTTTTGGTGTCGCCTTCACCGGCCTGCAAGGCTATGAATACTATGAATTGCTGGCCCATGATGGCTGGAAGTTCGGCGAAGATATCTTCTACTCGAACTTCTTTATGGCAACTGGCTTCCACGGTTTCCACGTGCTGCTGGGGACCATCTTTCTGATCGTTTGTCTGATCCGTGCCATGAAGGGTGCCTTTACCCCAACGCAACACATCGGCTTTGAGACCGCTGCCTGGTACTGGCACTTTGTGGACGTTGTTTGGCTGTTCCTGTTCTTTGCCGTGTACCTCTGGGGCACTGCTGGAATGTAATGGGTACATGTTTGTAGTTGAAAAACTGCAGACACAGCTTATCAAGCACAGCGCGCGGGGGATGCTCCGCGCGCTTTTTCGTTGGCAGAGGGCTGTGATGCGGCGTCTGATATTCCTACTGGTGGTTGGCCTGGCCGGGCTTGCAGTTCTGCTGAGCCTTGGCGCGTGGCAGATGCAGCGGATGGCCTGGAAACAACAGATCCTGGATACTATCGGAGCCCGCGTCGATGCTGATCCGGTGGCACTGCCCGCCAATCCTGATCAGGTAGATGATAAATACATGCCGGTACGGTTGATCGGGCATATGGAAATGGGCGAGCTGCATGTGCTGGTCTCAATGCCCTTGATGGGGCCGGGATATCGGTTGATCGTTCCCTTTGTTACCGACGACGGTCGCCGGATACTGGTCGACCGAGGATTTATCCGTACGGCCGAGAAAGACTTGGCGCGTTACACGGGTGAGGTCGAGTTTCTGGGTAATCTGCATTGGCCGGATGAAATCGACAGTTACACACCGCCCGCAGATCTTGCCGCCAATATCTGGTATGCGCGGGATGTCGACGCCATGGCCGCGGTGCTGGACACTCTACCCATCATGGTGGTGCTAAGCGATCACCCCATCAATGGCAGTTCTGTCATTCCGATGCCTGTCGATACCGCCTCGATCCCCAACAACCACTTGCAATATGCGATCACCTGGTTTTCGCTGGCCCTGATTTGGGCCTTGATGACCGCTTACTTCCTGTGGCGTTCGCGCCAAAACCGAGAGCTAACGTGATGAAATATGTCTCCACCCGTGGCCAAGCGCCCGAGCTGAGTTTTGAAGATGCCATGCTGAGTGGTTTGGCCCGTGACGGTGGCCTTTATGTGCCGTCTGAGATCCCTCAGATGAGCCATGACGATATCGCAGCACTGTCGGGGCTCAGCTATGAAGAGACCACATTCCGGGTGATGCGGCCGTTTTTGGGTGACAGTTTCACCGATGAGGAATTCCGCGACATCATCGCCAAGGCCTATGACAATTTCGACCACGCAGCTCAGGCTCCGCTAAAGCAACTGGCGCCGAACCACTTCCTGCTCGAGCTGTTCCACGGACCCACTCTGGCGTTCAAAGACTTTGCCATGCAGTTGATTGGGCAGTTGTTCCAAGCAGCGCTGGCCAAACGCAATGAACGGGTGACCATCGTGGGCGCGACCTCGGGTGATACCGGATCTGCCGCGATCGAGGCTTTCAAGGGCCTGAGCAATGTTGATGTGTTCATCCTGTACCCACATGGTCGGGTGTCGGAAGTACAGCGCCGCCAGATGAGCACTCCGTCCGAAGACAACGTGCATGCATTGGCGCTGGATGGAGATTTTGACGACTGTCAGGCCCGCGTCAAAGACATGTTCAACGATTTCGACTTCCGTGATGGGGTGAAACTGGCTGGGGTCAACTCGATCAACATCGCGCGCGTGCTGGCGCAGGTGGTTTATTACTTCTCGTCCGCTGTGTCGTTGGGCGCGCCGTTGCGCAAAGTCAGTTTCACCGTTCCCACCGGTAACTTTGGCGACATCTTTGCAGGCTATATTGCCAAGCAAATGGGCCTGCCAATCGAGCAGCTGGTGGTGGCCACCAATCAAAACGACATCCTGCACCGCTGCTTGGCCGGGCAGGGCTACCACAAAGGTGAAACCATCCCGTCAATTTCCCCTTCAATGGACATTCAGGTCTCGTCGAACTTTGAGCGAGCCTTGTACTACGCCTATGGTCAGGACAGCGGTGCTGTGGCGCAGTTGATGGACGAGCTGAACAATGGCGGCTTTGACGTGTCGCAGGGCGCGATGCAGGCGCTGAGCGAGACCTACAATTCGGGCCGCTGTTCCGAGGACGAAACCCTTGCCACCATCAAGAGCCAACTGGCCGCCAGCGGCGATCTTTTGTGCCCGCACGGCGCCATTGGTGTGAAGGTGGCCGAAGAGCATCGCAAGGCAGATGTTCCAATGATCACACTCGCCACCGCACACCCGGCCAAGTTTCCGGCGGCTGTGAAAGATGCCTGTGGCATTCATCCGCCTCTTCCCACACACATGGCAGATCTGTATGACAGATCAGAACGGGTGACCCGGATCGCCAACGACCTAACGACTCTCGAAGAGCACATCAGAAAGAACATCCCCAATTGACTGTTCAACAAGACCAGCTGGCCAACGGCTTTCGTATCGTTTCTGAAAACATGCCGGGGCTGCAATCTGCCTCCATCGGCATCTGGGTAACGGCAGGCGGTCGCCATGAACGGCTTGAGCAAAATGGCATTGCGCATTTCCTTGAACACATGGCGTTCAAGGGCACCGCGACCCGGTCCGCCCTGCAGATTGCCGAGGCGATCGAGGACGTAGGCGGCTATATCAATGCCTATACCAGCCGCGAGGTGACCGCATACTACGCGCGGGTGCTGAAGGACGACGTTCCGCTGGCGATGGATGTCATAAGCGATATTGTCTTGAACCCGGTGTTCGAGGCAGCCGAGATC
>Ga0209292_1001603_pt1 | contig 27438 bp, 13 predicted proteins | sample GOMGulsemesocosm_2_FD_184634 | JGI IMG/M metagenome (GOLD analysis project Ga0209292, IMG submission 184634) | Methane-oxidizing microbial communities from mesocosms in the Gulf of Mexico - GOM9C Gulf of Mexico (SPAdes) (version 2) | ecosystem: Environmental > Aquatic > Marine > Cold seeps... | reverse complement strand
GATGTTACTGTAATAGATGACGTGATTGTTGAAACTGGAGGAGAAACCGTAATTGTTACTTTAACAGGAACAGACACGGCGGTTACTTTAGGAACATCCGCAGCAACAGTAACAATTTCAGATAATGACGTTTCTGTTGTAAGTATTGCAGCAACCAATCAGGCAAGTGAGCCAAACAGCAATGGATTGTTTACATTGACATTAACAAATGCAGTATCAGAATCTACAATCGTTACATATACGGTGGCAGGAACAGCAAGTTCAGCAGTAGATTATACAGCCTTGACAGGAACGGTTACGATTCCAGCAGGAGATACTTTAGCTACGATTAATGTTTCTGTGATAGATGACGTGATTGTTGAAACTGGAGGAGAAACCGTAATTGTTACTTTAACAGGAACAGACACGGCGGTTACTTTAGGAACATCCGCAGCAACAGTAACAATTTCAGATAATGACGTTTCTGTTGTAAGTATTGCAGCAACCAATCAGGCAAGTGAGCCAAACAGCAATGGATTGTTTACATTGACATTAACAAATGCAGTATCAGAATCTACAATCGTTACATATACGGTGGCAGGAACAGCAAGTTCAGCAGTAGATTATACAGCCTTGACAGGAACGGTTACGATTCCAGCAGGTGATACTTTAGCTACGATTAATGTTACTGTGATAGATGACACCATTGTTGAGATCGGTGGAGAAACCGTGATTGTTACAATGACAAGTACAGATACAGCGGTTATTGTAGGAGTGAATGAAGCTACAGTAACAATTTCAGATAATGATGTTGCAAGTATATCGATTGGAGATATTAGTACAGTTGAATCCGTAGGAATGGCTACTTTCACTGTGATTTTAACAGGAGATGTGCAAGATAGCTTTACGGTTGATTATACAACTAGTCCAAATACAGCATTTGCGGCACTTGATTATACAACTGCTTTAGGAACAATTACTTTCCCTGCAAATTCTTCGGATGGGGCAACACAAACTATTTCAGTAGCAATCACTGATGATGGAGTTGTAGAGCAAAGCGAAACTTATACAATGACCCTTAGTAGTGTTACGGGACAGACAACAATCTCTGATGGAACAGCCATTGGTACGATTACAGATGATGACATAGCTACTATGAGTATTGCCAATGTTTCTGTTGCTGAAGGAGATATTGATAAGTCAATGTTAAACTTTATAGTTACGCTATCAAATAGTTCTAGTACAATAACAACAGTTGATTATGTATCAGTTGATGGAACTGCAACAATACTAGATAATGATTATAGTTCACTTTCTATAGAGACATTGACCTTTTTACCTGGTGAAACTAGTAAAATGATATCGGTGAATGTTGTGGGAGATCACTTAGTCGAACTTGATGAAGTATTTACAATTGAATTAAGTAATTTAAATGCGAACGGTAACAATGTTGTATTAGGAAATAATATAGGGACAGGAACAATTATAAATGATGATCATGCTCCTGTGTTATCTGATGTGATGTTGGAAGGATTAGAAGATAACGACCTGTTATTCGTAAAAGGTGATTTCATGTCTTCTTTTGTTGATGATGATGGAGATTCATTGAATAGTATAGTGGTTCTTAGTTTACCTATAAATGGCGTCTTATATCTAAACAATGTAGAAGTACATATTGGAGATGTGATACCGGTTACTTCTATAGATGACTTAGTATTTACACCAAATGAAAATTGGTTTGGGGTAACAAGTTTCGATTATATAGCTTCGGATGTCCTAAATGAGGCACTCGTAAATGCACAGGTTATTATTACTATAGTATCGGAAAATGATTTGCCAATTGCAATTGACGACTATGTTTCAACATTACAGAATACTCCAATAATTGATGGAGCAACAGCATTGAATGATTTACCTAGTGGAGATGGTGGCAATACATGGAGTTTATTTGGTGATAATGGAGGAGCAGAAAATGGGACAGTATCAATGAATTCAGAAGGTGTTTATTCATATACACCTGATCTAAACTTCTTTGGTGTGGATAGCTTTATTTATAGAATTACTGATGTGGATGGAGATATATCAAATGCGACTGTTACTATTACAATAGCTGCAGTTCCTGAAACATCCATAGCATTGATTAAAACTGCTGAAATTGAAGGGGAAGGAGATTTAGGAGATGTTATTACCTATACATTTACAGTGATAAATACTGGGAATATTGCCATAAACAATATTGAAATAAATGATGCTTTAATTTCTCAAACACCTTTCGCGGTTGTCGGACTATTAGCGCCGGGTGCAACAGCAGAAATAAAGGCTTTTTACTCAATCACACAAGATGATATTAATTTAGGGACTGTTGTTAATACAGCCATTGTATCGGGAGTTGATGTTTTAGGTAATGAGGTTATGGACACTTCTGATAATGGGAATGCTACAGACGGAGACGATAACCCAACAATAACACCATTAGAACAGAAGCCGGCTATAGCCATTATTAAAACAGTAGAATTTGAAGATGATAATTCTGATGGATATGCACAAGAAGGTGAAACGATCACATATTACTTTACCGTTACTAATACTGGAAATGTGGCGTTGACGGATGTGGTGGTTGAAGACCCATTACCTGGTGTTGTTGTTACAGGAAATCCAATATCTTTAGCTGTTGGAGAATCAAATAGTACGGCGTATACAGCCACGTATTTAATCAAACAGGAAGATATTAATTTAGGAAGTGTAATAAATCAAGCATTTGTTACTGCAGTAAGTCCTAAAGGTGTTGTCGTAGGAGATGCTTCAGATGATAAAAATGAAGTGGAGGATAATCCAACTGTCTTGTCAATTACCGGATGTGTCATAGAAGTATTTAATGCCGTATCACCGAACGGTGATGGGTATAATGATGTGTTTTATATTAGAGGTTTAGAATGCTACTCAGACAATAGGGTAGAAATTTATAACCGATGGGGACGCTTAGTTTTTGAACGTGACCATTATAATAATACGGATAGGGCATTTGTAGGTGTTTCGGAAGGACGATTAACAGTAAATAAATCAAAAGAGTTACCTGATGGAGCCTATTTTTATGTATTAAAATATAGAGATGCCAGTGATGTTATGCATCAAAAAACAGGTTATTTATATATAAACAGACGATAGGTAATTAATAGTAATACTTAAAAGGAATATGTCTTTTAGGTGTAAAAAATGTAGATAGATGAAAAATAAAATAATAGTATTGGGATTAATGCTTTCGGTTGTTTTAAGTTTTGCCCAACAAGACGCCCAATTTACACAGTATATGCATAATACCATTAGCGTTAATCCTGCGTATGCTGGTTCTAATGTAGGAACAAGCCTTTTCTTATTAAATCGTTCACAGTGGGTTGGATTGGATGGAGCTCCTGTAACGATTAATGTTTCAATGCACGCTCCTTTAAAGAATAGTAATGTGGGTTTAGGGGTGTCAGTTCTTAATGATAAAATTGGCCCTTCAGAAGAGAGTGCCATCGCAATAGATTTTTCATATACCTTATTAATGTCTGAAACCTATAAATTGGCATTTGGTTTAAAAGCGAGTGGAAATTTATTAAATATTGATTTCAATAAATTAAATCAGTATAATCAAAATGATTATAGTTTTGAGTCAAATATTAAAAATAAATTTTCACCAAATGTGGGGGTAGGACTGTATTTATATTCAGATAAATCATATATAGGTTTGTCCGTTCCTAATTTGTTAGAAACCAAACATTTTGATAAATACGCCAATGTTGGGGTAAATAGCCTTATTGCTCAAGAAAGAATTAATTATTATTTAATAGCAGGTCACGTTTTTGATTTAAATCGGGATGTTAAACTGAAGCCTGCAATACTTGCAAAAGTTGTACAAGGGGCACCTTTCCAGTTAGATACTTCTGCTAATTTTTTATTTTATGAAAAATTTACAGCGGGCCTTGCTTATAGGTGGGATGTTGCTGTAAGCGCGATGGTTGGTTTTCAAGCAAGTGATTCGTTTTTTATTGGTTATGGGTATGATTTAGAAACGACTAGGTTAGCAAATTATAATTCAGGGACACATGAAGTATTTTTGAAATATGATTTCTTCAATAGGTTTGGGAAAGTGATATCACCAAGGTTTTTCTAAGATTATATGTCCATAATCGAAAATAAAACCTTAAATTTTTAAAATTAAGATAGTATGAAAAAACTAATCACATGGAGCTTTATCATTGTTTTTACAACTGGTTTCGCTCAGGAAAAATATAAAGAAGCAAATTCATTTTTTAACTTAATGGAATATGTAAAAGCTGCTGAACTTTATGAAAAGGAGTTTTTAAATGGTGATGACTCCAAAGAATTACTTGAAAAAATAGGAGATTCATATTACTTAAATACAGATATGCAATCCGCTAATAACTGGTATGGTAAATTAATATCATTATATGAACACGAGATGTTACCTGAGTTTTATTTTAGATATGCGCAATCGTTTAAGGGGATAGGGAAACAAGGTACTTCAAAAAAATGGATGAAAAAGTTTTTAGAAATTAAGAATAACAGGGAAGAAAGTACTGTTTCTGATGTTTCGTTAAATAAAAAAAGTGATCGTCAGTTAGATTTTAGACTGACAAATCTTTCTATAAATACAGCGTTTTCTGATTTTGGACCCATGTATTTTGGAAATCAATTAATATTTTCTTCCGCTAAGGATTCATTAAAAACTAAAATTTCAAGAAGTTATAATCAGAGACTGTTTTCTGATCTTTTTATTGGGGATCTTGATATCGAGGGAGCAGATGTAATATCTAAAGAAGATTTTTCAAAAAAAATTAACTCTAACTTTCATGAGGCTACCTTATGTTTTTCACAAGATTTAAAAAAAGTGTATTATACTAGAAATAATTATAATAGCAAAACACGGCATATAGCGATTAATAAATTGAAAATTTATAGTGCAACTGCAATCGAAACAGAGGGAGGAGCCATTGAATGGACCGATTTTAGAGAGTTACCATTTAATAGTAAACGATACTCGACAGGACACCCAGCATTAAGTCCGGATGGTAAAAAGTTATACTTTGTGTCAGATATGCCTGGTACATTGGGAGAGACAGATATTTTTGTGGTTGATATTTTAAATGATGATGAGTATTCCGAACCTAGAAATTTGGGACCAAATATTAATACTACTGGAAAAGAAATGTTTCCTTTCATTACGGAAAAAAAACTGTATTTCTCATCGGATGGGTATGATGGTTTTGGTGGATTAGATGTTTTTGAAAGTGACTATCACACGACTTTTCAATTGCCAGTGAATTTAGGGAACACCTTAAATAGTGCTTTTGATGATTTTGGGTATATTGTTAAAGAAGAGGCTAATAATGGTTTTGTATGTTCCAATAGAAATACTGGAAAAGGAGATGATGATATCTATTTTTTTGAGAGAAAAAAAATGGGGATTTCTGATCAAACAATAGAAGGATATGTTTATAATACTATATCTGGAGAACGAATAGCGAATGCAACAGTAAGTTTATATTTGAAAAGCGGAGATAAGTTGGAAGAAACGAAAGCGGATATTAATGGAGACTTTGCCTTTCAACAAGAATTATTTGTAGATAAAGAATACCTAATAAAGGGTATAAACCAAGGGTATGAAAAATCCGAAAAAACGATTATACCAACAGATAAGGAAACTGAAATTATTGTACCAATAGGCTTAAATGGAACTCATGATTTTATTGTAGAAGAAAATGGACTGCTTAAAATTAAAGTTGGGATTATTTATTTTGATCTAAATAAGTATAATATAAGGAAAGATGCTGCTATAGAATTTGATAAGATCGTTGCAGTATTGAATAGATATCCAGCTATAATTATTGACATAGAATCCCATACAGATTCAAGAGGAAGCGATGCTTTTAATTTGAAATTATCAAATAAAAGAGCTATCTCAGGGAAAAATTATATTATTTCTAAAGGTATTCGTCCTGATAGAATAAGGAGTGCCAAAGGTTTTGGAGAGACGCGATTAAAAAACAAATGTAAGAACGGAGCTTCTTGTTCTGAGTCTATGCATCAGCTTAATAGAAGGTCAGAATTTATTATCACTAGAAATTAAATTGATGTCTTTCTATTTTTTAATCACTAGTAAATAAACGGGATAAATGGAGTGTTGTTAGTATCTAAAACTACCACTCCATTTTTCATGTTGGAACACGACTTGTTGTATCAAAGTAACGATACAATATGTTTGAATGCTTGATTTTATACTTGAAAAAAACAGGCGTATTTTCGAGTTATCGACTCTTGTTTTTATGAATTTCTATTCTTTTTATAAAGGGGGGGCTTGTCTTTTATAGCATCTGTTTGATGGGAAATGTTTTTTAAAAAACCACTCCTTCACGGAGCATTCGAAAAGCTTTACTCATTTGAGCCTCCACAGTTTTAACCGAAATATTCAGCGTATTTCCTATTTCCTGGTAGCGTAAACCATCTTTTTTACTTAATAAAAATATTTCCCTACACTTAGGAGGAAGGGAGTTAATTATTTGTTGAACTTGAAGCATACGTCCTTTTTCTAGATTCTCATCTTCATCCAAAATTTCTAAAAAAGCTTCGTTTTTTAATTCTTCCAGTAAGTCTAATTCACTTTTTTCTTTCCGATACGCATCAATAAAATGATGGTACGCACTACTAAATAAATAACTTTTAATGGAAGTGTGAATGTTTAAATTAGAACGATGTTTCCAGATTTTTATAAAGGTAACTTGGACGATGTCAGTAGCTTTGTCTTGATCCTTTGTGAGTCCTATGGTGTAATGAAGTAAGTCCGAGTAGTAACTTGTAAACAAGAATTTGTAAGCATGCTCATCGCCAGATTGGAGTGCTGTTACTAAGTCTGTCTGATTGTTAAACAAGGTGTTCATTAAAAGAATTATCGTAATGAGATTTGCACAAATAAAGGAAAAATATAACGATTTTAAAAATAAATAAAAAAATCAATAATTTTATAAGGGTATTGGATTTGGGTTTCGTCATAGAGGTAATAAGCGTCAAATAAACGTTTAACGATTGATTAGAGAGGAATGATAGAAAAGAATATCGATAAATTATTAGTAAAATATTTTAGCAAGGAAGCTTCGGAAAGTGAATTGTTAGAATTACAAAAATGGGCTTCACAAAATAGCATTGCCTTTAAAAAAGCAGTGAAATTAAATTTGGAAGTTCAGAAAAGAAGGATGCCTCTATTGGAGGTAGAAAAAGCCTTTGACCTTGTTAAAATGCAGTGTGATACTACAAAGGTTATTCCACTGAAAACACCAAGAAAATGGAAACCACTTCTCAGGTACGCGGCATTATTAATTGCTGTTTGTAGTGTAGGGACATTTTATTTACTGAATAACGTGAATATTAGTTCTGAAAATTCTTTAGCTGATACTTCAAAAGAGATTAAGTTGGAATTAGCGGACGGTTCCGTGAAAATTATAACCGAAGGCGTGGAGCAAGAAATTAGAAATAATAAAGGAGAAATTGTTTCAACGCAAAAGGAAGATGTTTTAAAGTACAATGCACCCGTTTCTAAAATAGTAAAAGAGCAGGAAATATATAACAGTTTGTCCATCCCTCTAGGGAAAATATTTAAATTGGTATTGTCTGATGGAACCAAGGTTGTTTTAAATGCAGGATCTACATTGCGCTATCCCACGCGTTTTTTAAATGCAGGGTCACGACAAGTCTATTTGGATGGTGAAGGGTATTTTGAGGTGACAAAAAATACAGCATCTCCTTTTGTAGTAACTACAGATAAACACTGTGTTCGTGTCTTAGGAACTCATTTTAATGTGAATTCTTATTCCGAGGATAACAATATGCAAACGGTTTTAGTAGAAGGAGCAGTTGGTATTTATTCGAACAAGAAAGCGTTTAAGGAAAATGACATGTTGTTATTAAAACCACAACAAAAAGCTACTTGGGAACCAGAAAGCAATCAAATAACTGTAGTTCCTGCAAATACAGCACAGTATACTGCTTGGGTTGGCGGAACCTTGATGTTTGTAAATACCTCGTTTTTAGAAATGGTAAAAAAAATAGAGCGTCATTATAATGTTTCTATTCAGAATAATTATCCAGCCTTAGAAGATCATGTTTTTACCGCTACGTTTGAGCATGAGACGATAGATCAAGTGATGCGTGCAATCCAGTTGTACAGCCACTTTGATTATAAAATTAATAACAATCAAATAATCATAAACCAAACCTTAAACCAAACAAAGCCAATGACAAAATAACACTTATTATTTTTTTAGTAAATAGGCTTCACAAAAAAAAACCGGAAAATGTTGGAGCATTTCCCGATTAGATGAAGTGATTTAAAACATTATTAAACCACCATTAACACTACAAAAGTATGAAAAAAATCATATTTAATGGGGCGCTACATCTAGTTCCCTCAAAAATAAGTTTAAAAATGCGACTTACTACACTATTATTAATAGTATCACTATTTAAAATACAAGCAAGTACTTACTCTCAAAATACAAAGATTACGTTGAATTTAACCAATGTAACTGTATTGGATGTTCTAGAGAAAATTGAATCGAAAAGTGAATTTAATTTTTTTTACAACAGTACAGATTTCGATCTTAATAGAAGGGTTACCACGAAAGTAAATAAGAAATCTATCAACTATATTTTGGATGAATTATTTAAAAAAGGGAATATTTTACACGATGTCACAGATAGGCAAATTGTATTGTACCCCAATCCGAACCCACTTTTAGAAAATGAGACATCGGTCAACGAAAAAGCGGTAGAAATAAAAGGAATTGTAACCGACATACAGGGAACTCCATTGCCAGGAGTTAGTGTGATTATTGTTGGGACAAGCAAAGGAGTTGAAACAGATTTTGATGGGAATTTTACCCTCAATGCGGAACCAGGAGATGTGTTGGAGTTTTCCTTTATTGGTATGAAGAAGACCCGTGTTATCGTTGGAACTGCTAAATTCATAACAGTACAATTAGAAGATGATGCGGCAGCATTAGATGAAATTGTAGTGGTAGGATTTGGAGCTCAAAAGAAAGAAAATGTAACCGGTGCGGTTTCATCTATAAAGATGGACAATGTTTTGGGTGACAGGCCTGTAACAAACGCCTTGCAAGCTATTCAAGGTACGGTTCCTGGATTACAAATTACGACGAATTCTGGTCAGCCAGGAGCTGAAGGACTCGGTGTAAATATTCGCGGATTTACTTCTATAAATGGAGGTGCTGCGTTGGTATTAGTTGATAATGTACCTGTTGATATTTCAAATATCAATCCACAAGATATTGAAACTATTACCGTATTAAAAGATGCGGCTGCAACTTCTATTTATGGGGCAAGAGCGGCATTTGGTGTTATTTTGGTAACCACTAAAAAGGCAGCTAAAAATCAACCAATAAAATTTAATTACTCGTCTACATTTAGTTTTAGCAGTCCTGAGGATATTCCAGACAAAGCATCTACCTACGATTTTGTACATGCATTGCAAGATTGGGGTGTAAGTGATTACTGGACGGGTCAAAATATAGATACATGGGCTGGGTTTTTGAAAGAAAACAGGACCAATCCAGGGCAATTTCCAAATGGATATGCCGAAGATCAAGGTTTAAGATACCCTTTAACTGATACTGACGTGTTGGGAGAGTTTATAGATGATAGAGGATTTACACAATTGCATAATTTTAATTTTAGTGGAGGAGCAGACAGAGTGAGTTACCGTGTTTCTGCTGGATATAGTAATGAAGATGGAATTATTGTAACTGATAATGACAGTTTTGAGAAATTTACCTTAAATACGAATCTAAGTGTGGATTTGACCGATAATTTCAAGTCATCTACAACCATTTCATATAGAAATAGTGAAAGAACTTCTCCAATTGGAGACTATTATTCTGCTGTAAATTATGGACCATTTGTTCCTGCTTCTGGAAACCATGTTTTTGAAGATGGGACCGAAGTACCTTATGCTACTCCTGCTAATATGGAGCGACTAAAAGTGGTGCCGAAAACATTAGCAAATAATATTCGTTTATTTCAAAAATTAGCATATAATCCAGTTGAAGGACTTGATTTAGTGGCTGAATATACTTTTGAAAAAGGAGGATCTGACGTGTATACGGGAGACAATCAAGTGTTGACAGTGAATCCGCAACGATATACGTTGAATGGAGTAGATCCTGAACTTACCTATTACCGAAAATACAACAGTAAGTTTACTTATAGAGCCTTAAACCTATATTCTAAATATGCAAAAAGTGTTGGGGATCATAATTTTTCAGCCTTGGTGGGATTGAACAAGGAAGAACGTGAAAATGAAAGTTTTTGGGTAAAGAAAACCAACTTAATTAGTGTTGATTTACCTTCTATTTCTCAAGCTACAGGAACTATTACATCGGATGATTCTTTTGGAGAATGGGCTGTAATGGGATATTTTGGACGTTTAAATTATAATTATAACGAAAAATACTTCTTAGAAGTAAATGGTCGTTATGATGGATCATCTCGTTTTCCAGACAATGATAGATTTGGATTCTTTCCTTCGTTCTCTGCAGGTTGGAATGTGACTAAAGAAGCATTTATGGAAAATGTAAAGGTATTAAACCTATTTAAGTTCAGAGGTTCTTGGGGGGAAGTTGGAAATCAAAAAACAAACGGATTATACCCAGCTATTCCTGGTATGGGATCTTATAATGCCAATTGGATCAACCCAGAAACAGGCTTAAAATATGTAACCTTAGGTTCTCCTTCTTTGGTAAGTCCTAGTTTTACTTGGGAAAGAGTAGAAACGACCAATGTTGGTTTTGATGCGCGCGCATTTAATAATAAGTTGTCTACTTCTTTTGATTGGTTTACTAGAAATACGTTAGGAATGTTGGCTCCTGGTGCACAATTACCAGATGTTTTAGGTGCTTCTGCTCCACAACAAAATATTGCAGATTTACAATCCAAAGGTTGGGAATTTGAATTGTCTTGGAAAGATAATATCAACGATTTTTCATACCGTGTTGGTTTTACCTTATCGGATAATCAAACAGAAATCACTAACTATGACAATGAAGGTGGATTGTTAAATCAATACTATGTAGGCCGTAAAATAGGTGAAATCTGGGGCTATGAATCAGATGGTTTTTATACAGTTGATGATTTTATTGAAGGAACATTGGATGAAAATCTACTTGGAGGAACCTTAAAAGAAGGGATTCCTGCTTATAAAGGTAAAAATCAGAACCCTGGAGATATTAAGTACAAAGATTTAAATGGTGATGGTGAAATCTTTTCAGGGAACGGAACACTTGAAGATCCAGGTGATACTAAGATTATTGGAAATTCAACTCGTCGTTATAAGTACGGAATATTTGCGAATGGTTCTTATAAAAACTTCGATTTCTCATTCTTATTAAATGGAGTTGGTAAACGTGATGTGTATAAAAATAGTAATGTCCGTTTCCCTTATACCTCAGAGTTTAGTGTAGTGTTCCAAGATCAATTGGATTACTGGACACCTGAAAATACCGATGCCTATTTCCCAAGAAACTATCCAAGAGGTGGTGTAAACTATGGAAATAGTAGACGCACACAAACCAAGTATATGTTAGATGGATCTTATTTGAGAGTAAAGAACATTACCATAGGATATAGTATTCCTAAAAGTGTTTTAACAAAAAATAAGATTGATAAATTACGTTTATTCTTGTCGGCAGAGAATCCTTTTGTATTTAATGATTGGCCTGATGGAATTAACACGGAGTTATTGGATAAATCAAACGGAGCAACGTATCCTTATTTACGTAGTTTTAATGTTGGTTTAAATTTATCGTTTTAATCTTAAAAAAAATATACAATGAAAAATATATATTTTATAGCATGTTTACTACTAGTTGGATTGACTAGTTGTAGCGAAGAGTTTTTGGAAAAACTTCCAAAAGATCAGTTAACAGAACAAACTACTTTTACCACCAATACAAATTTTGAAACCTTCGCCTGGGGATTTTATTCTTCTTCTTTTGGAGGGTATAATGATTGGACAGATATCAATCGTGAATTTTCGGCGGATTTAATGTCTTATGCCAATGGAACCCAAGGGAACGATTGGTTATGGCAACGTGTAATTGTACCGGCATCTAGTGGGAATTGGAGTGGTCCATACACAAGAATAAGACGTGTAAATTTAATGTTGTCAAACATTGAAACGAGTCAATTGACGGACATAGAAAAAGAACACTGGAGAAGTGTAGGATACTTTTTTAGAGGCTTGGAATATTTTAAATTGATAAAATTATATGGAGATGTTCCTTATGTAGAAGGTGTTTTAACGGAAGAGGATGATGAAGTATTATATGGTCCTAGAACACCTCGTAATGAAGTAGCTCAGCATATTTTAGAAGATTTACAATGGGCAGAAATGCATGTTAATGAAGACGGAAATGGTCCAAATACTATAAATACGGATGTAGTAAGAGCCTTAATTTCTCGTTTTGGTTTGTTTGAAGGAACATGGCGTAAATATCATAATTTAGGAGGAGAAGAAGCGTATTTAAGAGCGTCTTTAACTGCTTCAGCGGCATTGGTTTCTGATAATCCTGGATTAATGCTTAAATATGATGAAGTTTTTAATAGCTCATCATTAAAAGGAAAGCCTGGAATCTTATTATTTAAAGAATACATTTTTGGAGAATTGGGACATGTGTTAACATCACGTCATAGAAATTCTGCTGGATATTGGGATTTGACTAAAAGAGCCGTTGATAGTTATTTGTGTATAGATGGAGAAACGCGTTGGACGAGTCCTTTATTTGATGGTGACCAAGATGCGTATGACGAATTTAGAAACCGTGATAGACGTTTGTATTATACCACCGTACCTCCATTTAAAGTGGATACCAATGGTAAAAACCAATTAACTTGGGAATATGACCCAGATCCTAAACATAGAGAATATATAGATATTATGGCCGGTTTGTCTGACGATTCTCACAAGGCCTTGCCTACAGTGAATTGGAGAGGATTGGTTGTAAAAACGGAGCCTCACTTTAGAAAAAGTAACAATGGGCAAGGATTTAATGTGTCTTATACAGGGTATCGTTCTCATAAGTATTACAACACCATGGCTTTTATTCAAAACAAAGATTTCTCCAATGCACCAATTTTTAGAATGGGTGAAGTGATGGTGAATTATGCCGAAGCTGCTTTCGAATTAGGTGAGTTTAGCCAAGCGATTGCGGATGTAACTATTAATAAGCTAAGAGTGAGAGGTGAGGTGGCATCTTTGGATATTGCTGCGATTGCTGAGGATCCTACAAGAGATGCTTCGGTAGATGCGGTACTATGGGAAATCCGTAGAGAAAGAGCTGTAGAATTAATGTTTGAAGGATACCGTTTTGACGATGTAAGACGTTGGAAAAAATGGAACGAATACGCTGGTACAGAAAAATTAGGACGCTATGTAATTAATGCGAACTATGGTAATAAGCTACCTATTCAAGGTGGTGCTGCAGAGGGATATGTATCTCCATGGGGGGTGCCTCCAGGAGTACCTGAGCACTATTATTTATGGCCTATTCCATCAGAACAAATTGTGTTAAACCCACAATTGGAACAAAATCCTGGCTGGTAACCAGGTGGAAACTATCATTAGTTTGGTTGTTTTATGTATTTAAACATTTGAGTTAATTTGTTTAAACGTCACTATGGGAGCCTTTCGGTTCCCATAGTGCGTTTAAAAAACAATTTGTTTTTTGTTTGTCGTTGCATATTTCTACCTTTACGCAATTACGAATTTTATTTCAAAAACTTACAAGTAATCGTAATAAACGGATCAAATAATTAGCAGTTAATAGTTGTACAATTATACATAAAATCCTCTTCTAGAAAATAAATAGATGTTTCCTAGAATAAGATAAGCGTATTTTGTACATTTATAAATTGTAAAGTAGTAGTAACATCTTTAAAATAAATAATAAAACATGCCTCTAAAAACAATGTCTATCAAATACAAAATAACGGGTTTTTTAATGATTTTTATCCTCGGGATACAAGCTCAAGAGTCTAATTCTAAACCGAACGTCATATATATAAATGTAGATGACTTAGGGTGGAAAGACCTTGGCTATATGGGGAGTGATTATTTTGAAACTCCTGTGATTGACAACTTAGCAACCCAAGGGATGTCTTTTACCGATGGTTATGCTGCTGCGGCCAATTGTGCTCCTAGTAGAGCTTGTTTGATCAGTGGTCAGAATACGCCACGTCATGGTGTGTATACGGTGCTTTCTTCGGAAAGAGGACATACAAAAACACGAAAAATAATCCCCATTAAAAACACAAAACACCTGACAGATGCTCAATTTACAATGGCAGAAATGTTTAAAAAAGCGGGCTATACCACAGGGACATTTGGGAAATGGCATGTCACTAAAAATCCATTAAATGATGGGTTTGATGTAAATATAGGAGGAAATCACAAAGGGAATCCTGGGCATGAGGGCTATGCTGCTCCTTATAATAAACTGCCTAATTTGGACTTAGCCGAAGAAGGAGAAAATTTAACAGATCGACTTACGAATGAGGCGATCAAATTTATTCATCAACATAAAAATAAACCATTCTTTTTATACCTACCATACTATGCAGTACATACTCCTTTAATGGGAAAACCCCATTTGGTTAAAAAGTACGAGCATAAAAAAAGTGAAGCGTCCACTGAAAGTGCTATTTATGCTGCTATGGTGGAGAATGTAGATACAAACATTGGTCATCTATTGGAAACCCTGGAAGCTTTAAATTTAAGCAATAATACGCTATTGGTTTTTACTTCTGACAATGGAGGGATACGTGCTATTTCAAAACAAGATCCTTTAAGAGCTGGAAAGGGTTCTTATTATGAAGGAGGGACAAGAGTTCCGTATATCGTGAAATGGCCAGGGAAAATAAAGCCAAATTCTCAGAGTAATATACCTATTACGAATCTTGATTTTTTCCCTACGTTTCAGTCTGTGTTGGGGCTAGAATTTCCTAACAAAACACTAGATGGAGTTGATTTAATGCCTTTGTTAAAAGGAGGAAGTATAGAAGAAAGAGCTTTGTTTTGGCATTTTCCTATTTATTTACAAGCCTATGATAGTCAAAAGGATGATGGTCGTGACCCGTTGTTTAGAACGCGTCCTGGTTCTACAATTCGCGATGGGAAATGGAAACTGCATCAGTATTTTGAAGATGGAGTATTGGAATTGTACAATTTAAAAAATGACATGGGAGAACGTCGTAATTTGGCAAAATCACATCCTAAAAAAGCACAACAATTATTGAAAAAATTAAATGCTTGGAGGCAAGAAATAAAGGCGCCTATTCCTACAGAAGTAAATCCTAATTATGATGCTGATTTTCAATTGAAAAAGCGAAAGTTTAAACACTAATAATAAAATTATGCACGTATTTAAATTGTTTTTAATAACCTGTTTTGTATTGGTTTTCACAAGTACAACAGTCACGTTACAGGCACAAAATAAACCCAATATTATTTACATCATGCTAGACGATGCTGGTTATGGTGATTTTGGAGCCTTTGGTGCTCAACAGGTAAAAACACCCGTTTTTGATCAGTTATGTGAGGAAGGAATAAAATTTACGAACCATTATTCTGGTTCGGCAGTTTGTGCGCCAACACGTAGTGTATTAATGACTGGCCTGGATACCGGGCACACGCCTAGAAGGGATAATACCGCAAAAGGAAATAAAAAAGAATTGATTCAACAACACGGAAGACCTTTAGTTTTTCTTAGTAAAAGTGATGTAACCGTGGCGCAAGCTCTTAAAAATGCGGGATATGTTACAGGAGGAATTGGAAAATGGGGCCTAGGAAACCCTGGATCTGATGGTGTTCCAGAAAAACAAGGTTTTGATTATTGGTTTGGTTATTTAGACCAAATGCATGCACACAATCATTTCCCGACTAAAATTTGGGATGCTGGTAAAATGGTTCCTTTACCTGGAAATGAAAATGGGATGAAAGGGCAGTATGTGCCTTATATGCAAGAAGAGAAGACATTGGATTTTATTCAAAAAAATCATCAAAAACCTTTTTTCTTGTACCTAGCGTATACACCACCTCATAGTAAATACGAGATTCCAAATAGTGATCCTGTTTTTGATCAATACAAAGGGATTGATGGAGGCGTTGAGATGCAAAATTACGCCGCTATGATTACAAGAACGGATCAAACTGTGGGGAAAATAATGCAGTTGTTAAAAACACTGAATATTGATGAAAATACCATCGTTTTTTATACATCTGACAATGGACCGAACAAGCAATTTAAAAAATATTTGAATAGCACTGGCGGGTTGCGTGGAGCAAAACGCAGTTTGTACGAAGGGGGAATAAGAGCCGCAATGGCGGTGCGTTGGCCTGGAAAAATTAAAGCAGGAAGTTCTAGTGATTTTATATGGGATATGCGTGATTTTTTTCCGACAGCTTGTGAAATTGTAAGTGCAAATACACCTGCTAATTTGAGTGGAATGTCTGTTTTGAAGACGCTAAAAGGAGGTGCCCAAAAAGGGAGAAAGTTCCATTACTGGGAAATTCATACACCATTTCAGCAAGCGGTTCGCATGGGGAACTGGAAAGGGATTCGGTTTGGAACAAAAGAACCGTTGGAGTTGTATAATTTAGATACAGATGTTGCGGAAAAAAAGAACATTGCAGCGGAAAATCCAAAAATTGTAAAAGAGTTAGAAACTTATTTAAAAACAGCACGTGTTGCGTCACCTTATTTTCCTGCAGTAGAATTTGCTAAAAAGAAACAAAAATGATGACCTCATTAAACAATCATCCGAAACTCTTATTGCTGATTTTTTTATTGGTAAGTATCCTTCAAATTCAAGCTCAAAAGAAAATTCAGAAAACGGATGTAAATGCACCGAATATCATTCTCATTTTAGCAGATGATTTGGGCTATGGCGATTTGAGTTGCTTTGGAAGTAAACGTATTTTGACGCCTCATTTGGATCAAATGGCTTTGGAAGGAAAGAAATTTACGCAGTTTTATGCGAGCTCTGCCGTATGTACGCCTACGCGTGTTGGACTCCTTACCGGACAATATCCACTGCGATTTAATGTGTCTACACATTTTAATGATCGTCAAATGTTTTTAGATAACAAGATGATGACCATCCCCAAAGCGTTGAAAACCCAAGGCTATACAAGTATGCATATTGGGAAATGGCATTTAGGAGGCTTGAATGAAAAACATATTTTAGATAGAGAAAATAGTATGCCAGGTCCTTTGCAACATGGTTTTGATCACTATCTAGCTATGGTGGAAGATCCGTTGTATCGTGGTCCGGCAATGCGAGAAAAACGCTTGTATAAAGATGCTGGGAAACACTTGGCTTTGGATGATAAATTACTGCCTCCAAACAATACGCATTGGACAACGTTGAAATTTGAATATGCGCAGAAATTCATAAAAAAAAGTGTTAAAAAAGACCAACCTTTCTTTTTGAATTTATGGCTGGATGCACCGCATGCTCCCTACGAGTCTTCAGAAAAAGGGCTAATGAAACAGTATAAAGATCGGGCTAAAGGAGATGATTTTTTATACAGAGGAATGGTTTCTCACTTAGATAAAGGTGTGGGTGGTATTCTTAAATTATTGAAGAAATTAAAAATAGATGAAAACACATTGGTCATTTTTACCAGTGATAACGGCCCAGCTTACCAAGGAAGTCCTGCTCATTTTAAAGGAAGAAAAACTGATTTTCATGAAGGTGGAATTCGGGTACCTATGATTGCTTGGTGGCCAGGAATGATTGCCAAAGGAGCGCAAACAGATGCCATTGCAAATACAATGGATTTTTTACCTACTTTTTTAGGAATTACTCAAGGGACATTGAAGGAAGATACTTCAATAGATGGGATGGATATTGCACCCGTTCTTTTTGAAAATAATAGCTTGAAAAATAGAGAAACCATGTTTTGGGAAATATCGAAACGCTATAAAAACAGTGGGAATTACAGTGCTGTTAGTGATATCAGAATGACTCCTGTTGCAAATCAAATTGCCAGAAACAAGCAATGGAAATTGCTAGCTGTAGAAGGAAATCCTGTAGAATTGTACAATGTAGAGGAAGATCCATATGAACGTTGGAATGTGATAAAACAATACCCAGAAATTGCAGCGAAGTTGCACCAGGAACTTCAAGTATTTTTAAATGCACCAAGAACTAAAAAACCATATCAATAATGACTATTAAAAACGTACTATTAGGACTTTTGTCTATTGTTTGTATGACTGCTTGTGATGCTCAAACAAAAGAAAATACCAAAGCGATAAAGCCGAATATTTTATTTGTATTGGCTGAAGATATCAGTACAGATTTGGAGTGCTACGGTATGGAAGCAGTGAAAACTCCTGTGCTAAATCAATTGGCAAATACAGGGCTGTTGTTTACACAAGCCTATGGAAATAATTCCATTTGTTCTCCTAGTAGATCTAATATGATTACAGGGGTACATCAGAATATTATCAATGCACAACATCATCGTTCTAATAGGAAAATACCGTTGGAAGCCCCTTATAAACCCATAACTTCTTATTTGAGAGATGCTGGTTATACTTGTATTTTGGGAAGTGATTTGGTCCGTGGGAAAGGACGAAAGATAGATGTAAATTTTAAACACAAAGCGATTGGTACATATGATGGTGTGAATGAATTTGGCCTGTTTGATAAGACCGGGAATATCTCAGCAGCGGATCAACCGTTTTTCGCTCAAGTAACTTTAGTGGTGACTCATAGAGGAGACTGGTGGAATGCTATCCGAGAACAATCTAGTCATAAAGTGAATCCAGCCGATGTGGTGTTGCCGCCTCATTATGCAGATACGCCTGTAATTCGAGAAGATTGGGCAAAATATCTTGATCAAATGGAGTATATGGATTATGAAATGGGATTGTTACTAGACGATTTAAAAAAGAAAGGTATGGCAGACAATACCATTGTGATCTTTATTGGAGATAATGGCCGTTGTAATATTCGTGGAAAGGGATATCTATACGAACCAGGATTGCATTTACCTTTAATTGTGAATTGGCCAGCAGGACTTACGGGAGGTAAAAAAGAGGATAGATTGGTGGCTTCTGTAGATGTTGCTGCTACTATTTTAGAATCGGCAGGTGTGGAATTACCGGCATATATGACGGCGCAATCCATCATCGAGAAACAAGAACAACCTAGAGATTATATCTATTCGGCCAGAGATTTATGGGATGAAGTTTTGGAGCAGTCTAGAGCCATCACCACAAAGAAATACCGTTATATCAAAAATCATATTACGGAGCAATCCTATGACGCACATCAAGCTTATTTGGAATTCCACCGTCCTGCAGTACATATCATGCGCGATTTGCATAAAAAAGGAAGCTTGACCGAATTGCAAAGCAAGTTTTTTACGGATCAAAAAGAAGTAGAAGAATTGTATGATATCGTAAATGATCCTTTTGAACAAACGAATTTGATAAACGATAAAGCATTTGCATCGGTAGCCAATCAAATGAGAAGTTATTACAAAGATTGGAATGAGAGAAACCACGATCATGGTTTGGATACCATCCAATGGGAAAACTGTCCGCCTCCAAAAGCGGGCGCCATTTTAGAATGGATGAAAGAAGTGCATCCATCAGTGATTAAGGAAATGGAAGCGGGGGTAGAACCTGGTTTTGGTAAATGGGTAAGAGCCTATAGAAATAGAAAAAATAAAAAATAATGAGTATAAAACATGTAGTTATAGGAATAGCATTATTGCTAGGTTCTGTAAGTTATTCCCAAGAAAAACCGAATATTATTTTGATCATGGCCGATGATTTAGGTTGGGGTGATGTTGGGTTTAACGGACAAACAAAAATTAAAACTCCTCACATAGACCAGTTGGCTAAGGAGGGAATCATCATGAATAATTTTTATGCGGGAAGTGCTGTATGTGGACCGTCAAGAGCTTGTTTGATAACAGGGAAACACACGGGGCATGGAAGTGTTCGTGGAAATCCTAGATGGACCGCTACTGGAAAACCTGTAGATATTAAAGCGGAAGAAATAACGGTAGCGGAAGAGCTAAAAAAGGCAGGATATACTACTGGAATTATTGGGAAATGGGGCTTGGCAGAAAATCTAGGCGAAGGAAAACCAAATCAACAAGGCTTTGATTATTTTTATGGCTTTAATCAGCACATGCCGGCACATCATTATTACCCAGATTCTATTTGGAAAAATGACAATAAAGTTGTGATCAAAGGGAATAACTGGAAAAAGAAAGAATCGCATTATTCTCAAGATTTATTCACAAAAAAAGGGCGGGAGTTTATAGCCAATAATAGTAAAAAACCATTTTTTCTGTATATGGCATACACTGTTCCTCATTTTGAATTGACCGTTCCAGAAGATTCGAAAACAGCTTATAGAGCGGAAGGATGGCCACTCAGAAAAATGAGACCGGGTCATTATTTACACGATGAAAACGGACATGTTACCTATGCTGCTATGGTGTCTAGATTGGATGGCTATGTAGGGGCTATCATGGATCAGTTGGAAGAATTAGGAATAGCGGATAATACGTTGGTTATTTTTACCAGCGATAATGGACATGAATATGACTCCTTAAGAAAAGAGTTTTTTAACAGTAATGGACCGTATAAAGGGAGGAAACGTGACTTGTATGAAGGTGGTATAAAAATGCCTTTTGTGGCTAAATTACCAGGAACTATTGCGCCAAATACTAGTTCTGATCATATTGCTGCTTTTTGGGATGTGTTGCCTACTTTCTGTGATTTGGCAGGTGTTGAGGTACGCTCCGATACGGATGGGATTTCATATTTACCTACATTGAAAGGGGAAAAACAAAAGAAACACGACTTTTTATACTGGGAGTTTAATGAGGGAAGAGGTCCCGTGCAAGCCATAAGAAAAGGAAAGTGGAAACTAGTGAAACGTTATAAAAAAGACATCGAATTGTACGATTTGTCTGTTGATGAAGGCGAACATAATAACCTAGCGATAAGTCATCCAAAACGTTTGAAAAAAATGTTGAAAAAGTTAAAGAATGCACGTACTTACAATGCGGATTTTCCTTTGCGAAAATTGAATTAGCATTCCATTGATATTGAACAAAAAAGCTCCTTTTAAAAGGGGCTTTTTTTGTGAAAGTTTATGCGATACCCAATAGATTTTCCAAGGATGGTATAGAATTAGAATTATTTTTTGTTATAGGTAATAGAGCATAAACGAGCGCAGCGTTATTATTACGTGTGAATTATAAGCTGTTGGTCGATTTAATAGTGGATTTTCTGTTTTTTTATAGCAACTTAGCGTGTGCAATTTTATATATTCAAACCTAATAGAAAATGATTAAATCCCTTTTTTCTCAGTTCATATATTTTTATTTTATTCTGATAGTTTCCTTGGGAGCAGTGGCCCAAACAAAAAAAATATATCATAGTGATTGGATCGATTTTAATAAAAATGGAAAGAAAGATCTTTATGAAGATCAAACGCAAGCAATAGCTGATCGGATTAATAACCTACTGTCTTTAATGACGGTTGAAGAAAAGACCAATCAGCTGGTTACTTTATATGGTTATGGACGTGTTGCCAAAGATGAAATTCCAACCGCTTCTTGGAAGAATGAATTGTGGAAAGATGGATTGGCAAATATAGATGAAGCTTCCAATGGTGTGTCCACCAAAGCTAAATTTACATTCCCATACAGCAAACATGTTTGGGCATTAAATAAAATTCAAACCTTTTTTATAGAAGAAACAAGAATGGGAATTCCTGTCGAATTTACCAACGAAGGTATTCGTGGATTAAACCATGTAAAAGCGACTTCTTTTCCTGCGCAAATAGGAATGGGATCTACTTGGAATCCTGAATTATTGTATAAAGTGGGGCAAGTAATTGGTAAAGAAGCCTATGCTTTAGGGTATCATAATATATATTCTCCTGTGCTGGATGTGGCAAGAGATCAACGTTGGGGACGCATCGTAGAAAGTTTTGGAGAAGATCCTTTTTTGGTTTCAGAATATGGAGTGAAAATTAGTAAAGGAATTCAAGAGCAAGGTGTCGTGAATAGTCTAAAACACTTTGCTGTTTATTCAGCACCAAAAGGAGGGCGTGATGGACATGTTAGACTGGATCCGCATGTTGCTCCTCGAGACATGCATCTGATGTATTTATCGCCCTTTAAAAGAGTGATAAAAGAGACCAATATTATGGGAGTCATGAGCTCTTATAACGATTATGATGGTATTCCGGTTACAGGAAGTCATTATTTTTTAACGGAATTGTTAAGAGATACCTATGGATTTAAAGGGTATGTTGTATCAGATAGCGATGCGTTGATTCATTTGTATTCGAAGCATCATGTTGTGGATTCTTACAAACAAGCGATACTTCAATCCGTGACTGCAGGGCTTAATGTGCGAACGACATTTAATCATCCTGAAAATTTTATCAAACCATTACGAGAGCTTGTAAAGGAAGGTGCAATTTCTATAGCGCTTTTGGATAAACGAGTGAAAGATGTGCTGTATGTTAAATTTTCGGAAGGTCTTTTTGATAAACCATATCGTACAGAAGCAATAGCCGATAAAGTTGTTAAGAATAAGGAGCATATCGCGCTATCTATACAAGCATCTAGAGAGTCTATTATTTTATTGAAAAATGATAATAACACCTTGCCTTTAGATAAAAATACACTTAAAAATATTTTGGTTTGTGGTCCTACAGCAACATCAGTAAGTAGTTCTGTAAGTAGATATGGAGCGTTGAGAACAGATATTATCTCGGGATACCGTGGTATTAAGGAATTGTTGGGTGATGATGTAAAGGTGACATTTTCTGAGGGAATCGACTTAAAAGATGAACGATGGCCAGATTCAGAAATTTTTGAAGTACCATTGACAACTAGAGAAAATCAGATGATTGCCGATGCTGTTTCAAAAGCAAAAAATTCAGATGCTATTGTGCTTTTTGTTGGGGAAGATGAAAAAATGGTTGGAGAAAACTTAAGTCGCACAAGTTTGGATTTACCGGGACATCAACAAAAATTAGTAAGCGCACTTTCTAACACAGGAAAACCTTTAATTGTAGTGTTGATAAACGGACATCCACTGTCAACAAATTATGCGGATAGGCAAGCAGATGCTATTGTAGAAGCATGGTTTCCGGGAGAGTATGGTGGGCAAGCCATCGCCGAAGTTATTTTTGGAGCCTACAATCCTGGAGGGAAACTACCCGTGACTGTATTGAGAAGTGTAGGACAGATACCTTATAATTTTCCGTATAAACCGAATTCGCAAGGAGGGCAAGCAAAAGAAGGTCCCAATGGTAGTGGCGAAAGTAGAATAGTGACCGAATTATATCCTTTTGGTTTTGGATTGAGTTATACCTCCTTTAATTATTCTAATTTAAAAATAGAGAATGACATTTCTACGACTAGTGGAAAAGTTACTATTAAATTTGATGTCGAAAATACAGGAGCAGTTAAAGGCGATGTGGTACCGCAATTATATGTAAATGATGTGGTGAGTTCTGTCACTTTTTACAAATGGCAATTACGCGGTTTCAAACGTGTTCATTTAAAACCAGGTGAGAAGAAATCAATAACATTTATACTAAGCCCCGATGATCTAACGATCATAAATAAAGACTTTAAGTTTGTAACAGAAAAAGGAGCATTTAGAATTTCTATAGGGAACTCCTCCAAAGACTTTCAATTAGAAGGAAAATTTCAAATAGCACAATAACAAAGCATATGAAAACATTTTATTTAAAAAAAGTACTAATTTTAAATGTTCTGATACTAAGTACATTTATTGCGTGTAAAGAAAACAAGAAATCAATAGTTGATACTCAGGAGGTAGATTTGCTAAGTTATGTAGATCCTTTTATAGGGACTGGATTTCACGGACATACCTTTCCTGGGCCAGTAATGCCTAACGGAATGGTGCAGTTAAGTCCGGATACAAAGCTGAATGGATGGGATGCTTCTAGTGGGTATCATTATGACGATACTACCATTTATGGGTTTTCTCACACCCACTTAAGTGGGACAGGTATTGGTGATATGGGTGATATATTACTACTTCCTTTTACAGGTGATGTAAAAGAAAAACCAGTGGCTGTTTTTGATAAAAAGAAGGAGCAAGCATCCGTTGGCTATTACGCAGTGGAATTTGATAACTACCCTGTTAAGGCGGAATTGGCTGCTACCACCAGAGTTGGTATGCATCAATATCATTTTAAAGGGAACGATGCTAAAAAAGTGATGTTCGATGTAGGGAATATATTGCAACGTACTTGGGGACATAGTAATCTGTACAACGAACTTGAAATTGTAGACAATACAACCATTCGTGGTTTAAAGCATTCAAGCGGTTGGGCCAATGATCATAAAGTATATTTCTATGCTAAATTTTCGAGTCCTTTTATTGTTGATGAGGTAGTGTCGGATGAAGAAATAACCGCTATATCTCAAAAATATCAAGGTAAAAATGTGTATGCGTATTTAAAATTTACCGAACTAGAAAAGAACAAACCACTTCAAATAAAGGTGAGTATTTCTTCTGTAGACCTACAAGGGGCACAGAACAACATGGAAGTGGAGCTTCCTGGTTGGGATTTTGAACAAGTAAAAACGGCTACTAAAAATGCATGGAGCGCTAGTCTAAATCGTATAAAAGTAAGCACATCAAATACGGACGATTTAAAAATATTTTATACGGCCTTGTACCATAGTTCTATTGCCCCAATGACCTACGAAGATTGTGACGGACGTTATAGAGGTATGGATAAAAAAATACGACAATCAGGTGAGAATGAATCAAATTATACCGTGTATTCACTTTGGGATACCTTTAGAGCATTACATCCTTTAATGACCATTATAGACGAAGAGAAATCGGCGGTATGGGTAAATAATTTGATGCAAAAATATGAAGAAGGTGGCGTGCTACCGATGTGGCCATTGGCATCTAATTATACAGGAACGATGGTAGGCTACCCAGCGGTTGCAAATATTGCTGATGCCTTGTCTAAAGAGATTCCTGGAATTGACAAAAAAATGGCATTGGAATCCTCGCTTAATAGTGCCATGTATAAACCATGGTTGGTGGAAAACACGACGAATCCACGTAAAAAATCGTTGATGCCTTTGTATAATAAATATGTAAATGAAGGCAAACACATACCCGCTGATAAGATTGTGAAATCGGTTTCTTTCGGTTTGGAAATGTCTTATTACGATTGGTGTATCGCACAAATAGCAGCGCTTAGTAAGAATGATTCGCTCGTGACAGTGTTCGAAAAAAGAGCGAAGAATTATCAGCATTATTTTGATTCCGAAACTGGGTTTATGAGAGGTAAAAATGAAGACGGGTCTTGGGTAACACCATTCAATCCTAAATATTCAAGTCATGAAAAATCACAATACACCGAAGGAAATGCATGGCAATGGACATGGTTTGTACCCCACGATGTAGATGGATTTATGAAGTTATATAAAAATAAAGAAACTTTTATTCAGAAATTAGATACACTATTTAGTACATCTTCAGAAATTATAGGAGAGGATGCAAGTGGAGATATTACAGGGTTAATTGGACAATATGCACATGGAAATGAACCTTCTCATCATATCGCCTATTTGTACACCTATGCTGGTCAACCTTGGAAAACTCAAGAATTAGTAGACCAAATATTAAAACAATTTTATTCAAGTAAGCCGGATGGAATTATAGGAAATGAAGACTGTGGGCAAATGTCGGCTTGGTATATTTTAAATGCTATGGGCTTTTATCAAGTTGCTCCTGGGAATCCGATTTACACCGTTGGAAGACCCTTATTTGATACGGTAGAAATTCCCTTAGCTAATGGTAAAAAATTCCGAATTACCTGTGATAATAACAGCGCAGAAAATAAGTATGTGCAAGCCTTTTATATCAACAATGTAAAACAAGAAACACTGTTTTTTAATCATAGTGATATTAAAGCGGGAAGTACTTTAAAAATTGTGATGGGAAACAGTCCTGTAAAATAGAGGTATAACACTAAAATTAAAAAAGATGAAACGAGTAACTGGCGCACTATTATTTTTAATTCATACTGTTTTATTAGGGCAAATAGGAACGAATACTATGCTTACGGAACAAAAACAGCATCCTGTTGATGCTTCTCAAGAGGGAACAATCATAAATTCTCCATGGGAGTTTAGGCAAATGAAATCTGGAGAATGGATGCGTGCAACTGTCCCTGGGACAGTGCATACAGATTTGTTGGATAATAAAAAGATAGAAGATCCTTTCTATAGAACTAACGAAAGGGATTTGCAATGGATTGATAAAGAAAATTGGGAATACAAAACCTATTTTAATGTCAGCCCAACGACCTTGAGCAAAGAGAAAATCGAACTTATTTTTAATGGTTTGGATACCTATGCCGATGTCTTTTTAAATGGTACAAAAATACTGTCTGCTGACAATATGTTTCGTACCTGGACGGTGAATGTGAAGGACATTCTTAGGAAGGAAAAAAACGAATTGCATGTGGTATTGTTTTCTCCCATAAAAAAAGGACTTGAACTGTATACTAAATTCGATTTGCCATTGCCAGCCAGCAACGATCAATCGGAAAATGGAGGTTTAGGGAAGAAAAAGGTGAGTATTCACACGAGAAAAGCGGGCTATCATTATGGATGGGATTGGGGACCTCGATTTGTGACTTCGGGTATTTGGCGACCTATTGAGATAAAAGCTTGGAGTACGGCTGTTATTGATGATTGCTATGTTGTTACTTCCAAAATTGATGATAATGTTGCAAAACTAGAGGGGCAAATAACCGTAAATGCGTTAACAAAAGGAAGCTACAGATTGGTAACCAAATTAAATGGCGACAAGGTTGTTGAAATAGAGCAAAAATTAAGTGCTGGAACCAACACAATTCACACGGAGTTTTCTATAGATAATCCTAAATTATGGTGGCCTGTTGGTTTGGGTGATGCTTATTTGTACACTATAACACAAGAATTATTTTTAGAAGATGTCTTAGTGGACAGTAAAGAAATAAAAACAGGTGTTCGAACAATTCAATTGATTCAAAAAAAGGATGCTGATAAAAAAGGAGCAAGCTTTAATTTTCAAGTAAATGGTGTACCGGTGTTTGCTAAAGGGGCCAATTATATTCCGAACGATCTGTTTTTACCTCGGGTAACCTTGGAAGATTATGAAGCGGTTATAAACTCGGCTGTAGAGGCCAATATGAATATGTTACGTGTTTGGGGTGGAGGTATTTATGAAAATGATGATTTTTATAGACTCTGTGATGAAAAAGGACTATTAGTTTGGCAAGATTTTATGTTTG
>Ga0209292_1001602_pt1 | contig 27443 bp, 26 predicted proteins | sample GOMGulsemesocosm_2_FD_184634 | JGI IMG/M metagenome (GOLD analysis project Ga0209292, IMG submission 184634) | Methane-oxidizing microbial communities from mesocosms in the Gulf of Mexico - GOM9C Gulf of Mexico (SPAdes) (version 2) | ecosystem: Environmental > Aquatic > Marine > Cold seeps... | reverse complement strand
ATAATCATCAATTGTATATTGATGGTGTTAAAATTCATTTAACTGAGCAACAACAGTCACTGCTCGATCAATACTACCGCTTAATTCAAGAGTTAGCCCCGCAAATATCTCAACTCGTCAGTCAAGGACTTACTTTAGTTAAGCAAGCCATAAGCAGTTTATTAAACGGCTTCACCGATGATAATAAGAGCGCCAGTCACGTTGAATATATTGCCAATCAACTCGAACAACGCTTGGCGCCGTTAATTAACCAACCAGACGGCCAATATCTGCTATCAACGGAGCTCACCGGCAGCAATCCTGAAGAGTTTAACCAGATAATGGCGCAAGAGTTAAAGCAACTTGCTAGCGTTGCTACCACAGAAATACTGGCTTTACTCGGACAAATGATCATGACAGGCCAAGCGCACTGGCAAGAAGCTCAGAAAAAACTGCAACAGTTCAGTCAACAGCTAAACCAGCAAGGTGCAGAACTGGAACAGGAAGCTAATCAGTTGTGTCAAAAAATGGAGCAACTTGATGCGTTAGAGCATCAATTACATCGGAGTATTCCTCAATTAGCGCAATATAATGTCATAAAAATTAAATCGATATAATGCGTTATCGCCGGTCCGTTCGCATTGGGACGCGCTGGTAATTTCCCTGCCCAATCGCGTATAGTAACGTCATAGATTATTTTTAAGGGAAATTAAATGTCTCGATTATCACTAGTCATTAGCTTGTTGTTAGGCGCTCTACTGATGAGCGGGTCGGCATTTTCAGCGCAATCAGTTACGGCTTTATATCGGGTGGCTAAAGTTCAGCATATTCTCAAATTAATTGATGGTAAGTGTGTTGAAGAAGAAAAGCAGGTATGTGCCAAGTCGCAGCACTGGCGGGTCTATTACCGCGCGCTCAGTCTTAACGTTTCACCGCAAAAACATCAAGAACTACTCGACGAAAACCCGCCGCAGATCGGCGGGGTTATTCAGCTAACAATTAAAGTAAACTAAGCCAAACTAAGCCAAACTAAGCCAAGCCAAGTCAAGTCTAGCCAAGTCACTTTGCAGCTTTAATGTAAGCTTCAATCTGTTGACGTAGTAACGGCAGCGGTAATTGGCCATTCTTTAACAGCGCATCATGGAATTTAACTAAATTGAATTTAGCGGCTAAGGCATGTTGTGCGGTTTGGCGTAGCTCGGTAATCGTTAACATGCCAAAAAATGGCGCTGTCGCTTGAGCGGGTGCCACAATTGAATGTGTTACCGTTTTAATTATCGCTGCAACAGGGGCCGCAGTATTGAGGGTTAAAAACTCAATCGCTTGTTCACGGGTCCATTGCTGAGAGTGAATACCGGTGTCGATCACCAACTTACTGGCATGCCATAATTCAAAGGCGAGTCGACCTAAATTATCATGCGACTGACTATAAAATTTAAACTGCTCAGCTAGGCGTGCGCTATATAATGCCCAGCCTTCTGAATAGGCCGGCAGTTTAATTGATTTTCTAAAGGTAGGTAATTTCTGTTGCGCATTAGTGACGGTCATTTGCAAATGATGACCAAGAAAATTACGATGAATCAGCGATGCGGCTAACTGATATTTCGCCACTGAAGCGCTATTATAAAGCTCGTCATTAGCATGGGTATACTTACTGCTGACATTCGCTGTTGCTGGCAAGCTAGCGAGGGACTTAAGCTTCGGTCTAATGACTGTATTAAAGTGGGCTGTGGTGGTCGCAATAGCGGCTCTGCGTTGGCTTGCTTGAGCAAAGTTAAATTGTGGGTCAGTGCGAATAAACTCAAAAAATTGACTTATATCGCCAGTAAAGCCCATGTTTGCCATGATATTACGTATTTCACTGTGAATAGTAATAATTTCAGCTTGTCCAAGACGATGAAGCTCAGTAGCGCTTAAGGTACTGGTGGTCGCTTGTTGTAACAATTGCTGATAGTAAAATGAACCTCGTGGAAACTTCCACACGCCGTCATCGTGACTCGCGCGTGACTGTTGCGCGCGCAAGTAACTTATTAACGTTGAATAGCCTGATTTAACCTGCGTTGTTAAAGCGACTTCTGCGGCACTAATTAACCGCTGCTGCTGATCTGGTTCAATGGTCAGTTGAGATAGTTTATGCTTAAAATCATTTAATAATAGGCTGTCATCGCCTTGGTCAAAAGGGGCGCCACTGATGATAGCAACCGACTCATCAATTAGCTGCTCAAACACAAAATACGGCAGCATAATACCGGCTAATTCTCGGTCTCTTAGCGTTTGAGTTAAGCTTAACATTTGTGGTTTGATGCGTGTTAGCTGCTTAATGTAACTGTCGATGTCACTTTGGTCGGTGAGTTGTTTTAGCAATAACCGATTAACTGGGCGCAGGTGGTATTGGTTTGCTGGGCTAAGTGGGTACTTATAATTAGACCATTGTAATGTATTGTATTTTAATTCCAGCGTTGTTTTGATTAGCTGGTAGCTGAGCCGTGTTGGTTTATTTAAAAATTTAGGATTAATTTGGCTTAAACGCTGTAAATTATGCTTAAGCACCGTTGTATTCACTGAACGATTAAAGCTCTGCTTAGCGATGTCATTAAATAATTGATTGGCTTTAATCGATGCTTTTTTTATGATTGCTTGTTTGTTGTTAACCCGTTTAGTGACCGTTTTCTTGGCCCGCTTACTCGTTGTTTTCGGTGTCGGCAGTGCAGTAGCAGATACAGAAGGAGCTTGCTCCTTTGATTGCTCTGGCGATGTCGGGGTTTGACTGCAACCGACCAACATTAGGGCACCGCTGACTATTAATGTAATTAATCTATTCAATCTCATTCATTTCACCTGTGCAGTCACAACGATTTGGTTTTACTATTAACGGGTTAACAATAAAAGTTTAGCTTATTGATCCATAAAAATATTGAGTAATGTATTTAGAAAGCGCTGACCCAATGGGGTAACTTGCCAATGGCTTGCCGACTCAGTTAGCAGGCCTTTACGGATTGCTAACTCAAGCGGGGCTCTGACCGATGACTCATCTAAACCAGTGAAGTGACAAAAGTCTTGCCGCGGGCAGGGTTCAACTAACCTAAAGCGATTCATAAAGAACTCGAGTGCGAGATCTTCGGTCTCGATGTGCCAGCTTTTATAGCGGTAATCTTGCTCTGGATCTAAATAACCTTTGGGGTGTTTAACTTTTTCGCCCCGTAAGATTTTTCCAGAATTAACATCTGTAATTTTTGAGTGAGCACCACAACCAATGCCTAAGTAGTCGCCAAAGCGCCAATAGTTTAGATTATGCTGGCACTGAAAACCGGGTTTGGCGAAGGCTGAGATTTCATATTGTTGATAACCAGCGGCAGTTAATGCGTCACGCCCTGCATCGTAGATATCGGCCAGCACATCATCTTCGGGTAAACGCGGCGGTTTTGAATGAAACTGAGTATTGGGCTCAATGGTTAATTGATACCATGACAAATGCGGTGGGGCTAATGCTATTGCCTGCTTTAAGTCACCCAAAGCATCGGTCACTTGCTGGGCTGGTAACGAGTGCATTAAATCGATATTAAAGGATTGCAGGTCAAGTGCTTGCGCTTGTTTTGCCGCATTAATCGCTTCATTACTATCATGAATACGGCCTAAAATAATCAGTTTATCTTCCTGAAAACTTTGTACTCCGATAGATATTCGGGTGATGCCTGCCGCTTGAAATTGGGCAAAACGGCCACTTTCAACCGTGCCTGGGTTAGCTTCCATGGTAATTTCGAGCTCACTTGAGCTGGGAATTAATGCTTTGACGCCATCAAGCAGGCGTTTCATTTGCTTGGGCTCGAGCAAGCTCGGGGTGCCACCACCAATGAATATTGAATATAATTTTCGACCTTGCACATGCACTAAATCTTGCGTGAGATCTTCCAATAACGCATCAACATAAGCGACGTGTGGCACTTCGCTTTTTAAAGCATGGGAATTAAAATCACAATAAGGGCATTTTTGAACGCACCAAGGAATGTGAATATAGAGACTAAGTGGTGGTAATGAAAGCATGTAAAACTAACCTTGCTGTTGTGCTATTTGTAACTTTAATTGTGGCAATAACTGCTGCAATGCTTGGGCGCGATGGCTGATCTGATTTTTAGTGGCTTTACTCAGTTCGGCACTGGTGCAATCATGATCGTTAACCGCAAAGATTGGATCGTAACCAAAGCCAGATAATCCCTGCTGATCACGCGTTATGGCGCCATTCCAAAAACCTTGGCAAATGATCGGTGTTGGATCATTTTCACTGGCCATATAAACCAAGATGCAAACGAATCGCGCTTGGCGTTGATCGTCGGGGGTATCTTTAAGGCGCTCAAGCAGCTTATCAATATTGGCTTGATCGCTGGCGTTTTCACCGGCATAGCGAGCAGAATAAATACCAGGCGCGCCACCTAAAGTCATTACTTCAAGACCAGAGTCGTCAGCAATGGCAGGTAGCCCGGTAATTTTTGCAGCATGGCGCGCTTTTATGATCGCGTTCTCAATAAAGGTGGTGCCAGTTTCAGGCACATCTTGCACATTGAAATGACTTTGGGGTAAAAGCTCAATGTCTAATGGGGCGAGCATACTCGCTAGTTCTGCAACTTTACCTTTATTACCAGTAGCTAAAACAAACTGTTTCATAATGTGAAAACCTAATTAATTTAATTGAACGCGGCGACGTGCCGACTCAATATCTTGATAGCGCCGATTATAGCAATTCTTTAGTCTAGAATGCATCTCAATCAATCACTGCCGAGCGACACCGCTTGCTATTTTTTACTCAGCGTAGAATTGTTGTTTGAAACTAATTTTACTGTTGAGGCCATCTTTATTGGTTAGATTGACAGAAATAGTAAAACGTTCTTCATTACGAAATTGCAGTTCGGCAATATAATAAATAGCATCGCCTTCGATAACTTCTTTAAAGTCAAGGGTGCGAGTATTACCGGTTAAGTTAACGGCCTTACCGGTTAACTTACCTGTTACTGCTGGATTGCCATCGAGCAAGGTATCAAGAATTGAGATATTAACAAAAGCATTATATCTTGAACGTTTTATGTTGTATGTTTTTGATATTTCTGGTGTTAAAAAGGTCGAGCCTAATGCGATATAGTGGATTTGATATCGGCCTGACTGTTGATATTGACCTGCTGACTCGGCCATTGTTAGCGAAGTGCTGGCAATAAACAGCACGACAGCTGAGAGTATTTTTGATAATGACAACATGGAGTAGTCCTCAATTGTGATGGAAAATGATTGTGGGAGCTTTGCTTGGGATTAGTATACCAACTTGTGATTAGTTTAACTCGCTTATGGGGTTATTGCTGCAGGCGAATTGTTAACGAGCGATGTCAGTAGGGCTAAAGGTATGATGAAACGCTTGCTTCAACGGCTGTTTTAATCCCAATTACGATTGGGATTAGCCTTTAAAGCAAGCATTTTACTTGATATGTGGGGCGTTAGAGCGCTGCCCAAAATGGAATGTACTGACCTAATAAGATATTAAGAAAGTTTAAGCCAACAAATAATACAATCATCGACAGGTCTAACCCGCCTAACGCTGGCATAAAACGTCTAATAGGTGCTAATAGTGGTTCACTCAGTTGCGCCATTAGATGCTCAATCGGATGGCCGCCTTGACTCACCCAGCTTAAAATTGCGCGGATAATCATCACCCAAAAAACCATAGTGCCGGCTGTTTTGAATACTAAAACCAGTGCTAAGATCGGTAATGTCGCCATGGTTATGCTGCCGCCACCGAGGCTAATTAACGCGGTGAATTTAGCGGCTGCAACGACAATAGCCAGTACAACACCTGCAGTGTCTAAGCTACCAAGTGTCGGAATTATGCGGCGCATCGGGGCTAATAGCGGGTTAGTCGCTTTAACCACAAACTGGCTTAGCTGATTGTAAAAATCAGCCTTGGCTAATTGCAGCCATACCCGCAATAACACGATCATTAAGTAGGTATCAAACACGAAATCGATTAAGAAGCTAAATGCATTCATTAGTAGTTATATTCCTATAAAGTTAAAACTGTTTTGCCATTTCTTGCGCGCGGCTTACGGCACTTTTCATCGCGTCATCAATGGTCTGCTCTAGGTTGTGCTGCTTAAAAGTTTCGATTGCAGCATGAGTAGTACCTCCTTTAGAGGTCACTTGTTGGCGCAATTGCGATAACTCTAAATGGTTATTATGACGAACCATTTCGGCTGCGCCTAACGCGGCTTGCTGAATTAACAGTCGAGCTTCTTCGCCGCTTAAGCCCATTTTTATGGCACTTTGCTGCATGTATTCCATCATCAGAAAGAAATAGGCTGGTGAGCTGCCAGAACAGGCAATAACAGTATCGATATGTTGTTCTTGTTCAACCCAGAGTATTTCACCAACCGCACTCATGATTTGAGATGCAATGGCCCGATCGTTATCACCGATAGTGGTCGGCGCGTAAAGACCGGTCATGCCTTTGCCAAGCAAAGAGGGGGTATTTGGCATGGTTCTAACTAATCGAATAGCTTGACCAAAATAATCTTGGTAGCGAGATGATTGAACCCCAGCAATAATCGAAATAAACAATTTGTCGTTGAGGTTGTCATTGCGCATGTCACTGGCAACTGACTCGATTAAATTAGGCTTAACGCCCAAGACAATGACATCTGCCCACTCGAGTGCGTGATTGTTATCATTGGTGGTTAAAATACCAAAGTCACGTTGTAGTTGGTCTAATTTACCTTGGCTTGGATTGGAAGCCATGACCAGTGAGGCAGGGTAGTGCTGTGTGCACAAGCCACCAATAATGCTGCGCGCCATATTTCCGGCGCCAATAAAGGCTATTTTTTTTTGTTCCATCTTAGATATACCTATTTTATGTCGCGCTGGCCAAAAATGGCACTGCCAATTCTGACGAGGGTTGAGCCGTGTTGTATCGCCAACTCAAGATCGCTACTCATGCCCATTGATAGGGTATCTACTGTAGCAAACTCTTGTTTTAACGTCTCAAAAAGTTGATTCATTTGTGAAAACTCCTCGGCGATCAAATCGAGATCATCACTTTTATGGCCAATGGTCATTAGGCCTCGCAGTGTCAGTTGCTCTAACTTGGCTATTTCTTGCGCCAGTGGCATTAACTGTTCCGGACTGATGCCTGACTTGTTCGCTTCACCACTAATATTAATTTGAATACAGACATTGAGTGGCGGCAGTTGCTCAGGGCGCTGATTATTAAGACGCTGGGCTATTTTTAAGCGATCGATGGTATGAACCCAATCAAAGTTTTCAGCCACTGGCTTGCTTTTGTTTGATTGTAACGGCCCGATAAAGTGCCAGCATAAACTGTCATCATTAAAGTGTTGGATTTTATCAACACCTTCTTGCACATAATTTTCTCCAAAGGCGCGCTGACCTGCTGCCATCGCCTGTTCAATGGCGCTGATAGGTTTAGTTTTACTGACTGCCAGCAGGCTGACTGTGCCATGAGCTATTTTAAATTTTTTTTCTATTGATTCGATCGTGTTGATTGCTGAATTTATATGTGATGATATTATATTCATAATAATTAATTTGCTTAAGGTTGCTACATAATATGGATATTACTGAATTATTGGCGTTTAGTGTTAAACATAAAGCGTCAGATCTACATCTTTCAGCGGGTGTACCGCCAATGATCCGTGTCGATGGTGAGGTAAGAAAGCTAAATATACCACCATTAGACCATAAAGAAGTGCATAGTTTAGTTTATGACATCATGAATGATAAACAACGAAAAGATTACGAGAAAGACTTAGAGTCTGACTTTTCGTTTGAAGTGCCTGACTTAGCGCGATTTAGGGTTAACGCCTTTGTTCAAAATCGTGGTCCGAGTGCTGTGTTTCGTACTATCCCGAGTGAAGTCTTAACGTTAGAGCAAATAGGCGCGCCAGAGATCTTCAAGAAAATATCCGATTTTCCTCGTGGTTTGGTATTAGTGACCGGTCCGACGGGTTCGGGTAAAAGTACCACCTTAGCCGCCATGGTCGATTACATTAACGAAACGCGACGAGAGCACATTTTAACCATTGAAGATCCGATTGAATTTGTTCATAAAAATAAACAGTGTTTAGTCAATCAGCGTGAAGTACATCGTGATACTCACAGTTTTGATAATGCATTGCGCAGCGCGCTACGTGAAGATCCCGATATTATTTTAGTCGGTGAAATGCGTGACTTGGAAACGATTCGTTTAGCCTTAACGGCGGCGGAAACGGGTCATTTAGTCTTTGGCACCTTGCATACGACCTCGGCGGCCAAAACCATTGACCGTATTGTTGATGTGTTCCCGTCGGCGGAAAAAGATATGGTCAGAACGATGTTATCGGAATCTTTGCAAGCCGTTATTTCACAAGCCCTAATTAAAAAAGTAGATGGCGGCCGAGTGGCAGCTCATGAAATCATGCTGGGCACCCCTGCTATCCGTAATTTGATCAGAGAAGCTAAAGTAGCTCAAATGTATTCAGCGATCCAAACTGGGATGTCGCACGGGATGCAAACCTTAGATCAATCATTATCTAATCTGGTTAACCGTGGGGTGATCAGTCGTCAAGATGCCGAGCTAAAAGGCTCAGGTAAAGCGAGTATATAGGTGAAATGATGGATATTAACAGTCTGTTACAAATATTAAGCGATCGCGAGGGTTCTGATTTATTCATTTCAGCTCACGCCAAGCCGAGCATCAAGGTGCACGGTGAACTCGTGCCCATTGATCCGCAGGAATTATCAGAAGAGCAATCGTTAGCTATTGTTTACAGCGCGATGAATGATAAACAGCGCGATGAATTTAATACGACCAAAGAGTGTAACTTTGCGTTAGCCATCGACGGCATTGGTCGTTTTAGGGTAAGTGCCTTTTGGCAGCGTAATATGGCGGGGTTTGTTGCACGGCGGATCGAAACGGACATTCCAGAAATGGACGCGCTGAAACTGCCCCATGTATTAAAAGACGTGATGATGAGCAAGCGAGGTTTACTGATCATGGTGGGTGCAACGGGTACGGGTAAGTCGACTTCGTTAGCTGCCATGATTGGCCATCGTAATCGTCATTCTGGTGGTCATATTTTAACGATTGAAGATCCGGTTGAATTTGTTCACGAGCATCGCAAAAGCATTGTGACTCAACGTGAAGTTGGCATTGATACTGAATCGTTTGATGCGGCGTTAAAGTCGGCTTTGCGTCAGGCGCCTGATGTGGTCTTAATTGGTGAAATTCGCTCGCAAGAAACGATGGAATTTGCGTTAACCTTTGCTGAAACTGGTCACCTGTGTGTCGCGACCTTGCATGCTAATAACGCTAACCAAGCGTTAGAGCGTATTATGCATTTAGTACCTAAAGAAAAGCATGCCCAGTTACAGTTTGATCTGTCACTAAACTTGCGTGGCATTGTCGCGCAGCAGTTGGTGCCTACGATTGATGGTAAAGGTCGGCGTGCCGCGATTGAAATTTTATTAAACTCATCTCGGGTGTCTGATCTTATCGCTAAAGGTGAATTACACGCGTTAAAAGAAACCATGGCCAAATCTAATGAGCAAGGCATGCAGACCTTTGACCAAGCGTTATTTAAGCTATATCAAGCCAGCGAGATAGGTTATGACGATGCGATCCATCATGCTGATTCGCCAAATGATTTACGTTTGATGATTAAACTTCATGGTGAAAAAGAAAATGATAATGATACCAGCAGTAGTTTACTTGATAACATCACGTTAGACATGAGTGAATAATAGAATTAAGCCGCCGGATTAATGGCGGCTTTTATTTACTGCTGTATTGCCGTTTTTGCGACTTAAAACTGGGTTTCAAACCAACTCTCTAAGATTAGCACGGCCGACACACTGTCTATTTTACCCTTGGTCAGTTTTTTGTAACCGCCCAGCTCAAATAACCTTTCTTTGGCAGCTGCCGTGGTTAAACGTTCATCGTGAGTAACCACTGGCACTTTGAAGCGGCCGTAAATTCGTTGACTAAATTTTCGCGCGCGCACTGTCATTGGTTGCTCGGTGCCATCCATATTGGTTGGCAAGCCGACTATGATATGGCTTGGTTGCCATTCTTTAATTAATTGCTCAATTAGATCCCAATTAGGGATGCCATCTTGGGCTTTTATTGCGGCCAAAGGGCTGGCCGTGGCGGTGATTTGTTGACCGATGGCAACCCCAATACTCTTGGTGCCAAAGTCAAATGCTAACATCGTTGTCATCGCTATATTTTGCTCATTTTTAGATTGTATTTATTAGATTTCACTTCAAGCCGGCGTCGACAGCGTGTCGCGGCTAGCCATGACCTGCTTGAGAGTTTAGTTGCCATATTTCAAACCCCAGCTGCTTAGTGGCATGTTGCCAGCGCTGGTCAGGGGTGACATCAAATATGATACTAGGATCGGCAGGCAAGGTTAACCAAGAATTATCTAATAGCTCTTGTTCTAGTTGGCCCGCGGACCAACCCGAATAACCCAGTGCCATTAAGTATTGATCGGGCGCGGCGTCGGTGCCCATGACGGCTAAAATATCTTTTGATGTCGTGACCATTAGATCGTGAGATAACTGAACGCTACTGCCCCACGGGATTTGCGGGCTGTGCAATACAAAACCACGATCAGGGCTGACCGGGCCGCCATTGAAGGCATGACTATTGAGGTTTTGAGATTGTAATACGTCGCTGGCTACTTCTATTTTGTCTAACAGCTGCTTGACGGTTAATTGGCTAATTGGCTGATTAATAATAAGCCCCATTGCCCCTTGTTCGTCGTGTTCGCAAATATAAATTACGGCGCGATGAAAGTAAGAATCGTCAAGACTTGGCATCGCAAGTAAAAAATGATTTTGTAAGCTTTCCATAGGCCTAAACTCAGTCTGTTTTTAAAGTAATGAGAGACAATTAGCCGCCTGCGAGTTTTACGCTAAAGTTTTTCTTTTCAAGAAAGGCTTTAATGACCTCGCGATTGTCGCCTTGAATTTCAATAATGCCATCTTTAACCGAACCACCGCAACCGCAAAGTTTTTTTAAATCTTTAGCGAGTTTCTTTAGCGCAGCCGCATCAAGAGCCAGACCTGAAATAGTGATAACACCTTTTCCTTTACGGCCTTTAGTTTCGCGGCGAATTCTTACAATGCCGTCACCGCTTTCGATAGGCTCGGGTTGTGTGGTGGGGGTTATCCGGCCGCTGTCGGTTGAAAATACTAATACCGAATCGTCGTTGAAGATCATAGTGGTCAGTCCTAACGTAATTAAATTTAAAGTGTCGAGCACAATATAGAGCATAGTCTAACAGAGCTTAATCTAGAGATTCACTATATTTGAAGCCTGTTGGTTAGAGTTTGTCATTTAGTGCTTGGCTTTTGCATGATATTAGGCGAGGATCACAAGACAGTGCCAATTGCACAAATAAGTTGAATATAATCCACGGTCTAAGCAAATGATAGCTGGGGTGTTTATTTTCTATAGTGCGACCACGTAGGTGCGCAAAAATCGGCTAATGCTCAAGTATATTGCCGACATAGATGTTGGTGCTTAAGTTCAGTCAGGAGCATCAATCAGAGTTTCATCTGTTTATCCTTGTTACAAAATAGCTCATTTCATTAATACAATGAGTCTTAGGAACATTGGCAGTAAATTTAAGTGCGACGCATTATTGGATAATACCAATTACATTGAATGTATGATCTTGTTGTGCGTAGAGAAAACTAATTTAGACAAGGCGCTCGATTGATTAATAGCTAGCTATTAGGAATGAGAGCAACGCAGGATTTATGGGTTTAATCAAGCTCAAGTGATCACTTAATTAATGGGATTGGTATAAACTTAGTTATGAAAATTTTTACTACCATCTTAGTTGTCTTATTCGTGTTATTGCAGCAACGCTTATGGTTCGGCAAAAACAGTTGGCCAGACTATGTTACGTTAAAACAAGAAATAATAAGCCAGACCGAAGCGAACCAAGCACTAGAACATAAAAATCAGCTGCAATACCGGGAAATTGCCGATCTTAAAGATGGCTTAGCAGCCATAGAAGAGCGGGCACGTAATCAACTGGGCTTAGTTAAAGCCGACGAAGATTTTTTCAGAATTATTGAGTAGTAAGATAGTAAAATATATGACAGCACAACCACATTCCAACTTAGCACTTTATGCAGTAATGCCTGCGGCAGGCATCGGCCGTCGCATGGGAGCTGCGTTGCCTAAACAATATCTAACGATCGCCAATAAACCAATTATTCACTATAGTCTTGAGCCGTTATTAAATCATCCGTCGATAGCGCGTGTGGTGGTGGTCTTGGCGCCTGATGACAGCTGGTTTGAAACCTTGACCATTGCTAAGCACCCCAAAATAACCACAGTAGTTGGTGGCGGTGAGCGGGCTGACTCGGTATTGGCAGGGTTGCAAGCACTGCCAGCGCAAGGGCGAGTATTAGTGCATGATGCCGCTAGGCCGTGTTTGACACTCACTGATTTAGATCGGTTGATTGCTGCGCAAACTCAAGAAGGTGGTGCTATTTTAGCCTGTGCGGTTCGTGACACCATGAAACGAGCCAACAGTGACGGCACTATTGCTCAGACAGTTGACCGACAATTGCTATACCATGCACTTACGCCGCAGTTATTTGATCTCGATAGTTTACGTTTGACCTTGGCACGTGCATTAGATCAACAAGTAACCATTACCGATGAAGCTTCAGCGATGGAATGGGCCGGTGAGCAAGTGACACTAGTGGACGGGCGCAGTGACAACATTAAGGTTACGCGCGCGGAAGATTTAACTTTAGCCGAGCTTTTTTTAGCTCAGCAACAACGTATTACCCAGGAAGTAAAATGATAAGAATTGGTCATGGTTTTGACGTGCATAAATTTGGTGGTCCAGGACCGATAGTGATCGCCGGTGTTAACATTGAGCATAGTGAAGGGCTAGTGGCCCATTCCGATGGTGATGTTGCACTGCATGCCTTATGCGATGCCTTATTAGGCGCGTGTGCGTTAGGAGATATTGGGCGTCACTTTCCTGATACCGATGCTGAATTTAAAGGTGTTGATTCGCGTATTTTGTTGCGTCATGTATGGCAGTTAATTAGTGGGCAAGGATACCAACTGGCTAATTTAGATCTCACTATAGTTGCTCAGGCGCCTAAAATGGCACCGCACATTGAGGCGATGCGCCAAACGATAGCACAAGATTTAGCGGCTGATATCAACCAAGTCAACGTTAAGGCTACGACCACCGAGCAGTTAGGTTATGTTGGACGTAAAGAAGGTATCGCCTGTCATGCCGTGGTCTTGTTAACCAAAAACTCAGCAACTGAAGGCGCTTAGTAATGATACTTCCACAATGGTTATATTTACACGGTGAGCCTGACATTGAGGCGACTATTCGTACTCAGCCGAGTGACTTTCAGGTTAATGAAAACTTAGGTTATGGTTTTGACGGTCTAGGTGAGCATGTCATTCTTCACATAGAAAAGACCAATTTGAATACGACGGCGGTGGTACGTGAGTTAGCGCACTGGGCCAATGTCAGCAATAAAGTGATTGGTTATGCCGGTCTTAAGGATCGCCATGCGATCACCCAACAATATTTTAGCATTCAATTGCCCGGTCTTGAGTCGCCCGATGTCGCGTTACTTGAATCGGAAAATATTCGGGTATTATCAAGTGAGCGCAACAGCAAAAAGTTACGCCGTGGCGCCTTAAAAGGCAATCAATTCAAACTTATATTAAGAGGGCTGAGCTTAGAACAGCCCTTGATTGACCGATTGCAGCAGATTAAAATCAATGGCGTACCCAATTATTTTGGCCAGCAACGTTTTGGTTTTGACGGTTATAATGTCGATGCGGCATTAGTGATGTTTGGCGGTAAAAAAGTAAAAAATAGAGACAAACGTTCAATCTATTTATCTGCGGCACGATCATTGATATTTAATGATATAGTGAGCCAAAGAATCGCCAGCGAGCAGCATGATAAGTTACTTACGGGTGATACGCTGATGTTAGCGGGCAGTAAAGCCTCATTTACGCCAGAGTCTAATGATCAAACGATTATCGAGCGCTTTGCCGCCCGTGACGTCACATTAAGTGCGCCGATGTGGGGCAAAGGCCGCTTGTCATCGCATGACGAGGCGGCTGATTTTGAACACAGCGTCGCGCAAACTCATCGCGAGTTAACGGCTGGTCTTGAGCATGCAGGCCTCAAGCAAGAGCGCCGAGCTTTAATGTTATACCCTGAAAATATGGCATGGCGAGCACTTGATAACGCAGTGGAACTTGAGTTTGAGTTACCCGCGGGATCATATGCGACTAGTGTCTTACGTGAAATATGTCAAGTAGTTGATTACTCTCAACTAAGTAAATCTAGGAGTTAATGTGAGAATATTGGTTAGTAACGATGATGGCGTTGACGCCTTAGGAATAGAGGCGTTACATCGTTGGTTGGCCCAATTATTTGACGTTAGTGTGATTGCACCTGATCGTAACTGCAGTGCTGCAAGTAGCTCGTTGACCTTGGTTAATCCATTACGTACCAGCACTCGAGCGAATGGTTTTGTGGCGGTAAACGGCACGCCTACAGATTGTGTTCACTTGGCGCTAAATATGTTGCTGGAACAAGATCCTGCCTTGGTTGTGACCGGTATTAACGCTGGCGCTAACTTAGGCGATGATGTGATTTATTCTGGCACTGTCGCGGCCGCCATGGAAGGGCGTTACATGGGGCTGCCTGCCGTTGCGATGTCGCTAGCCGGTAAAGCACTCATTCATTATGATAGTGCCGGCTTTTACGCGCAAAAAATTGTCAGTCATTTAGGGCAATGCCCATTACCGGCCAACCAAATTCTCAATGTAAATGTACCTGATCTGCCGCTTGATCAAATCAAGGGCATTAAAGTGACTCGGCTTGGTGCTAGGCACCGAGCAACGACTATGGTTAAAACCCAAGATCCTGCAGGTCGTGACATTTACTGGGTTGGCCCATTAGCCAAAGAAGACGATGCCGGAGAAGGCACCGACTTTCATGCAATAGCTCAGGGCTATGTGTCGATAACACCGATTACGGTCGACCTTACTGCACATCACCGGATTGAAAAGCTAAGGAACTGGGCCGCTGAGTTATGAATAAAACCGGATTAAAATTTAATATGCAAGGCGAGCGACTCTCTGCTCGCTTGCAAAGTAATGGCATTAACAATCCAGCAGTGCTCGGCGCAATAGCGGCGACCCCGCGTCATTTGTTTCTTGATCAGGCGCTAGAATTCAAGGCTTACGAGAATACCGCTTTACCTATTGGTTATGGCCAAACCATATCTCAGCCTTACATTGTTGCTAAAATGACTCAAATATTGCTGGCACGGGGACCATTGAGTAACGTGCTTGAAATTGGTACGGGTTCTGGCTATCAGTGTGCAATTTTGGCTCAGTTGGTTGATAAGGTGTTTACGGTCGAGCGTATAAAAGCATTACAACGCTTAGCTAAGCGCAGGTTAAGGTTGATAGACTTACATAATGTTGCGATGAAACATGGTGATGGCTGGCAAGGTTGGGCTGCTAAGGGGCCTTTTGATGCCATTATGGTTACAGCTGCTGCTGCTCAAATCCCAACCGAACTGCTAGCGCAGCTGCGCGATGGTGGTCAGCTCATTATTCCTGTTGGGGAAAGTAATCAAGTGTTGATGTTAATTACCCGTGAAGGAGATCGTTTTAGTCAACAACAGATTGAAGCGGTTAAATTTGTACCCTTACTTGCTGGAGATCTTTGTTGAAAATTTTTACCCGTGTTTACGAATGGACGATGAAAGCTGCTCGTCATGAAAAGTCCCCCTATTATTTAAGTGCGATGAGTTTTGCCGAATCGGTATTTTTTCCGATCCCGGTTGATGTGATGTTGGCGCCAATGTCTTTAGCTAAACCGCATCGTGCAATGTACTACGCGTTATTAGCGACGATTTTTTCGGTGGCTGGTGGCGTTATTGGTTATTTGTTGGGTTACCTTGCTTATGATTCTTTGGTGATGCCAATGATTGAAGCGGTGGGTTACCAAGATAAACTGGCGACCGCCGAGCGTTGGTTCGATGAAAGAGGGGTCTGGGTTATTTTTATCGCGAGTTTCACCCCAATCCCCTACAAAGTTTTCACGATCACTGCTGGTGTGATGCAAATGGTCTTTTTGCCTTTTATGCTGGTATCGCTAGTGGGTCGAGGACTGCGTTTTTTCCTGGTTGCATCATTAATGAAATGGGGCGGTCCAAAAATGGAACAACAGCTTAAAAAATGGATTGATGCCATTGGTTGGACTGTAGTGGCCATCATTGTGGCAGCACTCATTTATGTTCAGTAACGGCTGACATTATCATGGACGTATCCCGTTTTATTAAGGTAGTTATTTGTAGCTTAACTGTTAGCTACCTTGCGGGTTGCGCCAACAACACTGGTCCAGCACCTGTTTCATCTATCTCAACGTCAAAAAAACTAGTCAGGCCTGGTCAGTTATCTGGCAGTCAATATAAAGTCATTAAAGGTGACACCTTATATTCAATATCTTTCGCGGCCGGAATTAACCCTAAGTCATTGGCTAGATTCAATAATATACCATCACCTTATGTCATTTACCCTGGCCGTTGGTTAACGCTAACGGGTAAAAAGAAACCTGCCCCTATAGTAAAAAAACCGCCAGTGTCAAAAAAATGGCGAAAAAGTGTTGATAGTCAAAAAAAAGACAGGTATTCTAAGGATGTAGCTAAGCCAAAACGCTCAACCAACAAGCAAGAATATTCGCCACAACAATATTCTTCTTCGAAGCTAAGTAGTAAAGCCAAAAAGATTTCCAAATGGATTTGGCCAGCGAAAGGGCGTGTAGTATCGGCGTACTCTGCACAAGAGCAGGGCAACAAAGGGATAGATATAGCTGGATTGAAGGGCAGTAACATTGTTGCTGCCACCACAGGTAAAGTGGTTTATGCTGGGGCAGCACTAAGAGGTTATGGTAAGTTAGTTATTATTAAACACAATGACGATTACCTTAGTGCATATGCTCACAATGACAAAATATTTGTCAAGGAAAAGCAACGAATTAAGCAAGGGCAGGTTATTGCGACTATGGGGCAAACGGGCACAACTCGTGTGATGCTTCATTTTGAAATTCGGTTCCGTGGAAAATCAGTCAACCCATCTAATTATCTTCCTAAACGATAACTCGACATCAATGGACAATGAAGCATGCTATTTACCATGTGCTTTATTTAGGGAGAACATATTATGGGACGCAAAGTTACTACAACTGCTGGCACTTCAAAAGTCGCTGAAAAAGAAAGTTCAAAAAGACTAGATGCCACACAAATATATTTAAGTGAAATCGGATTCTCTCCACTGCTGACCGCAGAAGAAGAAGTTTATTACTCACGACTATCTTTACGTGGTGATGCTGCCGCACGCCGCCGAATGATTGAGAGTAATTTACGCCTTGTGGTTAAAATCTCCCGTCGTTATATCAATCGTGGTTTAGCATTACTTGATTTAATCGAAGAGGGAAACTTAGGTTTAATCCGCGCTGTTGAAAAATTTGACCCGGAACGAGGTTTCCGTTTTTCAACTTATGCAACTTGGTGGATCCGTCAAACTGTTGAGCGGGCTATCATGAATCAAACTCGTACTATTCGATTACCAATTCATGTTGTTAAAGAGCTAAATATTTATTTGCGTACTGCACGTGAGCTGGCTCAAGAACTTGACCATGAACCAACGGCAGAAGATATTGCTCACAAACTAGATAAGCCAGTGAGTGATGTCAGCAAAATGTTAAAGCTTAATCAGAAAGTCGCCTCGGTTGACTCGATGGTTAGTACTTCAGGTGATAAAGGCTTACTTGATATTATTGCCGCTGGCGATCATTATTCACCCGAACCAACATCAATGAACGATGATCTTAATGAAAGTTTGGTCCGTTGGTTAAATGAACTTAATACCAAGCAGCGCGAAGTACTGGCACGACGTTTTGGTTTGCTTGGCCATGAGCCTTCGACATTAGAAGTCGTTGGGCGTGAAATTGGCTTAACGCGTGAACGAGTTCGTCAAATCCAAGTTGAAGCACTAAAGCGGATGCAGGACATTTTGAAAAGTCAGGGCTTGTCAGTAGAGTCACTGTTCCCAGCAGGTAGTTAATCCCTGTTGTTAACCCGCCATTTGATGATAAAAAAAGCCCCTTAACTATTTAGTTAAGGGGCTTTTTTTTGCAATTATTAGTTTAGATAAGCTTAAATTAGCTTATCTTCATGCTTTGTTTGAGTAAGTACAATGCTTCTAATGCTTGCTTAGGGCTAAGCTCATCGGGATCTAAAGCGGTTAATTGCTCAATGGTTACTTGATGATTCAATATTGGCTGCGCCGCAACTGGCTTGATTTTTTTCTGCGTTGTCGCGGGAGTATGTGACAGTTCTAGCTCTTGCAGTTTCGCTTTGGCGGCGTTAGTTACAACCTTGGGTAAACCCGCTAACTGTGCCACTTGAATACCGTAACTCTGATTAGCGGCTCCCTCTTCAACATGATGTAAAAAGGCAATGCTATCTTCATATTCTATCGCGTCGAGATGAACATTAATAACTTGCGGTAACTGATCTGTCAGTTGGGTTAGTTCAAAATAATGGGTCGCAAATAAGGTTAACGCTGAGCGTTGTTCTGCGAGGTAGTGGGCACTGGCCCAAGCTAGCGACAAACCGTCGAAGGTACTGGTGCCACGACCAATTTCATCCATCAACACTAAGCTATATTGAGTCGCATTATGTAAGATATTGGCCGTTTCAGTCATTTCAACCATAAAGGTTGAGCGGCCGCTTGCCAGGTCATCTGACGCGCCAATACGGGTAAATATCCGGTCAACTTTACCAATGGCAGCTTCACGGGCTGGCACATAACTACCAATATGGGCCATTAAACAAATTAAAGCTGTTTGGCGCATATAAGTCGATTTACCCCCCATATTAGGACCAGTAATAACTAACATTTGGCGCTGAGGTGTCAATTCTACTGGGTTGGCAATAAATGGCGCTGACATAACCTGCTCAACAACCGGGTGACGGCTCTCTTTTAGGCTAATGCCAATGCCATCGTGCAAACTAGGACAGTGATAATTATGGGTTTGCGCTCGTTCGGCAAAGTTCGTTAGCACATCTATTTGCGAGATTGCTGCTGACGTTCGTTGTAAACTTGCTAACTGAGGTAATACCTGATCAAACAGTGCTTCGTATAATTGTTTCTCGAGTGCTAAGGCATTACTTTTACTGCTTAATACTTTATCTTCATGCTCTTTTAATTCAGCAACGATAAAACGTTCGTTGTTTTTAAGCGTTTGGCGGCGGATATAATGTGCCGGCGCGTTTATTGCTTGCGCTTTACTAATTTCAATAAAGAAACCATGGACTCTGTTATAGCCGACTTTAAGAGAACTTAAACCCGTTTCTTCGCGTTCTCTTAACTCTAATTGCTCAAGGTATTCAGTGGCACCTTGGCTTAAGTCACGCCAGTGATCGAGTTCTTCATTGTAACCTGGTGCTATCACGCCGCCGTCGCGAATTAAGGTCGGTGGGATCTCAACGATGGCGCGTTCGAGCAATTCAAATAACTCAGGGTATTGGCTTATATCTGTTTGTAATTGATCAAGGCGGCTGCTGTCGTTTTCATCGAGCAACTGATGAAATGCTGGCAACAAGCCCAAAGCATTACGTAGTTTTGAAAAATCGCGTGGCCGGGCAGAGCCCAGTGCAATTCGGCCCAAAACTCGTTCAATATCGCCAACTTGTTTTAATACATCATGTAAAGCTTCAAAGTTTTGTTGTTCAAGCAGCGAGCCAATCGCCTGATATCGGCCATTTATTAAGTAATGATTACGCGAAGGCTGATGAATCCATCGTTGCAGTAAGCGGCTACCCATTGGGGTTGCTGTGTTGTCTAACACTGAAATTAGGGTATTGTCATAACCGCCGGCAATATTTTGAGTTAACTCTAAATTACGCCGCGAGGCTGCATCTAAAATGATACAATCATCGAGGTTAATCAGCTTTATTTGATTAATTTGTGGTAACGAAACCAATTGGGTGTCGTTGATATATTGCATGAGACAGCCAGCAGCTATTAAAGCTATCTTAGCGGTGTCGACCCCAAACCCTGTTAAATTATCGGTCGCAAACTGGCGATTTAGTAATTTAGTTGCGGTCGAAAAATCAAACTCCCACGGTGGACAAGCTCGTAGACCACTGCGTTGCTGGATTAATTCAATATTATGCCACTGCTCAGGGTGTAAGAGTTCAGCAGGATTAGTACGATGTAGTTCAGATTCAAAGGCTTCGACGCTGGGCAGTTCCGATATCAAGAACTCACCACTGGCAATATCTAAGGTCGCGTAACCAAACACCTCATTGTGTTGATAGACACAGGCGACAATATTGTCTTTGCGGTCTGACAATAAGGCTTCGTCGCTGATCGTGCCCGGAGTGATCACTCGCACTACTTTACGTTCAACCGGACCTTTACTAGTTGCTGGGTCGCCAATTTGCTCACAAATGGCCACAGAAACACCGAGGTTTACTAATTTAACCAGATAATTCTCTACCGCATGATAAGGCACACCGGCCATCGGAATTGGCGAACCGCCAGCTTTACCGCGGGCAGTCAAAGATATGCCTAATAAAGTCGAGGCCTGCTTGGCATCGTCAAAAAACACTTCATAAAAATCGCCCATCCGATAGAACAGCAAGGTATCAGGGTACTGAGATTTTATAGTTAAATATTGCCTCATCATCGGCGTATGATTGGCCAATGATTCTGGTGTTAACGGTGCTTTTTGCATGCTTTATTCGCTTAAATGATATCGGGTAAAATACTGTGCAAGGATACGTTATTGTCGAGTTAAGCGAAAGGCGAAATAAAGCAAAGTAGCCGATATGATGGGCTTGTGATCGCACTGGTTAAAAAAAAACAACTAAACACTTGATACTGTATGATCGTACAGTATACTAGGTCGCATAAACTATTAATCGAATGCAGACGGAGCCATCAATGGACAGCAATAAGAGCAAGGCGTTAGAAGCCGCACTAGGCCAGATCGAAAAACAATTTGGTAAAGGTTCAATCATGCGTTTAGGGGAAGCTAAAGCGCTGAATATTGACTCGGTCTCTACTGGTTCATTAGGATTAGATATTGCGTTAGGCATAGGCGGTTTACCAATGGGGCGTGTGGTTGAAATTTACGGCCCAGAATCTTCAGGTAAAACTACCATGACGCTACAAGTAATCGCCGAAGCGCAAAAAGAAGGTAAAATTTGTGCTTTTGTTGATGCTGAGCATGCATTAGACCCAATTTATGCGGTTAAATTAGGTGTTAATATCAATGACTTGTTAGTTTCACAACCTGATACTGGTGAGCAAGCACTTGAAATTGTTGATATGTTGACTCGCTCTGGCGCGGTTGACGTTATCGTTGTCGATTCGGTGGCTGCTTTAACACCAAGAGCAGAAATTGAAGGCGACATGGGCGATTCGCACATGGGTCTGCAAGCCCGACTAATGTCACAGGCGCTGCGTAAACTAACCGGTAATATTAAACGCTCAAACACCTTGGTTATTTTCATTAACCAAATCCGAATGAAAATTGGGGTAATGTTTGGTAATCCAGAAACCACAACGGGTGGTAATGCACTTAAGTTTTATGCGTCGGTTCGTTTAGACATTCGCCGGATTGGTGCGGTTAAAAACGGTGATGAAATCGTTGGTAATGAAACTCGGGTTAAAGTGGTAAAAAACAAAGTATCACCACCGTTTAAACAAGCTGAGTTCCAAATTTTATACGGTGAAGGCACGTCAAAATACGGCGAGCTTATTGACTGGGGTGTAAAAGAAAAGCTCGTTGAAAAAGCCGGCGCTTGGTACAGCTACAAGGGCAGCAAAATTGGCCAAGGTAAAGCAAACAGCATTAAGTTCTTAAAAGAGAACCCTGAAATTTCTAATGAGATTGAAAAGCTGTTACGAGATGCTTTACTGATCAAGCCAACTGATGAGCCTGATGCTATCGAGCCAGCAGATAAAGATAGCGAAAAATAGTTTTTGAACAAAGGTGAGTGACATCAGCCTTTAAGTCGAGCCAGCAGCCATTCGGTTGCTGGCTCGGTGTGAACCCTCACAGTTAACATCCATGCCACTAAGTAATGTCTACAGCAATTATCTGACCCGCTCTAATCTAAAAGCATTAAATCCAGCACGATAAGCCGCGCAGTAGCAGTTACCGATTTTGCAAAATAAAGGCTTTAATGACGATCAAGTTGCCTTTGCTTTTTAAATGCTGCCAAGCGAATCAATAGAAAATTTAGCCCTGTCTTATTAGTAATTACCAAAACATTCCCCTAAGTGTTGCTTCAAATAGTTCTTCTAAATATCTGCTTGGGCGGCTAAATCGACCCTAAGTTAGCTTTTTTACAGGTTGTGCTAGCTCAATTGCACATCCGACGTTTATAATAACAAGCATTTTTATGCTATTAGATTTTACTATTAGCCAGATATAACGATTTTAGGAAAAGCCGCATGCATATGACAACTGCCGAAATAAGAAACGCGTTTTTAGAGTATTACCAAAAGCAACAGCACCAAATCGTTGAGAGTGGTTCATTAGTGCCTGGTAACGATGCGACGTTATTATTTACCAATGCTGGCATGGTGCCATTTAAAGATGTTTTTCTTGGCAGTGATACTCGCTCATATAATCGTGCGGTATCATCACAGCGCTGTGTACGTGCTGGCGGTAAGCATAACGACCTAGATAATGTTGGTTATACCGCTCGTCACCACACATTCTTTGAAATGTTAGGTAACTTTAGTTTTGGTGACTATTTTAAGCGTGAAGCAATTGAGTTCGCTTGGAAGTTCTTAACCGAAGTATTGCAATTGCCAAAAGAAAAATTGTGGATAACCGTTTTTGAAGAAGATTTAGAAGCTGAACAGATTTGGATTAATGAGATTGGTGCTGATCCAGCGCGTTTATCACGTATTGGTGCTAAAGATAATTTTTGGTCAATGGGTGATACTGGCCCGTGTGGTCCTTGTTCTGAAATTTTCTATGATCATGGTGAAGACGTACCCGGTGGACCTCCTGGTACGCCAGAAGAAGATGGCGATCGTTATATTGAGATCTGGAATCTAGTGTTCATGCAATTTAACCGTCAGGCCGATGGCACGATGGAAAACTTACCAAAACCTTCTGTTGATACCGGCATGGGCTTAGAGCGAATTGCTGCGATTATGCAAGGTGTTCATAGTAACTATGAAATCGATATTTTTGAAAACTTGATTGGCGCTGCGGCAAAGATTATTGGTACCGATGATCTTAAAAATAAGTCACTGCGAGTCATTGCCGATCATATTCGTGCTTGTTCGTTTTTAATCAGCGATGGCGTAATGCCAGCTAGTGATGGCCGCGGTTATGTACTGCGAAGAATTATTCGTCGTGCGGTCCGTCATGGTAATAGCTTGGGCGCGCTAGACGTTTTCTTCTATAAACTAGTAGACGAACTTATCGTGCAAATGGGTGATGCTTACCCTGAGCTTGAAAAGAACAAAAGCATTATTGTTAGAATGCTAAAGGCAGAAGAAGAACAGTTTGCTCGTACTTTAGATCGTGGTTTACTTATTCTAGATGAAGCATTAAAAACCATTGACGGTAAAGTTATCGACGGTGAATTAGTCTTTAAACTATATGACACCTATGGCTTCCCAGCTGATTTAACCGCTGATATTGCGCGTGAACGTGATTTTGTAATTGACCAAGATGGCTTTGATTGCGCAATGGCGGCGCAGCGTTTACGCGCGCAAAAAGCCAGTAACTTCGGTATCGATTATAACGAACAGTTAAAGTTGGAAGGCGAAACTGAGTTTGTTGGCTACAATCAGTTGGCTAACCAATCGCAAATTAAAGAGCTTATTGTCGATGGCGCAAGTGTTGACTTTATTAGTGAAGGACAAAGCGCATTATTGATTCTGGATCAAACAGCATTTTACGCTGAATCGGGTGGTCAAATTGGCGACACCGGTATTATTGAAACGGCAGGTGGCCACTTTAAGGTGGCTGATACCACCAAAGTTGGTCATGTTTTTGCGCACCGTGGTGAAATGATCTCAGGTGAAATTAAGTTGGGTCAGCTTGCTACGGCGACAATTGACATTGCTCGTCGCAATGATATTGCATTAAATCATTCAGTAACTCATATTCTTCATTCGGTATTGCGTCAAGAGTTAGGCGATCATGTTTCACAAAAAGGCTCGTTAGTTGAAGCTGAAAAGATGCGGTTTGATTTCGCTCATTATGAAGCAATAAGTGCAGCTAAGTTACAACAAATAGAGCGCTTGGTTAATGACTACATTCGCTTAAATGTTGCTGTTACCACTAAGGTCACCAATATTGAAGCCGCTAAAGAGGCGGGTGCAATGGCTTTATTTGGCGAAAAGTACGGTGATGAAGTTCGAGTTGTCGATATGGGCGAATTATCGGTTGAGCTGTGTGGTGGTACGCATGTTAACAATACCGGCGATATTGGCCTGTTTAAAATTACCTCTGAAGCTGGCATTGCTGCCGGTGTTCGTCGTATTGAGGTAGTTACTGGTTCTTATGCCTTAGCACATGTTCAAGCATTAGAAACCAAGCTTGCTGCGGCGGCAGCGGTAATTAAGTCTGATCCGGCGAGCTTAATTGAAAAATCGCAAGCTTTGGTCGACAAGAGCCGTCAACTAGAGAAAGAGATTAGCGAACTTAAAGCAAAACTAGCCAGTCAACAAGGCGCTGGATTGTTAGACCAAGTTAGCGAAATCAATGGCATTAAGGTGTTAGTTGCTCAACTTGAAGGTGTTGATAGTAAAACCTTGCGTGGCTCAGTTGATGAACTAAAGAATAAACTCGGTTCTGGCATTGTGATGCTAGCCGTTGCTGAAGGCAATAAAGTGAGTTTAATCAGTGGTGTGACCAAAGATCTCATTTCGAAAGTCAAAGCTGGTGAACTAGTTAACATGGTTGCGCAGCAGGTCGGCGGTAAAGGCGGCGGTCGCCCTGATATGGCAATGGCTGGTGGTTCGGATGTTGAAGCACTACCAGCGGCTCTTGCAAGCGTTCCTGATTGGTTAAGCGCAAAACTATAATTAACCATTTTAGCATTTAAAAAGCCCCGATATTTCGGGGCTTTTTTGTTAGAAGCGCGTGCCGAACGAATATGCTGCAACTTGATTTATTACGGCTAGAATCAAGCATAGTTATAGATTAAAACTGGGAACAGAGCTCTGTACTAGCGAGTGGATTAATTAGCTCGCTATGGACTCTAAATCTAACGGTAACGCTACTGTCATTGCTCGTAGCGATAGTCAAATCATTGCTGGCAATACAGTTTCTGCTCGCTTTGTGAGTTAGTTTGGCTGTAATTCTTGAAGTGTTCGTGGTGTTTTGCACGTCAATGTGCTGAATTATGATTACTTGTGGTGAATAAATGTGCATGCGTGCAGCTTTGTTTGCAATACTTAAGGTTAGCTCACTGCTGGTTAATTAAGTTGTAAGGCTGGTCTTTTCTACTGTAATTGTATGATATTAATTAATTTATTGTTTATTTATTGTCAAATCCTTTGTGGGCATAGGCTCTGGCGTGATTACAAGATTTAAATAAATCGTAAAAACTACTCCTTAAGCTCTGATATAGATATATAATTTAGGGCATGGAGTATTGTATACTTCATGCGATTTAAAAATCGGGGTCAATCGGAAATTAGTTACAGGAGTCGTTTATGTTAATTTTAACTCGCCGTGTTGGTGAAACTTTAATGATCGGGGATGAAGTTACAGTCACCGTTTTAGGCGTTAAGGGAAATCAGGTTCGCATTGGTGTCAATGCTCCTAAAGAAGTCGCTGTTCATCGTGAAGAGATTTACATGCGAATCCAACAAGAGAAATCATCAGATAGCGAAAACGTTTGATGGTTAATCGAAAAGCACTTTATAGTGCTTTTTTTGTTTTTGGGGCTTAATTGTCCCAGCAGCACCTTTTCTAAGTGTAATTGGTGATTTTTCCAAGTTAAACTCCATTTTTTAGGTACTATTGAGTGTGTTTTGCTCTAAACGTTCAAAATCGCAGCGTTTAGAAAAAAGCTTAATAAAAATGTTTGACTTATTTTGGGGATTCCGTATTATACGCCGCATCCGGAGAGGTGGCCGAGTGGCCGAAGGCGCTCCCCTGCTAAGGGAGTATGGGCTTTAAATCCCATCGAGGGTTCGAATCCCTCCTTCTCCGCCATTTGTTTTTTATGATTAGTGCGCATGTAGCTCAGCTGGATAGAGTACCTGGCTACGAACCAGGCGGTCGGAGGTTCGACTCCTTCCATGCGCGCCATAATTTAAGATAGTGGGTCGGCATTAGTCGGTGTTAGAAAATAATAATGTGCGCATGTAGCTCAGCTGGATAGAGTACCTGGCTACGAACCAGGCGGTCGGAGGTTCGACTCCTTCCATGCGCGCCACTTTTTGTTTTTGGGGTAGAAAGAAATTTCTGCTTGTTGTTTATATTTAGTGCGCATGTAGCTCAGCTGGATAGAGTACCTGGCTACGAACCAGGCGGTCGGAGGTTCGACTCCTTCCATGCGCGCCACTTATTTAAAATGCAACAAAGGTAACTGAAGTATCATTGCCCTCAGCAAGCAATAATTTATATTACTTCAATATATAGTGCGCATGTAGCTCAGCTGGATAGAGTACCTGGCTACGAACCAGGCGGTCGGAGGTTCGACTCCTTCCATGCGCGCCACTTCCTTTCTTTTTGTATAGTCCCTAGTTATTCTTTATTATCTCTTAGTTGTGCCTGAATTATCCCTTAGTTGTTTCTTAGTTATACTTTATTCCCCTGATATACTTCTTATTATTTATAGTTCTCTTTAGTTAATTCTTTAGTAATTATTTCTCTGATCAATAATCGTGATTATAATTTTATTAATATTGAGCATATGGCTCGAAATCTCCTATTACAGCACTAATTCCTGATGAGAGGGTATCAACCCTAATAACTCGTTATTAGCCGGCAATGTTCTTCTGCGCTAGTTTTAAATCAACAATAACTGCGTACCTCTCAATCCCAATAGCCAGCTCTTGGTCGGCAACATGCTCCTGCATTGCACTACTATCCACATCCGTGTGGAAATCATTCGAGCGCCTTGTTCTTGCTAATTTACCCGGTGCACAACAAGATCATATCTTTAATGCAATAGGTATCACTACATTTAAGGGGAACACAATCATTGGTATTGGCTATGTTGTCTTTAACTGAGTCTGGCTTTATCTTTCATTTAAATACAACAAGTTAACTAGATGTGTGTGACGATTGGTTGTAATCCCCGTTTTAGTTGCATTCAATTGGATAACTGTTAGGAGAAAAAAT
>Ga0209292_1001599_pt1 | contig 27473 bp, 31 predicted proteins | sample GOMGulsemesocosm_2_FD_184634 | JGI IMG/M metagenome (GOLD analysis project Ga0209292, IMG submission 184634) | Methane-oxidizing microbial communities from mesocosms in the Gulf of Mexico - GOM9C Gulf of Mexico (SPAdes) (version 2) | ecosystem: Environmental > Aquatic > Marine > Cold seeps... | reverse complement strand
CATTATGGATTCCTCGTTCTTGTTAATAATCGCTTCGCTTAACAGCTCCCCCGCGGCCTAATTTGTGGCGTGACGCGTAGGGGGGTAATCAGCCGTGCTCTCACATAGTGATTTTTCAAAATCATCCATCATCTTTTTGCAAAGCCTCTTGTCACTTAGACTTAATCTATCCTAAAAATTCAGTGCTGCCACTGCGTTGTGCTGCGTATCGCTCGCTGAATTTCCACATAGGGCTCTAGCTGGTTTATGCGGGGCTTTTTTATTTGACGACCGTCCGTTGTTGGCACAGAACGGACGCTCTAATTATGCGATTCTCACCTCTAATGACCGGCTGTTCTCGTCTTAAGTGACCATTCTCGCCTCTAGTGTCCCATTCTCGATTCTAAGTATTCCCAACGATTCCCAACGGCAAATAGTTTTCTAAAATAAACAGTGTCACAAATTTGACATCTATCATTCCTGGTATAAATTTAAGGTGGCTGGCGCTACAATGTGTCAAAATTTTGAATGCCTCCCTTAAATAACAATAAGCCACTTCAAATGCGCAAAGAAATTAAAGTCCTGATTATTGATAACGATGATCAACGTCGTCATGACCTGCAGGTGGTTCATCACTTTTTGGGACATGAGGCGGTGGCGGCGACTTCTCGCGACTGGAAACAGCAGGCGGCGGAGGGTTTTGAGCAGAGCAGTGACGTGGTTGCTGTATTAATTGGCGGTGTTGAGGCTGATTTTGATTTGCAGACCCTATTGGCGGATTTGACGGCCTGGGATGCGGGATTACCTGTTTTATTGATGGGCGATCAGGTGCTGGATGAGGCGTCTGATGCGGCGCTGCGGCGCATGGTGATTGGCAATATCGAACTGCCGCTTGGTTACAATCAGCTGCTTGACAGTTTGCACCGCGCACAGCTTTATCGTGAGCAGTACGACAGGATGCGTGACCGTAATCAGAACCGTGAAATTGAGTTGTTTCGTAGCTTGGTGGGCAACAGCGGCCATGTTCAGGCAGTGCGTCGTTTGATGATGCAGGTGGCGGATAAAGACGTCAGCGTGCTGATTACCGGCGAATCCGGCACCGGTAAAGAGGTGGTGGCACGTAATCTGCACTATAACTCGGCGCGTCGGCAGAAGCCTTTTGTACCGGTGAACTGCGGTGCCATTCCTGCCGAGTTGCTGGAAAGCGAATTATTTGGTCATGAGAAGGGCGCTTTTACCGGCGCCATCAGCAGTCGTCCCGGTCGTTTTGAAATGGCTGATGGTGGCACGCTGTTTCTGGATGAGATCGGCGATATGCCGCTCAATATGCAGGTTAAGTTGTTGCGGGTATTACAGGAGCGTGTTTACGAGCGTGTTGGTGGGATCAAGGAATTGAAGGCAGATGTACGCATTATTGCCGCCACCCATAAAGACCTTGATCAGATGATTATTGATAACAGCTTCCGTGAGGATCTGTATTATCGTTTGAATGTGTTCCCCATTGAGATGCCAGCGCTGCGTGACCGCGTTGAAGATATTCCGTTGCTGTTGAACGAACTGTTGTATCGAATGGAAGCCGAGGGTCGCGGCGCTGTTAAATTTAACCATTCGGCGATTCAATCGCTGTGCCAGCACAATTGGGCCGGTAACGTTCGCGAGCTGGCGAATCTGGTTGAACGGTTGGCGATTACTCATCCCGATTCGGTGATTGGCATTCACGATTTGCCGCAGAAATTTCAATATGGTTGCGAAGAAATGGAACAGGAGTTTCAGCAGCTATTTTTCGATACTCCTGACGTTGTTAAGCCGCCGCTTGAAGTATCTGCCTCTACGGCGTTGCCGGATGAGGGTATTGATCTGAAGGAGTACCTCGGTAATTTGGAGCGTGATCTGATTGCTCAAGCGCTTGATGATACCGATTCCGTAGTGGCTCGGGCGGCGGAAAAGTTACAGATACGCCGTACCACGCTGGTGGAGAAAATCCGCAAATACGGTTTGCAGCGCTAGGCTAATAACTTCATTTTAAAAAGCCCGTCAGGTTTAACCGGCGGGCTTTTTTTATGCCTTTCAAATAATGGTCATTGCGAGCGCAGGTGAATAATTTCGATGTTTTTAAGATTGTTATCTCTGGTCTAAATGACGTGGATTTGGCACGGCTGTAACAATTATTTGGGGCATTAGTTTGCTGCGAAATCACCGTCAAAAAACCGCCTTTGTAATAGTTTTATTGACTGCTGTTTCTTTTTGTTTGTCTTTTAACTTGTTGAAAATACGTGTTTAAAAAGATAGTTGTCGTGCTTTTGTGTTTATAGGCACAAACCTTGCAGAACTGTGTGTAGACAAAAATATCGCCATAAAGTCGTCAATTAGATGACGTGGGCGAAGGAGACTACAACACAATGGCAACCTCAACGGCACAGCAAGTAAATGATCAGTCAGGACAAGTTCCCGCTGCGGCATTCTTGCCTATAAGAGAACCCGCAAGCAAGGGTGTATTCTGGCCTGCTTCAAGCCAGGACATGCATCAGGTTGAGAGCCGTTCCGAGAGGAACCAACTGCAGGCGGCCTTTGATAGCTTTAACCTAATGTCGCAGCAGCTGACGGAAGCCAATTACGCGCTGGAACAGCAGGTCAGTGATCTGACCGCAAAACTGGCGCGCACCGAAGCGCGCCGTGAAACGGAAGTGGCCGCCAGAGAGCGTGTCACTGGTCGTCTTGAGGGGCTGCTGAGCGCATTGCCGGTGGGTGTAGTGGTACTGGACGTGCGCGGGCGCGTGCAGGAATGCAATCCAGCCGCCATTGATCTGCTGGGTGAGCCGCTTGGGGGCGAATCCTGGCTGGAGGTTATTCAACGTGTGTTTGCACCACGCCTGGATGATGGCCATGAGGTTTCTCTGAAGGATGGTCGCCGTGTCAGCATTGCCACCCGTTCGCTGGATGGTGAGCCGGGTCAGCTAATCGTATTAACCGATATGACTGAAACCCGAGCCCTGCAAGAGCGCCTGAGCCGTCACCAGCGTTTGTCTGCGTTGGGCAAAGTGGCTGCCTCGCTGGCACATCAAATTCGTACGCCATTATCTGCCGCCATGTTGTACGGCGAACATCTGTTGTCGGGAGAATTGGCACCGGAACAGCAACAGCGTTTTGCCGGTAAGTTGATGTCACGGTTGAATCATCTGGAACAGCAGGTGCGTGACATGCTGATCTACGCCAAGGGCGACCTGCCGCTGGATAATCTGATTACTCCTGAACAATTAGTGAGTGGCCTTGAGGCTGCGATGGAAGCGCCGCTGGCGACTAGCCAATCGACTTGTCTTCTGGATAACCATGCCAGCGGTTACCTGCTGCAGTGCAACAGCGAAGCCTTGATCGGTGCGGTTCTTAATCTGGTTAATAACGCGATTGAGGTGGTGGGCAAAGGCGCAGTTATCCATATTGAGCTGGATGTGATCATCAATACCTTCCTGCGACTTCGTGTTACCGATCACGGCCCCGGCATTCCCGATGGCATCAAAGAGCATGTGCGTGAGGCGTTTGTGACGTCTAAATCTCACGGCACCGGTTTAGGTCTGAGCATCGTTGAAGGTGTGGTGAAGGCTCACCGTGGTGAATTCCTTATTAATTCAGATGTCGAGCAGGGTGTCGAAATCACACTGTTATTGCCGCTGACGGCACAGCAGGATGTGGAGAAAACATTATGAGCACTGTGATGAATACCGGTTTGATTATGGTTGTCGAGGATGACCTTGAGCTGCGCGAAGCGCTGTGCGATACCCTGGAGCTGGCTGACTTTGCCGTGCTACCCGCCGACTCTGCGGAAGCGGCATTGACGCTACTTGAAAAACAGTCGGTCGATATGGTGGTGACTGACGTCAACATGGGCGGCATGAGTGGCCATGAGCTACTGGCGTGCCTGCAACAGAAATACCCGATGTTGCCGGTATTGCTGATTACCGCTTTTGGTGATGTCAGTCATGCGGTCAACGCCATGCGTAACGGCGCAGTGGATTATCTGCTGAAACCTTTCAAACCTCAGCTGCTGGTCGATACGGTATCGCGTTATGCCAGCGGTAGCAGTTCACAGCAGGATTTACAGCAGCCGATCGCGGCCGAACCTTCCAGCCAGCAGTTGTTGGATTTGGCACAACGTGTTGCCGCGACACCTTCTACTGTTTTAATTTCCGGCGAAAGCGGTACCGGTAAAGAGGTGCTGGCGCGTTACATTCATAACAACTCGCCCTGTGCAGATGGCCCCTTTATTGCGATTAACTGTGCAGCGATTCCTGAGAACATGTTGGAAGCCACCTTGTTTGGTCATGAAAAAGGCGCTTTTACTGGTGCCTATACCAGCAACCCGGGCAAGTTTGAGCAGGCCAATGGCGGCACATTGTTGCTGGATGAGGTTTCCGAAATGGAAATCGGTCTGCAAGCCAAACTATTACGTGTATTGCAGGAGCGAGAAGTCGAGCGCATTGGCGGCAAAAAAGTGATCAAACTGGATGTGCGTGTCATTGCCACCACTAACCGCGATTTACGCCAATCTGTGGCAGACAACAAATTCCGAGAAGATTTGTATTACCGTCTCAGCGTGTTTCCGCTGCAATGGTTGCCTTTGCGTGAACGCCGTCAGGATATCGTGCCGTTGGCTAATCGCCTGATCAACATGCATTGCCAAAAAATGAACAAGGCCCGCATAGCCTTTGATGCGCAGGCGCAAACCAAACTCATGGGTTATGACTGGCCGGGTAATGTGCGTGAGCTGGATAACGTCATTCAACGGGCGTTGATCCTGCAACAGGGCCCGTTTGTGGGTGCTGATGATTTGATGTTCACCGTGCTGGCTCCTTCAGCAATACAGGCAAGTCCAGTGATGCCGATAGCGGCCCCCGTCACCAGCGTGCTAGTGGATTCAGCAGTAAATGGCTCAGCGGCTAACGTTGCAACGAATGCAGCAACGAACAGCCCGGTTTTTGAAGAACAATCCGGTGGTTTGGGCAATGGCATGAAAAGCCATGAATTCCAGATGATCGTCGATGCCTTGAAAAACGAGCGCGGACGCAAAAAACAAGCCGCCGAAAAGCTGGGCATTAGCCCACGTACGTTACGTTACAAACTTGCCAAAATGCGCGAATCAGGTTTTGACCTGGATGCAGCATTGCTCGCCTGCTAAGCGGATAAAGGATAATAACCATGAACGTAAGAACCGATATCAACAGTATTTTAATGCAAATGCGTGACATGCAGATGCAGGCGCAGGGCCAAGTTAACAAACCCGCTGAGCTGAGCCAGGGTGCTGGCGTTGGCGGCGCGGATAAAACCGAAGCTCCGGGGTTTGGCGAAATGCTGAATCAGGCGGTTAACAAAGTGAATGATACGCAGCAAGCATCGGCGGCAATGTCAACGGCCTACGAGCAGGGTGCGCCGGGCGTTGATCTGACACAGGTGATGATCAGCATGCAAAAGGCCAGTGTGTCTTTTCAGGCCATGACGCAGGTGCGAAATAGACTCGTATCGGCGTACGAAGACGTCATGAAGATGCCGATTTAAGGGCTTAAAATGCACTATTTTTAAATGCCCTTAAAAAACTTTCAAACTGAACAAAGAATTTAGAAGAAAACGACTATGGCTACTTTACCCACAACCACACAAATGAGTCCTCCTCCTGCCGGTAATACCATGCAGGGTTTTGCCGGTGTTGGCATCTTTCGACAAGCAGGCTTGCTGATCGGTCTGGCCGCCAGTATCGCCGTGGGTTTTGCCGTGGTGATGTGGTCGCAGGAGCCGGATTACGCGCCGCTGCTGACCGACATGCAGAGCATGGATGCCAATCAGGCGGTGGGTGTGCTGCAGTCTAACGATATCCCTTTTAAAATTGACGGCCGTAGCGGTGGCCTGCTGGTTGCAGCCGATCAGCTGCACGCAGCACGCATGAAACTGGCGGCGGTGGGCATTGCCGATACCCGTAATGTTGGCTTTGAATTGCTTGATAAAGAGCAGGGTCTGGGCACCAGCCAATTCATGGAAAATATTAGCTATCGCCGGGGTCTTGAGGGTGAGCTGGCGCGTACGATTGCCAGCCTGCAAAGCGTGCGTTCGGCGCGTATTCACCTCGGTCTGCCAAAGGCCACCGTTTTTGTTCGTGATGCGCGTAAGCCTTCGGCGTCAGTATTTGTTCATTTGATGACCGGTCGTTCATTGCGCAGCGAGCAGGTCAACGCCATTACTAATCTGGTCGCCTCAAGTGTGCCGCAGCTTGATCCGATGGATGTGACTATCGTTGATCAAAATGGCCGTTTATTGTCCAATACCGGCGAGACAGAAGATGCGGCCCTGGCCGCCCATCAATTTGAATATACCCGCAAGCTGGAAGCCGTTATCAATGGTCGTGTCGAGGGTATTCTGCTGCCCGTTGTTGGTGCTGATAAATTCCGCACCGAAGTGTCCGCCAATGTGGATTTCACTGCACAGGAAGAAACACAGGAAGCCTACAACCCTGATCAGCAGGTTTTGCGCAGCGAGCAAACGCTGGAAGAAAAACGCAGCGGTTTGGGTGGCGCTGGTGGTGTGCCGGGTGCGCTGTCTAATCAACCTCCAGGTGGGTCATCAGTCCCTGAAGTGGGCGGGGGTGAAACAGTTGCAACGGCTGCCAACACGCCACAGAATAGCCGCACTACCGCGACGCGTAACTATGAGCTGGATCGTAAAATTAGTCATACCCGTTATCAGCAGGGCAAAGTCGAGCGTCTGTCGGTGGCCGTGGTGGTGGATAATACCATTCCTGCCGGTGGTGATGAGCCTGCGCCGTGGCCTGAAGCGGACATTGAACGTTTAACGAAGCTGGTGAAAAGTGCTGTTGGTTTTGATGCAGCGCGTGGTGATATTGTGACGGTGATTAACGTGCCCTTTATCCCCGTCAACATAGAAGTGGCCGAGGTGGTAGAAGTGCCCATCTGGCAGCAAGCCTGGTTTATGAAACTGGTGAAGCAGGGATTGGCGGCATTACTGGTATTGATTCTGGTATTTGTGGTGATTCGCCCCATAATGAAGTCACTGGCTAACAATGGTCAGCAACAAAAGGCATTAGTTGAGGCAACAGCCCGCGCTGAAGAAGCCGTGAAGCAGGCTGAGGCGGGTGGTCAGAACGGTATGATGGCAATGCAACAGCCTGCGCAAATGCAGGGTGGTGCGGCAGCAATGTTACCCGGACCTGGCGCTGGCGGTATGTCTCTGACCAACGTTCAAAGTGTGATCGATAACGATCCACAACGTGCGGCACAGGTCGTAAAACAATGGGTTAAAGTCGATGAGTAAAAGCGAGTTCCAAACCGTAGAAAATGCAGCCATCCTGCTGATGAGTTTGGGTGAAGACCATGCTGCGCAGATTTTACGCCACATGGAACCCAAGGAAGTGCAGATGATTGGCTCTGCCATGTCGACGTTACAAAATATTAACAAAGAACAAATGGATGGCGCGTTGTCGAGTTTTATGGAGGACGTGCAGGATGAAACCGGTCTCACCATGGGTTCGGATCAGTATATTAAAAAGTTGTTAATTCAGGCGCTGGGTAAAGATAAAGCCAGCAGCGTGATCGAACGTATTTTGATGGGCGGCAATACCTCGGGTCTGGATACCCTGAAATGGATGGAACCGTTGGCCGTGTCCGACATTATCCGTTTTGAGCACCCACAGGTGCAGGCCATTGTACTGTCCTATCTGGATTCGGATCAGGCCGCCAGTGTGTTGGCGCTGTTCGAAGAGAAAGACCGCTTGGGGCTGATTATTCGTATTTCCAAGCTGGAAACTGTACAGCCTACCGCTCTGGAAGAACTGAACGAGATTATTGAACGGCAGGTGAAAACCGGCAACACCACTCAGCAAACCAGTTTGGGTGGCACTAAAACGGCGGCCAACATTATTAATGCCATCGACAGCACGATTGAATCGAAGCTGTTGGAAGAGCTCAGCAACACAGACGAGGAGCTGAGCACGAAGATTCAGGATTTGATGTTTATCTTCGATAACTTGATTGATGTTGATGACCGCGGTATTCAGGCGTTGCTGCGTGAAGTGTCCTCCGATGAGCTGATTGTTGCTCTGAAGGGCGCCGACGAAATGGTGCAGGAAAAAATCTTTGGCAACATGTCTAAACGTGCAGCCGAGCTGCTTAAAGATGACCTGGAAGCTAAAGGCCCCGTGCGTCTCAGTGACGTGGAAGCCTCCCAAAAAGCCATCCTGATGGTGGCGCGTCGTCTGGCCGAGTCTGGTGAAATCCAGCTGGGCAGTGGCGGCGATGATATGGTTTAACAGGCCTCAGCATGACAGAAAATAACAACACCCCAGGGGTTATCCCCGCCGAACAGGCACAACACTGCGAAGCTTGGCAAATGCCAGTGCTGGAGGCAGTGGGTGAACTGGTGCAGCTGGGAGGCAAAACCAAACGCCGTGCTACCAGCAGTAGTGCCAGCGCCAAGCCTGCTGATCCTTTTGCTGGCCCGATGACCGCGTCAAAAGCGCAGGCCATTCAGGATCAGGCTTATCAGGAAGGTCTTGAGTTGGGTCGTCAGGCCGGTTTACAGCAGGCCGAAGCTGAAATGAATCAGATGAAGTCGCAGATGAATCATCTGATGGGGCAAATGGTTCACCCACTTCAGCAGCAGCAACAGGAGCTGGAGCAGGCATTGGTGCATTTGTCGGCGGGTATGGCGCGGGCGCTGATTAAAAATTTGCCACAAATTGATGAACAGGTAATGTTAAATATCGCCCGTCAGGCGTTGGCTGAATTGCCCGAAGGCAGCGAAAATATCCGTATTATGGTACATCCCGCCGATGTTGCTATGTTGGTTGATGCCGCACGCCAGCAGGGCGAAGAGTGGCAGATTCTGGCTGATCCCAGTTTGGTCAGTGGCGGCTGCATCATTCGTTCTCAACACAGTTTTGTGGACTTCACTCTCGATACACGTTTTCAGTTAATGCTGGACGAAATGCTCGGTCAGCAGCTCGCTGGGCCTTCATCAGAACAACCGCAGGGGCCACAGTAATGCAAACGGATCTCGCCTCTCGCCTGAACAGTCTTCGAGACCGTATTCCTGAGCGCGTTGATCCGATTGTTGAGGGACGGCTGACCCGTATTGTTGGGCTGACACTCGAAGCCGTCGGTTGTAATGTGGCGCTGGGTGATCATTGTCAGATTGACATGTCCCACGGGCGTACCATGGAAGCTGAGGTGGTGGGCTTTGCGGATAATCGCGTGTTTTTAATGCCGCTGGGTGCTGTCGAAGGTGTTAAGCCCGGCGCCCGCGTACGTCCCGTACAACGTTCCAAAGAAGTGCCGGTGGGTTATGGACTGTTAGGTCGCGTACTCAACGGCGTTGGCGATCCGCTGGATGACAAAGGCCCGATACAGGCTGATGCCACAACAGGTTTGGAAGGCAAATACATTAATCCGCTACGCCGTCATCCGATTCATGAATCATTGGATGTGGGAATTCGCTCCATTAATTCACTGCTAACCGTGGGGCGTGGACAACGTTTAGGCCTGTTTGCCGGTAGTGGTGTGGGAAAAAGTGTGCTGTTGGGCATGATGACGCGCTTTACCGAGGCCGATATCGTGGTGGTGGGGCTGGTCGGTGAACGTGGCCGTGAGGTAAAAGAATTTATTGATCACTGCTTGGGCCCTGAAGGGCTGGCGCGCGCCGTGGTGGTGGCATCACCTGCCGATGATTCGCCGCTGATGCGTTTACGTTCGGCGATGCTGACCACCAGTATTGCGGAATATTTTCGTGATCAGGGAAAAAACGTTTTATTGCTGATGGATTCGTTGACGCGTTACGCGCAGGCGCAACGTGAACTGGCGCTGGCCGTTGGCGAACCACCGGCCACCAAAGGTTATCCGCCTTCGGTGTTTGCTAAATTACCGCAACTGGTAGAACGGGCGGGTAATGCCGCCGAGGGTGGCGGTTCGATTACCGCGTTTTATACCGTACTGACCGAGGGTGATGATCAACAGGATCCCATTGCCGATGCCTCGCGCGCCATTCTTGATGGGCACATTGTGTTGTCACGGCGTTTGGCCGAGGCTGGGCATTATCCGGCTATTGATGTGGAAGCTTCGGTAAGTCGTGTGATGCCGCAGGTGGTCAGCCCAGAACAGATGCAGCTGGCGCAGCAGTTCCGCCAGGTGTATGCGCATTATCAGCAAAGTAGCGACCTGATTAGTGTCGGTGCTTACAGCGCGGGCAGTAACCCGGAAACCGATTTTGCCATTCAGCGCATGCCGATAATGAAGCAGTTTTTACAGCAGGGCCTTAATGAAGCGGTGGACTATCAGCAAAGCAGTGCTGATCTGGCGACAATACTGGGGCCTATTCCCGCTCAATAATAAAATACCTGTCATTTCGACTGAAGGGAGAAATCTTGTTTTGAAAATGAATAAAGACTCCTCGCATGCGTTGATCCAACGGGTGTCAGCGTAATAACAGCGGACTTGTTTGAAAGGTGAATGTATGAGCATGAAAAAATCCGCACGACTAGCTCCCCTGCTGAAACTTGAGCAGAACAAAGAGCAGGAACAGGTTAAAGCGCTGGGCCAAGCACGTTCCGCCGTCGCGGTGCAGGTTGAAAAGCTGCAACAGTTGGTGGATTATCGCAGTGAATACGAGCAAATGGTCAGCCAAGAAGGCAGTCAGGGTATTTCTGCAACTCGTCTGCAGGGTTACCATCAGTTTTTGAATCGCTTAACGGCGGCAATCACGCAACAGAAAGAGCAGTTAGAGCTGACGAAACAGCAGGAAAACATGGCGCAGAACCAGTGGTTTCAGCAGCGTGGTGCCGTGAAACGTATGGATAACCTGATTGATCGCAATGTTTATCAGGAGCGACTTGAAGAAGACAAGCGCGAACAAAAAATGCTTGATGAGCAAGCGCAACAGCTGCAGCGCTTACGTCGTCCGACCGGCTTTGGTTGAGTCAGTTTAAGTCAGTTTAAGCTAACTTAAGCAAAACAAAGAGTTTTAACCTCCTTTTAAAGAGTTGGCCCTTCAATTGCATTGTATCCAGTAAAGGAACCTTTTGGTCAAGCGGCAAATTTGCCGAACGCTATGTGCTGGAGAAAATAATGAACGCAACGAACCGCCCCGTTGATTTTTTGCTGAACATTGAAAGCCCTTCGTTGAACCTGGAAAAACGCCGCGATATCGGGCGTGATTCTGGCCAGGGTTCAGAGATAAGTGCTTTGAACCGTAAGGGGAATTCCTTTGATGATGTGTATCGTCAACAGCGTCGAGAAGACAACGAAGTGCGTCAGGCTGCGCAGCAAAAACGATCCAGCGATAATGCTTCACGTAATGAGCAGCGTCCACAGCAGGTACAGCAATCTGCACCGGTAAAACAATCTCGTGCGGAAACAAAAACGACGGAAGACGGCAAAGCTTTGCCGCATCAGGCGCAAGCTAGCAACGTGCAAGAAGCGACGTCGGTGGTCACCCGTGAGGCCGTTGTGGTTGACGCCGATGCCAGCGAGGAACAACCATCGACACTGGAATTGACGCAGGATGTGGACGTCACGGTGAATTTTGACGTGTCAGAATTCAGGATGGATGAGGGCGACGAAACGTCAGAATTTGTTGATTCGGCCGAGGCTGAGGACGCAGGGACTCGAGTCAGTGATGCCGACCAAGCGGCCGTTGAGGTTGATACCTCAAGTGAAACCTCAGCGGAGGGTGTGATACCCGTTGATGTGAAGTTAGCGCAGAATTCCGAGCAGCAAGCCAGTGAGGCAGGTCAGCAAGCTGAAGAAACCGTAATCCTACAAAATCAGCAGCGTCAATCCGGTCAACAGCAGGCGACAGCTCAAGCGGCTGATGCTGACGGTGGTGCACGGGCTGCACAGGTTGCCGGTGTTGCTGCCAATGTGGCGCGTGAAACAAACCAAAATCGATTGGGTGAAACGCTAGAAAACGCCACCAAGGGTGAGGTGAATGCCGCTCCTCAGGCGAAGGTGACAGGTACAGGAACGGAGCAGACAGGACAACAAGCTCAGTCGGATCGTTTGGCGCAATTAAGCAACGGTGTGGACTTTAAAGTATTACGCGAGAAGCTGGCGGCTAACACAGTTAAGGTGGATGCCGGTACGGTAGGCGGAGCCAAAGCGGCGTCAGCTGATTCAGCCAATAGCGCCGACGCGCAACCGCGTTTAAATGCCCTAACGCAGACATCGCAAGCGCTGGCTCAGGCCAAGCCCGGTGTGGTGAGCGCCAGCGTTCAAACACCGGTCAATTCGCCTGAGTGGAGTCAGGCTATGTCGCAACGTATTATGTGGCTGGCTAATCGTGGCATTAGCGCGGCAGAATTACAGTTAAACCCGCGTGACTTAGGCCCTGTTGATGTACGTATTAACGTGACCGGCGAGCAAACCACGGTACAGTTCACCAGCCCGAATGCGGCCGTGCGTGAAGCCTTGGAAAGCAGCGTGGTTCGGTTACGTGAAATGATGGAGTCGAGCGGTCTTGATCTGGCCGATGTGAATGTCTCCGATCAGTCGCAATCCGAGCAGGCGCAGGCCGATGCCCGTGATGCTTCAGGTGGTTCCGAAACCGGTGAAAAAGACGATCTGGAGGGCGGCGCTGAAAGTGTGGTGACACAAACAATTGAGTCTGACGGTTTGGTTGATTTTTACGCGTAAAATTTCGTTTGGTTGCTATAGTTATGGAGGTGGGTATTATTATCCGCCAATAATCCCTGGATGGGCTGTGTGGATAACCATGCATGGGTGATTATAGGGCCTAATAACAGCCCGAAAACAACAAACGAAATTGGTTATCGAGTATATGGCTGAAAAAGAAGAGTTAGAGATCGAAGAGGGTGAGAAAAAGGGTAAGGGCAAACTGATTATTATTATTGCCGCGATATTGCTAGGTATTGGTGTGGGAGCAGGCGGTGTGTTTTTCTTGGTGGGTGGCAGCAACGAAGAGCCGGTTCCTGAGGAAGAATTGATACCTCAGCATGTACAAGCCATTTATTATCGTTTTGATAACCCCTTTATTGTGACAGTGATATCAGGTGGTAAACAGCGATATTTACAGGTCAATGTGACGGTTAAAACCAAGGATAAAGGTGTCGTCAAACTGCTTAAAGTCCATCAGCCAGTGGTGAAAAGTGCCTTGAACAACTTGTTTAGTGCTCAGGATTTGAATCATATGCAAAGTGCGCAGGGCCGTATGGATTTGAACGAGGAGGCGCTGAACGTGGTGCAAACCTTTATCACCGCTAAGGATGAAAAGCTGAAGGTTGAAAAAGTATTGTTTACTGATTTTGTGATGCAGTAATCCTATCGAAAACGAATGGTGTTAATCAGTGCGAGTTGGCAGTTAATGTTTGAGGCAGTGAATGTCTGAAGAAGAGCTTTTATCACAGGATGAAATTGATGTCCTGCTAAATGGCGTCGACGAAGGCGAAGTGGAAACCGATGAGGTTGAAACCGTTGCGCCTTCGTCTGCTGGCGGTGTACGGCGCTATGATCTGACTAGTCAGGATCATATCGTTCGTGGCCGTCTGCCAACGCTTGAAATGATCAATGAGCGCTTTGTACGTTATACCGAGCAGAGCATGTTTACGTTGTTGCGAGAAACGCCGGTGGTGAGCGCTGCCAAAATTGAAAATATCAAATTTTCTGAATACACGCAGATGTTGGGTATTCCCAGCAGTTTGAGCCTGGTGAAAATTCATCCGTTGCGCGGAACCGCGTTATTTGTATTGGATGCTGAATTGGTGATTAATCTGGTGGATCGATTTTTCGGCGGTGGCACTCATGAAAATGACATCGGCGAGCGCGAGTTCACGATTACCGAGCAGCGTATTATCCAGAAAGTGTTGAATCAAGTTTTCGTGGACATGAAGGAAGCCTGGAACACTGTCATGGATATTGATTTTGAATACATGGGCAGTGAAGACAACCCGGCTATGATCAAAGCGATCAGTTCCAGCGAAGTGGTGGTGTTGAGCACCTTCGATGTCAAAATTGAAGATAAAGGCGGCCGTATTCAGGTGGCGATTCCCTATTCCATGCTGGAACCCGTGCGTGAGGCACTGGATTCGGGAGTGCAGGCTGATACCGAATATCTGGATGGCAACTGGGCTGAATCGTTACAGGAAGATATTCGTTACGCCAGTGTGCCAATTAGTTGTCGTATTGCGGAGCGAAAAATTACGCTGCGCGAAATTCTGAATTTTAAACCGGGCGATGTGATTCCCATCGATATGCCCGACAGCAGCATTTTAATGGCCAATGGCGTGCCTGTTTTTGAAGCCGGCGTAGGTGCTTCAAATGACCACCTGGCGCTAAAGATAAAAAAACAGATCAAACGATCTGGTAAACCTTCCTGATCGACGTCAGGAGGGCTGGAGAAAGACTATGTCAGACGAAAATAACGCAGATGGAGCCATTGCTGATCAGTTTCAGCAGGCTGAGCCAGAGGTGCAACGCGCCGGTTTTGATCAGTTGCAGGACGAGGGTGGTGAGGTGAATTTGTCCCCCGAACTGGATGTCATTCTGGATATTCCTGTCACCGTGTCCATGGAAGTGGGCAATACTGAAATTACCATTCGTAATTTATTACAGCTCAACAAAGGCTCGGTAATTGAACTGGATCGCATGGCGGGTGAACCGCTGGATGTGTTGGTTAATGGCACGTTGATCGCTCACGGTGAAGTGGTGGTGGTGAATGACAAATTCGGTATCCGCCTGACCGATGTGGTGAGCCCCTCTGAACGTATTCAGAAGTTAAAGTAAGTCCGTTTCATGAGCGTCAAAAAAACATTAATTGATATGATGAACCGTACTGTTAAACCGTTTAGCTTTGCCTTGCTGGTCGCTCTCAGTCCTATTTGTTGGGGCGCGGAGACAACCGTTTCTGAGCCAGGTATCGGTGCTGGGCAGGTGGTTACTGTGGTAGCGGGGCTGGCGTTTGTACTGGCGTTGGTGTTTGGCTGTGGCTGGTTGGTAAAACGCTTTAGCGGCATGACCTCCACGCGCGGCGGGGCTATCAAGGTGGTTTCCGTGTTACCTGTAGGCACTCGTGAACGTTTGGCACTGGTGGAAGTGGGCGGTCAACAGCTACTGTTAGGTGTTACCGCGCAACAAATTACCACCCTGCATACCTTCGACGAACCTGTGGTTGATGCCTCAGAAACAAAAAATAATTCAGAGTTTGCACAGAAATTGCATCAGATGATGTCACGAAGCTAATTTAACGATAAAGTGACATTTTTTTGGTGCCTATGTTTAAACCCCTTCACGTAAAACGGGATCTTTCAGTGAGTGTGTTGTTGCGACAATTGTTGCAACAGGCCAGACGCGCTTTGACCCTGATAATTCCTCTGCTGCTATTGATGCTCGCTCCGCAGGCGATGGCTGAAAATGCCCTTGGTATTCCTGCGCTCACCCTCACCACCAATGAGGATGGCTCGCAGCAATATACCGTAACACTGCAAATCCTGTTCTTGATGACGGCGCTGACATTACTGCCAGCGTTGCTCATGATGATGACCTCCTTCACGCGTATCATCATCGTCTTCTCGATTCTGCGGCAGGCGCTGGGCTTACAGCAAACGCCATCCAACCAAATTCTGTTGGGACTGGCGTTATTCCTGACCTTCTTCATCATGACGCCGGTGTTTAAGACCGCCAATGAAACCGCTCTGCAACCCTATATGAGTGGTGAGCTGGCCCCCTTGCAAGCCGTGGAAGCTGCCTCCAAACCGTTCCGGGAATTTATGCTGGCGCAGACACGGGAAACTGATCTGGCGATGTTTTCACGTATTGCCGAGACTGGCGAGTTTGAGACACCAGACGATATTCCCTTCTCGATTCTGGTGCCGGCTTTTGTCACCAGTGAACTGAAGACCGCCTTCCAAATTGGTTTCATGGTATTCATTCCCTTCCTGGTGCTCGATCTGGTAGTGGCCAGTGTGCTGATGGCGATGGGTATGATGATGATGTCCCCGGTGATTATCTCGCTGCCCTTCAAAATTATGTTGTTTGTATTGGTAGATGGCTGGGCGCTGATTATTGGTTCATTAGCCGCCAGTTACGGGATTTGATCATGGCAACTGTTCAGAAAGGAGAAAACCTATGACCCCAGAAGTTGCTGCGGGTTTATTTGGTGATGCCCTGTATCTAGTGATTGTGATGGTGTTGGTTTTGGTGCTACCCAGTTTGTTGGTGGGTCTGATTATCAGTACCTTTCAGGCGGCGACACAAATTAACGAACAGACGTTGAGCTTCTTGCCGCGTCTGTTGATGACGTTGATTTCTATTATGGTGGCCGGTCCCTGGATGATTCGTGAACTGATGGATTTCATGACCCGTTTGATGACCGATGTGCCGAACATCATTGGCTAATGACGATTTCGGAGGCTCACTCAATTTGTCATTTCGAGCAACGGCAGAAATGTTACTCGGCTCAAGGGTCAAGGTTCCTCTTCTGCGTTCGGAATAACAAAGGCGCGCAGCAATGCTAAACCTGCCCGTCAACGAATTAACGTCCATGATGGCCGGGTTTCTCTGGCCGTTGTTTCGTATTGCGGCGTTCTTTATGTTTATGCCGATCATTTCTTCGCAGCTGGTACCTACCCGTGTCCGTATGGGGTTGGCAGTATTGCTGACGCTTACGGTGGCGCCGTTACTGCCCGCCATGCCGGTCATTGATGGTTTGTCCTTTGAGGTCTATGTGTTGATCGGTCAGCAGTTGCTGATTGGTTTCAGCATGGCGTTTATCTTCCAGATGTTTTTTCAGATTTTTGTACTGGTGGGTCAGATTATCGCCATGCAAATGGGCCTGGGTTTTGCCTCCATGATGGATCCGGTTAATGGCGTATCGGTGGCGATACTCAGTCAGTTTTATCTGATGCTGGTGATGTTGATGTTTGTTTGCATGAACGGTCATCTGGTTGTCATTGAAGTGTTTATCGAAAGCTTTAAAACCATGCCCGTCGGGGGAGAAATTCTCGAAGTCGGTGTTTTCATGCAATTGGTGAAGTGGGCCTCGTGGATGTTCGGCAGTGCGTTAGTGATTGCCTTGCCTGCCGTCTGTGCGTTGTTGGTGGTCAACTTTGCCTTTGGCATTATGAACCGTGCTGCGCCACAGCTGAATGTGTTTGCGCTGGGTTTCCCGATTTCCATGCTGACGGGCTTGATGATTGTATTTGTGACCTTGAACCGTTTTGTACCTCAATTCGATAGATTGGCCGAGCAAAGTTTGATGATGATGCGCTCGCTGTTGGGGCTATGATGCAGTCATTACCGATAATTCTAAAATTACCCCGTGTCATTCCGAACGACTGTGAGGAATCTTTCTTGATTGATGATGCTAGATCTCTCTCATTCGTTTCCCCCAAAGTGCACAAACGAGATGATAATAAAAAGAGTATCCCGCTGGCTTCTGTTACCGAGGTGAGTCATGTCTGAATCAGACAGCGGTCAGGAACGCACCGAAGAGGCGACCCCCAAACGCCTACAGGATGCCAAGGACAAGGGGGATATTCCACGCTCGAAGGAGCTTAACACCACGGCGATTCTGCTGGGCGGCGTTGGTGCCTTGATTGCGTATGGCGACAGTATTGCCGCGGGTCTGTCGGGCATGATGAGCGCTAATTTTCAGTTTTCACGTGATGATATTTTTGATACGAAATCCATGTTGATTAATCTCGGGCAGTCGATGGTTGAAAGCATGATGGCCATCATTCCCTTTTTTATCGTGGTGGGACTGGCCGCTATTATCGGTCCGATCGCATTGGGGGGGTGGATCATGTCGGGTAAGTCCCTCGCACCTAAAGCGGAGCGTATCAGTCCGCTGGCGGGCATCAAACGTATGTTTGCCAAACGCGCCTTGATGGAGCTGGTTAAAACCATCGCCAAACTCATATTGGTGGGGACCCTGTCGATAATGATCCTGGATTTTATGACTAATGATATTCTGGCGATTGCCAAAATGGACACTGTTCCGGCCATGGCTAATACCTTGCGAATTGTCGGCTGGGCCGTGCTGGGCATGAGCGCCACGATGATTTTGATCGCCGCGATTGATGTGCCGTTTCAGATCAGCAGTCATGCCAAAAAGCTGAAAATGACCATGCAGGAAGTGAAGGATGAGATGAAGAACACCGAGGGTAAACCCGAGGTGAAATCGCGCATCCGTCAACTGCAATACGATATGGCGCAGGGTCGTATGATGTCCGCCGTGCCCGAAGCCGATGTGGTGATTACCAACCCCGAGCACTACGCCGTGGCGTTGAAGTATAACTCCGAGAATATGGGCGCGCCGTTGCTGGTGGCCAAAGGTGCTGATCATATCGCCTTCAAAATTCGAGAAATCGCCAAGGCTCATGAGATCCCTATATTAGAAGCACCACCGCTGGCGCGGGCAGTGTTCCACAGCACTGAACTGGAACAGGAAATTCCGGCTGGTTTGTACGTGGCTGTGGCGCAGGTGCTGGCCTATATCTTCCAGCTACAGAGCTTCCAGAAACGCAAAGGACCTCGCCCTGGGCCAATGCCTGATCTGCCGATTCCAGATGAGTTGAAACGGGATTAGGCTAAGGGGTACTACTTGCTTGTTAGTGGTAATACGAGGGTTTGATAATAGGGTTAAAGCTGGCACGCAGGCGTGGGTTGCGGGTCAGCCCGGTGCGTTTATCAAACAGCGCTTGCCGGCTACGGCCTACGGCAACGACACGGAAAAACATGCGGCTGACCTCAAGCACTTCGACCCGCGTGGTATTGACGTAAAGATGATCGCCGACTTGCAGACGAGAAAAATCATCGGCAGTTATAACTTCATCATTGGCAGATTTTTTCAGGCGATGCTTCATTTCCTTGTACTGAAAATTCAGGTTTTGCATACGTAATGTGCAACCACCCTTATCGGGGTGATGAATTGCCGCATAACGACGGTAAAGACTTTTTAATTCATCCAATGATTCTGCCACCGCCAGCGTTGCCATGTTTATCCCCTTATTATTTTTGTTTGCCGTTTTGCGGAAAAGGTTTTCCGTTTTGGCCTTGTTAAGGCCTCAGATTCGGGCTTTGACAGGAGTAATGCAGAGCTTGTGCCAATGTAATCGATGCGTGCTGGTTTTTATGATACGGGTTCGTAACGATATGAATTTTAAAGAATTACGCGTTAAATTTTTGTGATAGAAGATTTTTGTCTCGCTGATAGCCGGACAACATGTAAGGCACTGCTACAAAACCTGGCATGCCCCTCCTGACAACACCAAAGAGAAGGAGAGACACCGAAGCGCCAGCTCTGATTACTTGCCCTGCCCAAAGCTAGCTTTATCGTTTTCTTTCAAAAGGATGGAAACCATGGTGGATGCCACATCGACTAATAATAACCCGAAATTTTATTCTGTCTGGGATCGCACCACTCGTTGGTTTCACTGGATTAATGCGATTTGTGTTTTGGGCCTTTGTTGGTAATAAATACGCACACTGGAAAGCCATCTTACCTATAGGTAAAGGTTATTGGTGTACTGTAAAAGCCTATCTGAGTGGCGCTAAATCCGGCGATGCACCGCAGTATCTGGGTCATAATCCTGTCGGCAAACTCATGGTCGCACTGCTCTTTTTGTTGCTTAGCGCGCAACTGGTAACGGGGCTCGTGTTGGCCGGTACGGATTTATACTTCCCACCGTTTGGGCATGAAGTTGCCGAGTGGGTCACGGGAGCTGGTGAGGAGCATGCCAAAATAGCCAACCTCAAACCGGGTTCCAAAGATGATGTGGATTCCGAGGCTTATGCAGCAATGCGTGCTTTCAGAAAACCCTTTATCACCACGCACGTGTGTGTTTTTTACACGTTGCTGGTGGCAACTTTTCTACATATTGCGGCAGTGGTTATTACTGAAATCAGAGAAGGAAATGGACTGGTTTCTGCGATGTTTGCCGGCAAGAAAGTAGCGTCTAAAAGGCCGGTTGATTTGGATGATTAACTCACGGTAAGTTCCCCCCTGTAATATCTTCTTCGTGATAATTTAAATGCGCCTCATTTAACAAGGTGGGGCTTTTTTATGGATAACGATTGATTGAGGGATATTTAATCGTCGGAAATAAAGAGTCCAATGCTGCAATCAAATACCGTTCCAAATTGTTTACTTGATACAACACTACAATTTTTGGAGCATTCAAAATGCTAACAACTTTGAAAAAAAGCGGATTGGCCGTTGCCGCCGCATGTTTGATGATATTTTCCCCCTTGTCTCAGGCTGGGGACGACGCTTCCATCAAAGGCGATTTACGCAGCAACATAAAAGCCTCAATGAATCAGTATATTGACGGTCAAACCATTAACGGCAGTATGTACCTGTTTGATAGTGCGCAGGGCAAACTGTTGAAAATGGAATTGGTTGAATTGCATGAAGGTATTGTTAAAAAGGGCGATTTCTATGTTAGCTGTGCCGATTTTGTTGATCAGCATGGCAATGCCATTGATGTTGATTTTCTGGTGCGTGCAAGGCTGGATCAATTAATCACAACACAGGCTATCGTACACTCCTTCGACGGCAACAAACGTAAATATCATCTGGAGAAGTTATAACGTGCCAGCTACGCCTGACTCGCTTCATGAGCTGTTAAATCAGGGATACCGCTATGCGCTGTCCCTGTGTCATGACGCCAGTCGGGCGGATGATTTATTGCAGGAGGGCTGGTTGGCGCTCTTGCAGGCCAACGGGCCGCGTGAAAAAGCCTATCTGTTTCGCGCCATCCGTTCACGTTACCTGAATCAGATCAAACGCGAGAAGCTGGTGGTCATGGTGCCGCTGGAATCAGATTATGAAAATAACCTAAGTCTTGAGCGCGATGAACTGAGCAGTCTGGCGGACATGCAGGAGCTGGAACAAGCCCTTGGCAAACTCCGCCCCGTCGAGCGCGAAGCCTTGTTTCTGCATGCAGCCGAAGGTTATACCGCCGAGGAGATCGGCCAGTACACCGGTCAGGCGCGCGGCACCGTGTTGAGCCTCATTCACCGCGCGCGTCACAAATTAAAAAGCTGGATCAGCCAGCAACGGGAGGTCAAACATGGTTGATATCGATCGTTCCGTAAAAACCTATTATGAACAAAATCAATTGAGTGAAGAGCAGCTACAAAAGTTGGCTGCCATGCAGGACAAGGCGACAACAGCTCAACAGAAAGTGTCTACAGCGCAACAGCACGTACCGCCCAAGCAATGGCTACGCCGCAGCGCCCTTGCCGTCGCAAGCATCATGGTTGCCGTGTTGCTGTTCATCGTTAGCGGCCAGAACGATGTCGGTATCGCCGAACGAGTGGCCCAGGAAGTCGCCATGAACCACAACAAAGCGCTGGCTGTGGAGTATCAGACTGACAGTTATGACGTCCTGTCACAGCGTATGAATAAACTGGATTTCAAGCTACGCGCGCCAACGGCAGCGTTCAATGAAGGGTTGGCGTTAATCGGTGGCCGTTACTGCTCAATTCAAGGCGAGCTAGCTGCGCAAATTAAAATGGTCGATGAAACGGGCCGGGTTTATACGCTTTATCAAACGCGTTCGAATGAGATGTTGCAGGTGATTAATGCGGATCGGATTCAGTCAGCGCAAGTAAATATCCGTTTGTGGCGCGAGCAGGGGTTGTTGTTTGCGCTGGCTGAGACGGGGGAGTAAGGGAGTTATACCTTTTACGATGTGAATGGCTGCTTAGTGCCAGAAGCAGTCATTCGTGAGACAAGAAAATCTTGGCACGAGGCTGGGTTATTCCCCCTCCGGCCGATTACTGATCACACCAACCAGAATGTTCCGAATGGCCGACTCTCAGATATCCAGATGCTCGCAGCATCCACCCAGCAATAAGCAGCAACGTTAGTGCGGCGAGCGCATGATTAAAGGAGCTTACTATTTTTCCAATAACGCGATAATACTTTGCGCTACTTTCTTTGCCGATGCTGGGTTTTGCCCTGTAATCAAACGATTTTCTACGACTACGTTCTCTTCCCAAGCTTTGCCATATACATGGATCGCCCCTCGTTCAATTAACTTGTCTTGTAATAGAAAAGGCACTATTTCAGTCATCCCCAGCGAGGCTTCTTCTTCATTAGTAAAAGCGGAGATATGCTTGTCTGCAATCAATAATTTTCCATCTGCTAGCCTGATGTTTATAAGAGCTGCATTACCATGGCATACAGCAGAAACGATGCCCTTGTTTTCATAGATGGCAGAAGAAATACGACTAATGTCTTTATTGTCGGGGAAGTCCCACATAGGACCAGAGCCTCCAGCAAACATGATAACTTGATAATCGTTAGGGCTTACTTCTGCTAACGGGATACTTTGAATTACTTTTGCCATAAGCTTGGCGTCATTTAAAAAAACCTGATGGTATTCGTCTTCTTCTTCAAATGCTTTGCTGTCTACAGGAGCCGTTCCACCATCTATACTGGCGATATCGACGGAATAGCCTGCCTTTGTAAATTCGTAGTAGGGGTGAGTTAATTCGGGTAACCAAAACCCTGTTTTTTCTCCTGTATTTCCCAGTTCGGTATGACTAGTAAGAACAATTAGTATTTTCTCACGATTACTGATTACACCTTCTGCGTAACTGATTGTTGAAGTGAATAGGCATAAAAATACCGATGCAATAGTTAAGAGTTTTTTCATGACGGTTCCTTTGCTGTTGAATTGAGTTAATGATGTCAGTGAGGCTAGGCCAACCCAGCCTAAAAATTCAGTAGGCAGCGGTAAATCGGGTCCGGTGGTGTTTGGGCTGCTCGGCTTCATCAACAAGCGCAACTGCGAGGTCCTCCATGGAGATTGTCGAGTTGCCCTCGGCGTCGAGTAACAGTTCGTCGGTACCCAACCTATAGTTGCCGGTACGTTCCCTCGGCACAAACTGTGCGGCGGGGCTGAGATAGGCCCAGTCCACTCGGGTTTCCGCAAGGCAGGCTTCCAATTGGTCAGCGCTCGCCTTCCCGACATGTCGGGCGGAAACTGGCAAGAAATTCGAGTCTTCAATGACCGTCTTACCGCCGGTGCCGGGGACCGTTAGCGTTGCGGCACCGCCGACAACCAACAGCCGCGCTCCGGTTTGCGCGAGTCCGTCCATCAGGGCATTGGTGGTCGCGACAGTTTCGCTCTTGTTGCCGGGGTCAGGTCGGATGGCCGAAATCACGACGTCCTGGCCGGCGCTCATTTTGGCTACGTCCTCGACATTGCCGGCGTCGCCAGTAAGAACCTTGACGCTGGTGGGCAGATTGTTAGAACCGGTCGGATTTCGCACGACGGCGGTGACCTCATGGCCACGAGACAGCGCTTCGGTGACCACTCGACTCCCTGCGTTGCCTGCTGCTCCTAATACTGTGATTTTCATGATTTTCTACTCCTCAATAATTGGTTGATTGATAAACGCGACATTGCACGTGGGAAAAAGAGTCAGCATGCGTTGCAGGTTTGCTGCCGCACTTGTGGTTGGAAATGTTGATCTGGACGACGGTTGGCGGCGTCGCGATTCAGTAACAGCGCGATTGCGAGCACTACAAGCAAACTGCCGGGCAGCCAGTGCCAGCCAATGCGCTGCGGTTGATCAAGGAACAACAACAGCATTGACACAAACGGCAGGAGATAGCTGTAAGCGGTAACCGCGCCCGGCGTCAGAATCGCGGCAGCACGTTGTGTCAACAAAAACGTCACGCCGCTGGACAACACACCCAGATAAGTCAGCACCAACCCATCGACTAGTGTCATGGTCATCAGCTGCTGTGGCATTTCCGTGATCAGCCCCAACAAGCCAACGAGCACACTCCCTGTCACGAGGCTCCAGAAGGTACGCACCTCTGCCCGTTGCGACAGCCACCCTCGATTCAACCCAAATTTGCTCAACACCGGGTAGAGCGCAGTGGCTAGGCAACCGACAAAGAATGCTGCCTCGGCGATACCGAACTGAAGTTCACCGAGCTGGCCACCGGACTCTGCCCAAGCCAACCCAAGCGCACCGAATGCACCCAGTAACAGGATTCCTAATAGTTGACCGGCGCGCTGCTCAACACCAAATAGTCGGCCCATGTAATACGCCAACAGAGGTACGCTAACGTAGAGCGTGGCCATCGATAACGCGCTGGTGCGATGCGCAGCCCAGAACATCGTGCCGAAAAACCCAGCGAGACTGAGCCCCATGATCGCGTAAAGCGCCAGGCCGGGAAGACTTGGCCAGCGACTCGGCGTGCGCCACACCAGCGGCCAAATCGCCAGTGCCGCGATGACGAAACGGATCGCTGTCAGCAATAGTGGCGGCAGTCCTTCACTCATTAGTCCAACCGCCGGGAAGGACAATCCCACGATAAGCGCCCAGAGGAGCATGCCATGGTGAGCGGGTCTTGCATCGTGCGCTGTGTTGGATGCTGGCATCCGGTCCGTATGTTCCATGATCAATCTCCTTTGGTTTGGTGTTCCCACCGACCCCATGAGCGTTGCCCTACAGGCTGGGTGCTACGTTGGATTCACTTTAATCTGTTTCTATTTGATTGATAATGCTGTATTTTAGAAACTTACTGTTGAGAATAAGTTGACAATAGAGGATAACGATGGAAGGATTCGGTGCGATTCCCGTGTTCGTGGCAGTCGTTGAGTGTGGTGGTTTTTCTGCAGCAGCCCGAAAGCTTGGGGTCTCGAAATCCGCGGTGAGCAAGCGCATCAACCAACTAGAGAAAACTCTCGGGGTCCGTTTGTTGCATCGCACGACCCGCACGCTCAGCCTGACCGAAGCCGGGGAGCGGTATTTTGAGCACGCGGCCCAGGCTTTGGCCGCAGCCGGCCAAGCCGAAGATGCAGTGACAGAATTGCAGGGCGAACCACAGGGGAAACTGAGGATCAGTAGTCCAATGTCGTTCGGCCGCCTGCATGTCGCACCGTTGATTCCGAAACTCTTAAAGCGCTACCCGAAACTCCAGATTGAGCTGATCATGGACGACCGAACGGTTGACCTCGTGGCGGCGGGATTTGACGTGGCTATCCGATCTGGATCTGGGAGTTTGCCCGCCTCAGCACTGATCGCTCGCAAGCTCGCACCGTTGCGCCAGGTTTTATGCGCTTCTCCCGACTACATCAACCGCTTCGGTCTGCCGGGCACGCCGGTCGACCTAACCGAGCACAACTGCGTGCTGTTTAGCCTTTCCAGCGATGCAAACGAGTGGACTTTGGTCGGTGATGACAAACCTGAAATCGTTTCGGTGTCGGGTAACTACCGGGTCAACAACAGCGAAGCATTACTTGAGGCGTTAAGGGAAGGAATCGGAATTGGTCGATTGCCAACATTTGTTGCCGGTCCCGACTTGAAATCTGGACGGTTGGTAAAGCTCTTTGACTCCCACCATATCCCCGACCATACGTTCTACGCTGTCTTTCCTGAGCGGGAATACCTGCCTGCGAAAGTGCGAGCGTTCTTAGATTTCGCGATCGATTATTTCGGGGGGGATCAGCCCTATTGGGATGCCTAGGTTGTCTTCTTCAAGTCGCTAATTATTGAAGGACTGCTCCTAGGCGATAGCTGTCGCCCGAACATCAAAATCCAATATGAATTGACTGAATCCACGAATGACCGATTGAATTCACAGTCGATAAGCGCCCATTCACTTAGGAAGATAATAGATTCCCCTTTTTAAAGGAGGAATCACCATGCTTTATCTTACCCACTTCCCAAAACCTCAAGCCCCATGGAATAAAGGCAAACTCATCGGCCAAAGACCGCCCCTTAAGCTGAGAGAAATTTGGGCTATACGGATACGACTTCAATTGAAAGGTAAAACCCGCGATCTTGCTCTATTTAACTTAGCTATCGACAGCAAGCTTAGGAGTTGTGATCTAGTTAAATTAAGGATCAAGGACATCTCAACCGGCAGCGGCATAGTTAGTCGAGCTATGGTCATGCAACAGAAGACTCAACAACCAGTCCAGTTTGAAATTACAGAACAAACTAGGGAATCGCTTTCCAAGTGGATTAGCTCCCATGAGCTGAAAAGTGACAATTACCTATTTGTTAGCCGTCTGAATCATTCGGACCACCTATCCACTCGTCAGTATGCCAGGATAGTTAAATCATGGGTTGGTATGATTGGACTAGATACAGCGATCTATAGCACTCATTCATTGAGAAGGACTAAAGCAACCCTGATTTATAAGAGAACTAAAAATCTGAGGGCAGTCCAGTTGCTGCTTGGGCATACAAAGCTTGAAAGCACGGTTAGATACTTGGGGATTGAAGTGGATGACGCGCTTGAAATAGCCGAACAAACCGAAGTCTAGCTTGCAAAGACACCGTTAGCGGCCTAATTCTCAATGGTCGCTAAGTACCAAAAGCGGACAGCTGCTTGAAACGTATAGCTTTCATTGACTTAGTCGATCATTAATCATCACGCCCTTATATTTTATTGCTTACTAAGCTTCGTTAGCAAGATTTGCTAAACTAGAGTCTCTCCCTCATCGGCAGTCTTCAACATGACAAACAAAGACACCAACCATACCAGCTACTATATTCTCAACCGTGAGTACTTCAGTGAGTGCTTCGACGAATCGGCCAACACCGCTACCAGTCTCAAAACATACCGTCAGCCCATACTCTTCATCATCGTGGCCGGCGTATTTTTTGTCATGGAAATCGAGGCCTACGTCGTCTGGTTTTTTCTCTGCCTGAGTGTCGTCGAGCTACTATCAATTCGATATAAACGAAGCTGGTGGATTACTCGCCAAATGCTCAGCCGCGCTGCGGGCAGTAAAGTTAATATTCGGATTGATGATCAAGGCATCTTTACCGACAGTGCTTACCACCAGCAAGGCATACTCTGGAACGACATTACTGAACTCAAGAACACCGAGAAAGGTTTTGTGGTCATCCACAATAGCGGCACTAGTTATGTTTCTAGAAGTGGCCTAGATGAGGATGTTTTGGCTTTATTAACCGCGAAGGCAAACTGTTAGATGTTTACATCTACGCAGGCCTATTGTTTCCTTTGTCGGCAAGGGATGACATCCGGGATAGGCCACGAAAAAGACGCTCTGTGCCAACAGCGCTCATTGAACTTATCAATATAAATTATAAAACCAATAGTTGTTACTCTGCCCCCAAATATACGCCCTCTTTTTGATCAGTTACTCGATTACGAGCGAGAAAACGGCTTATTAAGTTGTGACCATATTGAGGAGGGATGTCGAAATGACGACTATTCAAAACAAGGCTAAATCTCTTGTCGAGGAGCTAAAGGTCCGGCGCGGTGAGCTCCGTGTTAAGTTGGATCTCGACAATGCTGAAGTGAAAAACCAGTGGGAAGGCATGGAAGAAAAATGGCTGGAAATGGAAAGAAAGTACACCAGGCTGGGGCACTCTACTGGGAAGGCCATTATTGCTTTAGAAAAAGATTTAGAGCATATAGGTAGCGATTTGAAAGACAGCTATTTGCAGATAGGAAAATCTCTGCACTAAGCTGTACAAAATTTCACT
>Ga0209292_1001588_pt1 | contig 27582 bp, 20 predicted proteins | sample GOMGulsemesocosm_2_FD_184634 | JGI IMG/M metagenome (GOLD analysis project Ga0209292, IMG submission 184634) | Methane-oxidizing microbial communities from mesocosms in the Gulf of Mexico - GOM9C Gulf of Mexico (SPAdes) (version 2) | ecosystem: Environmental > Aquatic > Marine > Cold seeps... | reverse complement strand
TTCCCCATCACCCATCACCCTTCTCCTTTCACACTTCCTACATCACTCATCACCCAAATTCCTCCAAAAACACCTCTTTATTTCCCCATCACCCATCACCCTTCTCCTTTCACACTTCCTACATCACTCATCACCCAAATTCCTCCAAAAACACCTCTTTATTTCTCCATCACACTTCACCCTTCTCCTTCCCTTCTCTTTCCTCCTTTTTTAAACAATCTACCGACCTCAAAAAAGCCATCAAAAACTACAACGTTATAGTAGAAAAAAAACAGGAATCTAATCAAAATCAAAAAAAACTTAATTTTTAGGGTCATTTGAACAATCACCCCCGTGTTTTAGAACTATACCCCCCGTGTTTTATGCGTTTCAAGTGGTGACATTTACAACAAGTAAATAATTAACCTTAACTAAATCACATTATTAACATGAAGAACAACATTTCTACTTTAGGAAGTAATCATAGGTCTCTTTTTCGGGGAACCCTGCTTGCTTTACTAATTATGTTAGGTACAAATGCAATATTTGCACAGTCCATAACTATAAAAGGAACTATTACGGATGCCGAAGGAATGCCCTTGCCAGCGGCCAATATTATAGAAAAGGGAACACAAAACGGAGCGGTGTCAGATTTTGATGGATTGTATACCATCTCTGCTCCCAAAGGAAGTACATTGGTCTATAGTTTTATTGGATTTTCACCGAAAGAAGTGGTGGTAGGAAACCAAACTACCATCAATGTTTCTTTGTCAGGTGCCAATACCTTAGACGAAGTAGTCATTATAGGATATGGTACGACCAAAAAGAGCGATTTAACGGGATCTATCTCAAGTGTAGGTGCCAAGGATTTTGAAAAACAACCTGTATTTAGAGTGGAAGATGCCTTACAAGGACGCGCTGCAGGGGTTCAAATCTCTAAGAATTCTGGTGCACCTGGTGCGGCCATTAAAATTCGTATTCGTGGAGCCAATTCTATTAGTAGTAACAACCAACCATTGATTGTAGTTGATGGAATTATTGGAGGAGAACTTACGGGAATCAATACCAATGACATCGCCTCTATGGAGATTTTAAAAGATGCTTCTGCAACGGCTATCTACGGTTCACGTGGTGCCAATGGAGTTATTTTGGTAACTACAAAAAAAGGAAAAGGAGATGCGAAAGTAAACATCAGCTATTTTACAAGTATTTCTGAAGTTCCAGAATTTATTGATGTGTTAAAAGCACAAGAATTTGCGGATATCCACGGAGTGACTTTTGACGGTAATGGAGAAAATTATCAAGACAAATACTTCCAAACAGGAATCACAAACAATACCCAAGTATCATTAAGTGGTAGTGAAGGGAAAATCGGATATTTTGTTTCTGGAAATTTAGTAGATCAAACAGGAATTACCATCAATTCTAAATACAAGCGTCATTCGTTACGTTCTAACTTAAATGCTAAAATAAACGACAAATTTTCTATGAGTTTAAACTTAGCAGGAAGTATTGAAAAATCGTTGAACTTAGTAGCAAACGGAGCCAGAACATCTACAGACAAACGTGGAGGAATTTCTGCAGTTTTAGGATGGGATCCTACCCTTCCTGTATTGGATGCGAACGGAAATTACAATTTAATGTCTACCAATGCTGTGGGACTTGTAAATCCAATTGCCGTACGTGAACAATCGGATGTAAATTATACCCGAAACAATTTTGATGCTAATTTTACGGCCAATTACAAAATAACAGATGATTTAACTTACACCTTTGTTGGAGGTTTGTTACACCGTAATAAAATTACAGAAAGCTATAGAGGAATTCCTGCAGGAAGTAGTGTAGAAGATGCTAAAGCAAGCGGATCGTTTGGAAGCAGCTTGGCCTTACAAAACAGTAATATTGTAACCTGGCAAAAAGAATTTGGTAAAAACAATGTAAAAATTACCGGGATTTATGAGATTCAATCATCGGAAAACAGAGGGTTTTCTGCAAGTAGTGGTCCTTTAGTAATTCCAGGAAACTTTTTCTCTTTACGTTTAGGAACTACTCCTGGAGTAAATGCCACCTTATCAGAAAGTACCATGCAATCTTGGATTGGTCGTGGAGAATACAATTACAATGGAGAATTATTCTTAACAGCCACCATTCGTTCAGATGAGTCATCTAAATTTAGAAAAGGAAACAGAACAGGTATTTTCCCTTCTATTTCTGCAGCGTATAATCTATGGTCTATTTTACCAGAAGACACTTTTATAGGCAACTTAAAAGTACGTGCAGGATATGGTGAAACAGGAAATCAATCCATTGCACCTTACTCTACTTACAATACTATTTCTACGACCTCGGCTAACTTTCCATTGGATGGTTTAACGGAAAGTGTAGGGATCAAACTTGGAAACACTGGAAATCCAGATTTAACTTGGGAAACAACGAAGCAATCAAATGTAGGAATCGACTTTTCTATCTTTGAAGGACGTATCAAGTTTTCTGCAGATGCTTATAAGAAAAACACCACCGATTTATTATTAGCCGTTCCTATTGCAGGATACGAAGGAGGAGGGTCTATCTTACAAAACATTGGAGAAGTATCGAATACAGGATTTGAATTTAACATTAATGGTACTGTATTTGAAAAAGATAATTTCTCTTGGACAAGTTCGTTCAACTTTACGACCAATAAAAACAATGTGGAGCAATTGGCAGGAGATCAAGAACAAATGATTATTGATCCTGTGGGGAATATGTCTAACACCGCTGGTGGGATGGGAATTATTAAAGTAGGACAACCTTTGGGTCAGTTTTACGGAGCTACTTTCTTAGGAACTTACAAAACGGGAGATACAGATGGTACGCCAGGTGCTGCTAAATATTTACGTGATGAGAACGGAGAACTGGTCTTAGGCGTTATTGGAAATGGAACACCAGATTATACTTGGGGATTCAACAATACATTGACCTATGACAAATTTGATTTGAACTTATTATTTACCGGATCACAAGGATTTGATGTTTTAAACCTAACCAGAGCGCAAGTCTCAATGGCAGGAGGAAATGTAAACAATGCTACCATAGGAGAATACAGAAACCGATGGACTGCAGAAAACCAAACGGAAATTCCAGCTACAGGAAACAACTTTGTAAACTCATCTCGTTATGTAGAAGACGGAAGTTTTATCCGCTTAAGTAACATTGCTTTGGGATATAATTTTGACAGCATTAAAGGATTTGATACGATCAGAATTTATGCCAGTGCACAAAACTTATTTACAATCACCGATTACAAAGGATATGACCCAGAAGCGAGTTCTACAAGTGCTAGCAGCGATTCAGGATCGTCTATCGACTGGGGAGCATTCCCAAATCCAAGAACAATTACCTTTGGTATTAACATTGGACTTTAATCTTTATAACAGAAAATTATCATGATAAAATATATAAAAAAATCAGCATTAAAAACGGCCACAGTATCGTTATTAAGCGCCAGCATGCTATTGGTAGCCTGTGTAGATTTGGACGAAGATGTATCAGAAGCACGTTTGGATCCATCCAACTTAAATTCTCAAGAAGCATTAGAGGCTTCCATTACCGGAGCCTATAAAGCCGTTGGTTTGGCTGCTAAATGGTCTCAATTTTGGTTAAATTCTTTTGGAGGAGATGACCTTACGACGCACAGTGGAAAAAACAAAATTGCATTTAGAGAAGCAGATACGCGTATTTTAACAGCCACCTCAGCACGTATAAATACAGCCTACGAGGAATCGTATAAAATTATAAAAGCGGTGAATAACATCATCGAAAATGAAGAAAATTTCGAAGGAACAGATCAAGCAGCTATTGATGCTATGGTAGGAGAAGCGTATTTTTTAAGAGCTTTTTCTTATATGCACTTGACCCATACTTTTGGTAGAGTTCCATTAAATTTAACCGTAGAAATAGAACCAGATTTAGGCTATTCTGAAATTATAGATATCTACAATCAGATAGAGTCTGATTTTCTAAAAGCAGAAAGCTTATTACCTGTAAAAGATCCAAATATGAATGCAGCTATCCGTCCTAACAGTGGATCTGCACGCGCTATGTTGGCCAAATTATACTTACACTGGGCAGGGTATCCATTAAAAGATTCTGAAAAATATGCGATGGCAGCCGCTAGTGCAAAAACAGTGATAGACAATGCAGGATCTCACGGATTTGCCTTGGTACCTGACATGAATACCTTATGGTCTACAACCGATGAAAACAGGTTAAATTCTGAAATCGTATTTGGAGTAGCACATTGTGTACCGTGTAATAATTCCTATGCCAACAGACATTCAGGAAAATTAGGATATCCAACCTCTATGGGTGGATGGAATGAAATATTTGCAGAAATTGCCATGTTCGAAGCCTTTCCAGAAGGTGCAAGAAAAGACGCGACTTATGTGATCGAAGGAAAATTAAAGAAAGACGATTCAGATGGAATTCACAAAAAAGGTGATGTGGTAAGTTGGACTGAATTTGATGATGAAGCCCACCCAATGTTTAGAAAAATCACGGGTCATTTATCAGAAATTCCAACCAGTAGTTCTAGTACAAGTATGACCACTTATTTTATGCGTTATGCTGATTTATTATTGATCTATGCAGAAGCAGAAGGTAGGTCTGGAGGAAATGCCTCTGATGCTTGGGAAGCGATGAATAAAGTGCGTCGTAGAGCCAATGCATTACCGGTAAATACCGCCGATGCATCGGTAGATGTTACCAGTGGAGATTTAGCAGAATTGGCCTTTACAGAACGTAAATGGGAATTGGCAGGTGAGTATATTCGCTGGGGAGATTTAGTGCGTATGGAACGTGTTTCAACCGCTTTAGGTACACGCTCTGCAAGTGAATTAGTAGGACCAATTACAGGAAGCACCGCTCCTGAAAATTCGTTCTCTCCTATCCCACAAACAGAAATAGACAAAGCTCCACAATTAGGAAACTAATACCATAATACAGTTAATTGGTTATTTGAGTTAGCACTTTGAGTATTCGTACTCAAAGTGCTTTTTTTGTACTATCCTTAAATGTCCCCTCTTAAATGGTTGAAATACCCCCCTTTATTGAACCCATCGTCTGCTCTTTTTTTTAGATTCTTAGCTACCTTGCCATAACAAATTAAGGCTTTTGAATCATAAATCTGTAGACTATGAATACCGCTATTTTAACCTATAAAAATCAATCAAGCAAGCTCTTAAAGCAAGGCTTAAAACTGCTATTTGTTTGCTGCTTTTTATCCTTTCAACTGCAAGCTCAATGGTCAAATACGTCCCTAGTTTCTAAAATAAATACCAAAGAAGTTTCTGTTAATTTTTCAAACACTAAGACCGGTACTCCCCTATTTGAGCAGTTGTTAAAACACTATCAAAACAAACCCAATCTTTATTTACAATTAGATCCTACGGCTATAAAAAGTTTGGCAACAACACATAAAAAAAGTGTTCAGAAAACCATAGAAAATGCAGATCGCATCTTAAAAAACACCTTTGTATTTAGGCATCACTGGGCCATGGAAAGAACTCATATTCCACATACATTTAAAAATAATATTGACTGGACTGCCAAACCCAATGGGGATGAAGAGTGGTGTTATATGTTAAACCGCCACCGATATCTCATAGATTTAGGACAGGCCTATGCCCTTACGGGCGATGAAAAATACGCGGAAGGATTTGTAAGTATCTTGACTGATTGGATCAAAAACAATCCATTAGAAGCCCGCTTAAAAAGTGTTTCTTGGCGAAGAATTGAAGCAGGAATACGCGCTGAAACCTGGATCAAAGGATTTGAATATGTAAAAAATTCAAAATACATGACGCCACAGTTCTTTGAACGTTTTATCAGTTCCTTATATCAACATGGTGCATTTATACAACATAGCTTTAGTGACTTCTCAAAAACAAGCAACTGGGGCGTGATAGAATTCCACGGACTGTTTAATGTATCCTTATTTTTAAAGGAGTTTTCTAGCTCCAAAGATTGGCAAAATACCGCTATCAATAATTTAAGTACCTGCATCGATTTACAAATATTAGAAGATGGGAGTCAATGGGAGCAATCACCAATGTACCATAACGAGGTGTTTCATTCTTACTTAAATGTAAATTTACTAGCACAGCGTTTCCACATTGTATTGCCGGAAAACATCCTCAAAAAAACAAAAGATATGGCCTATGCCAACATCGCTTGGCAAAAACCAAATTATAAGCAACCCATGCTTGGAGATAGTGATGACACGGACATTCGTGATTTTATAAGCTTGGCATCCGTTATTTTTAAAGACCCTGTGTTAAAATCGAGAGGATTTGAAAATTTAGATTACGACCATACCTTTATGCTAGATGCACAACAAAAAAAGGACTACCAATCGCTACGTGAGCAACAACCAGCATTTTCAACAATCTACCAAGAAACTTCTGGTGATTTTTACATGAGATCCTCTTGGGAAACCAACGCCAATTATGCGAGTTTTCATTTAAAGAAATTAGGAGGTGGCCATGGACATGATAATTTATTACATCTCAATTTATTTGGAAATGGACGCGATTATTTAGTAGACCCGGGAAGGTATACCTATGTAAATAACAGTTGGAGGGATTATTTTAAAAGTAGTGCCAATCACAATACTTTAGAAGTAGATGGTTTGCCAAATAGTATATATCAAGATTCATGGAGTAATTCTTTTGAAGCCATAGCGAGCAATCAATTTACAAAAACGACCAGCAATTTTGATTATGCAGAAGCCACTAACCAGGCCTACTTAAGATTGGAAGATCCTGTAAGTATCAAAAGACGTGTTTTATTTTTAAAACCTGAAGTTTGGCTAGTGGTAGATAGTTTTAAAGGAGCTACATCACATACTTACTCTCAAAATTTTATATTTCCAAATGATAAAATAGCCAAGGATTCCGATGGTGTTCTCACAACATACGCCACCGACAACTTACACATACGTCCGCTAAAAAAAGTAGCTATTACTTTAAACGATGCTTGGTTTTCCTCAGAATACAATTTAAAAACCCCTAGTAAGAAAGCCGTATTTTCTCAAAAGAAAACAGGTTTCTCTTCCTTGATCACCTTACTCCATTTCCCAAAAAACACGACGATACACACTCAATTTATCCCCGTGTATTCTAGAAGAGATGTATTGATCCCTTCAGAAAACGCAGAAGCTATTGCTTTAGAAATAAATGATAAAAAATATGTAGTGGTCGTTGTTCATCAACAAACATCCCCTGCCAATACATTTTACAAAGTAGATGGAATTTTAGTACGAGGGGAAGTAATTCTCATAGAAAAGCATCCTACAAACAATACCATAACAATTATTAAATAATGACACAATATCAAGTAAAAAAACTCACATGGATTCTCAGAATAGCCATCTGCTGCACCTTTATAGGACACGGTATGTTTGCCATTTTGGGACAGCAATCTTGGCATCGCTATTTACAAGTGGTAGGCTTTTCGTTAGAGCAAGCAACTCCGCTCGTTGTCTGGATTGGTTATTTGGATTTAGTAGTCGCTGCCATCATTTTAATAAAACCCAATAAATACATTATTGCTTGGGCAGCTATTTGGGCATTTTCCACGGCTTTGGTACGTCCATTTGCAGGAGAACCTACCTGGGCTTTTGTAGAACGTGCCGCCAATTGGGCAGCTCCTCTGGTCCTACTATTGATTGTTAAACACAGAACAAATTAACATTATAAAAATAAAAGTTACAAAACGATGTAATTATCACAAGGCCAATAAAATAAATCAGACCACAACACCCCAACCACCTAAAAACAAGTGAAGTACAATAAATACAATCGATTGTATTATAAGTGGTTTTTTTATACCTTTACATTTTTAATATCATAATTACCACGTTTAAGTATCAAAACTAATCATAAATAAAATGAAAAAAGTAGTAACATTTGGAGAGATCATGTTACGATTATCTCCTCAAGGATTTTTAAGATTTTCACAAGCCAACAACTTTGATGTTGTCTATGGTGGAGGAGAATCGAATGTAGCGGTTTCATTAGCAAACTATGGAGTTCCTGTAGATTTCATTACACGTTTACCTCAAAACGACATTGGAAAATGTGCTATGATGGAAATGAGAAAACAAGGAGTCAATGTAGACAAGATTGTATATGGAGGAGACCGATTGGGGATTTACTTTTTAGAGACGGGAGCCGTTTCCAGAGGTTCTAAAGTAGTTTATGACCGTGCGCATTCTGCTATTGCAGAAATTGCACCAGGAATGATCGATTGGAAAGCAGCTTTTGAAGGTGTAGAATGGTTCCATTGGACAGGAATTACTCCAGCCATTTCTCAAGGAGCAGCGGATGTTTGTTTGGAAGCAGTAAAAGTAGCAAGTAGTATGGGAATTACCATCTCTACGGACTTAAACTACCGTGCAAAATTATGGAATTACGGAGGAGATAGAGAAGCTATTATGACGGCATTAACCTCATATTGTGACGTTATTTTAGGTAATGAAGAAGATGCAGAAAAGCACTTTAACATCAAACCAGAAGGATTGGACATTACCACGCAGGGACATGATGTAAAAGCCGAAGCATTTTTATCGGTATGTAAACAAATGATGCGCAAATTCCCAAAAGCAAAAAAAGTAATTACAACGCTTCGTGGTTCTATTTCAGCGAGTCACAACACATGGGCTGGAGTTTTATATGACGGGGATAACATGTTTGAATCCAAGCAATATCAAATCACCGATATCGTAGACCGTGTAGGAGGAGGAGATTCTTTTATGGGAGGCTTAATTTACGGATTGCTTAAATATCCAGAAGACGATCAAAACGCCTTGGATTTTGCCGTTGCAGCCTCTTGTTTAAAGCACACAATTAAAGGAGATGCCAACTTGGCAACTGTAGAAGAAGTAGAAAAATTAATGGGTGGCGATGCCTCAGGAAGAGTCGCTAGATAAACTATAATTATGGCACAATTTACACGTATAGAAGTTGCTACGGCAATGAAAGAAACAGGGATGATTCCTTTGTTTTTCAACAGTGATATTGCACTGAGTAAAAAAGTATTAAAAGCTTGTTACGACGGAGGAGCTAGATTGATGGAATTCACTGCGAGAGGTGATTTTGCACATGAAGTTTTTGGAGAATTAACAAAATATGCCATCGCTGAATTACCAGGGATGATTATGGGAGTTGGTTCTGTAACTGATGCTGGAGCAGCTTCCTTATATATGGCATTAGGCGCAAATTTCATTGTCACACCTGTATTGAGAGAAGACATTGCCATTGCTTGTAACCGACGTAAAGTTTTATGGTCTCCTGGCTGTGGAACGCTAACAGAAATTACAAGAGCGGAAGAATTAGGTTGTGAAATCATCAAATTATTCCCTGGTGATATTTACGGACCTCAGTTTGTAAAAGGTATTAAAGGGCCTCAACCATGGACCAATATTATGCCTACCGGAGGTGTATCTCCAACCGTAGAAAACCTATCCGCCTGGTTTAACGCCGGTGTTACTTGTGTAGGTATGGGATCGCAATTAATTTCAAAAGAGATTATTGCCAATCAAGACTATGCCTTGTTAACAAAAAACGTTGCAGCGGCATTGCAAACAATTAAAACAGTTAGAAAATAATTCACCCCACGCTATTATTAGCAAAAAAAAATAATGATTATGAGTACATCAAATATGAGTAAACCCGCAGGGAATTACAGGTATCGTATCCTTGCCATGCTTTTTATTGCTACGACCATCAATTATATGGACCGTAGTATTATGGGTATTTTAGGCCCAACACTACAAGAAAAATTCAATTGGACCAATGCCGATTATGGGTATATCAACATGGCTTTTAAAGCCGCTTATGCGTTAGGTATGATTACCATGGGTAGTATTATTGATAGGTTTGGAACCCGGTTTGGATACACGCTATCCATTATAATCTGGTCTGTTTTTGGAATGTTACATGCAGCAGTTCGTCCAGCATTTGCATTCATCGGATTTATGGCCGCTCGTTTTGGACTTGGATTTGGAGAGGCAGGAAATTTCCCTGCAGCTGTAAAAACGGTGGCAGAATGGTTTCCGAAAAAAGACCGAGCTTTTGCTACGGGAATATTCAACGCAGGATCTAATGTAGGGGCTGTATTAGCACCGCTTGTAGTTCCATTAGTCGTTGCAAGTAACGGAGATAATTGGCAATTTGCTTTCTTAGTAACGGGAGCATTTAGTATGATATGGGTGATATTTTGGTTAAAAATGTACCGTAAACCTGAAGTACATCCTAAAGTAACTGCGGAAGAATTAGCCTATATAAATCATGATTGTTTACCACAAGAACCGCAAGCTAAACAAGAAAAACTGTCTTGGTCTAAGGTACTTCCTTTACGCCAAACTTGGGCATTTGCCATTGGTAAAATAACCGATGCTGTTTGGTTTTTCTTTATGTTTTGGAGTGGAATCTTTTTCAAACAACAATTTGGATTAGACAGTATGAAAGAACTTGGAGGCGCTTTAGTAGTAATATACCTAGTAGCTGATGTCGGAAGTATTGGTGGAGGATACCTTTCTAAAATGTTTATAGACAGAGGTTGGAGTTTGAATGCCGCTCGTAAAGTCTCTTTGTTAATCTGTGCTTTATGTATTGCCCCTGTTTCATTGGCTGCATTGACAGATAATGTATGGGTTGCTGTCGCATTAATTGCACTTGCTTCTGGTGGTCACCAAGCGTGGTCTGCCAACTTATTTACCTTAGTATCTGACGTAATGCCTAAAAAAGCCATTGCATCTGTTGTAGGAATTGGTGGTATGATTGGAGCTATCTCTGGTATGGTTGTGGATTTTGTATTGGGGAACGGATTGGACGCTAGTGGAAATTCATTTTACTTCTGGATGTTCTTAGTAGCCGGTTTATTATACCTCGTAATTTTACTAATCATACATCTATTACTACCAAACTTGGAAGGGGTAGATCAAAATTTAAAGCCAATTAAAGAAAAAAAATAAAGAAATAAACTTAAATTGCGAATCACATGGAAATCCTGAATTTCCATGTGATTTTTTTTATCACTATTTTTAGAATTATAGCATATGAAAACATATAAAGTACAGCATATTGCCTCCCAAAACATACTTTTATCTGGAAAGGGGACTGATGTATTATGGAACAAAGCCAATGAATTAACCGATTTTAGTTCTCCTTGGGATAAAGAACCTGTGAAAGAAATAGCCTTTAAAGCGCTTTGGAGTGACAGTCATTTGTATCTCAAATTTCGCGTAGCTGATGGGCAGGTTCATATTACCAATAACGACAGTGATGTTTGTACGGAAACGATCGGCGAATCAGACAGAGTTGAGTTGTTTTTTAGAACCAACGATCAATTAAACCCTTACTATTGTTTGGAAATTGACCCAAGTCCAAGAGTGATGGATTTTATAGCCAAACCCAACAAAGATTTTGATTTTGACTGGCAATGGCCTTCAGAAGACATACAAGTAAAGTCTCATATAGACACGGAGCATTTTACGGTAGAAATAGCCCTTAGTTTACAGTCTTTAAAAGACTTTGATTTATTAAATAACAATGGTATTGAAACGGGAATTTACCGTGCAAAATATAATAAGCAAGTCGATGGATCTTTTGAACCAACATGGATTCCATGGGTAAATCCAGGAACGGAGAGCCCTAATTTCCATATTGCTAGTTCTTTTGGAAAACTAGAATTTGTGAAATAATGAAATTATTTTTTGGTATTAGACCAAATAACCATCTACACTTTCTGCATTTACAATTACAATAGGTAATAATACTTCAGAAGGAATAGGCTTATCGAACAAGAAATATTCGGCTAAATAATTCAAGGCCAATGTTACTTGTTCTTTTGGCTTTTGGTTAATCAAGAAATTTACGGCTCCATTTTTAAGGTGGTTCACATTCTTATCTACTAAGTCATACCCCACAATTAATTGCTTTTGAGCTCTGTCTTTAATGGCATCTGCCACCAAATGTGATTTAGAAATCGTCACAAACATAGCGTCTAAATTCTCGTTCTGATCTAGAAATTGAAGTAAGGTAGTTTTAAACTTTACAGGATCTTTATGAGAGATACTCAAGGTTGAAATCTGATAGTCCTCTAATAACAATTCTGAAAAATAGCTACGAAACCCTTTTTCTTTTTCTTGTAAGTGAGTCGCATTTCTTGACTCTTCATCAATATGAATAATTCCGATATGTCCTTTTTTAAGTAACATATGCAATAGATTAGCCGCTACTCTCCCACTCTTAAACAGGTCTTGTCCTATAAAATTATGAACGTGCTTAGACTTGATAAAGTTATTAAAAATAGACACTTTAATTCCTGCTTCATCACATTCCTTTACAATAACATGCGCTTCTTTTGCAAAAATAGGAACCGTTAAAATAGCATCTGGTTGGTCTGCAATCATTCCCCTTGCAGTTTCGAGAAACGAATCCGTACTTGCCGGGTCAAAAAAGTAATTTTCTACTTTAATCCCAAATCCTTTGTAAGCATCTTCAAATTCTTGAATCGCACCTTTACAAGGCAACCAGAATGAATCTTTCCCTACATTGGGAATCAACACAAATAATTTAAAGATTTTATTGATCCTTAAATTTTTAGCCATGGGATTGGGTTGGTAATCAATTTCGTCCAAGACTTTATTTACTTTTAACAAAGCCGTTTCCGAAACCTTACCGCGTTTATGCAGTACTCTATCTACGGTACCTTTAGATACGCCTGCCAATTCCGCAATGTCTTTTATTGTGTATTTTTTATCCATTAATGAGTGTAAAGATCTTCTATGAATCCCTAAAATGTACTTCCTTATTCAAAAGGTCAAATTTATACTTTTATTTATTGCTGTACAATGCTATTTATCAACATTCCACACCTTATCATCTATTGGTTTATTTTAACTGTAATTGTGCTATTAAGACGGTTTGTTTTTCTTGCTTTTCCTGAGTGATATAAAATGTCTGCGTCAATTCAAAATTGCAGTCCCCCAATAGCTCTTGTAGATCCTCTAATTGATGGTAATAAAAATACATCCGATTTCCCTTACTATTGGTCTGAAACCCTGATTTATCGGTAGTTCCTTCCACAAAACTAAGGTACAACATGCCGCCTCCTTCTAATAACATGGTAGCATCCAATAAAAATTGTCCAATGTCCGCCAAGGACATATACGGCAAACAAAACCCAGCAATTAGAACATCAAATTGTTGCTGTAAAGAAGAAATTTCTCTCACATCTAACACTTTAAAAATACCCTTTGGATTATTTTTTTGCGCCAAGGCAATCATTTTGGTAGAAATATCAGTTCCAAGCCATGCATCCGTCGGTCTTTTATCTAAAAAATAGTTTGCAATATTCCCTGGACCACATCCTACTTCTAATATCTTCACAGGATTTTTTCCTAAATGATGTATGACAGCATCATAAGAAGGATTATAAACACTCAGCTTCATAAACTTTGATTCGTACAAGGCCGCAACAGCATTCCATGTCTCAAATGTTTCTTCGTAAGCATCCATATTATGTAAATAATTTTTGCTTTAACATCTCAAAAATAAATTGATGTCCCTTAGCATTGGGATGTAATCCATCTCCTCCCAGTAATTTTTCTTTCACCCTTTCAAAAGAAGTGTGAATATCTATATAACAAACGTCAAACTCCAAGGCTATCTTTTTAAGCGCCGCATTATAAGAATTAATGTCTTGAGCATTTCTCTTGCGTCTTTGTAATATTTCAGATTCCATTGTAGGCAATATACTCAATAAATAAATAGTCGTATTTTCTGCCTTAGCCATTTCAACACAACTAGCAATTGCATCCGTATATTTTTGCTCAGAAACCAGTAATTCACCGTTTTGAATAGCGAGGTCATTCGCACCAAATCCAATGGTAATAATCGTCTGATTATAGCCTGAATTTCTAGCAAATAATTCCTCCTTAAATCTACTTTTAAATCCAAGGCTCGTCTCTCCACTTATTCCCAAATTATACACAGAATAGGCATTGCTATCCTCCTTTAAATTACGATGCATACAAAATGATTTCAGTCGGTCTACCCAACCTCCTTTTTCTACATCGTTTTCACCTCTGGTAATACTATCTCCAAAACAAATAATTCCTGTCATACAAAAAAATAAGATTTTACGAGTTCAAATATACAACCTTAGCCTAAATATAACAAAAATGTGTTCGAAAACACCTTTTAGTGTGCTCGAGAACACTTTTTATGTGTGTTCGAGCACATTTTCGTCTAAAAACTTTTGTAAATCCAATAATCATTTCTAATTTAGCGGAACCAAGTAAGGACACATGTATAAAAACCTTACTTTAACAAGTCGCAATCAACTAGAAATGAACACTATAAAACCAACACTTGTCATCTTAGCTGCCGGAATCGGAAGCAGGTATGGAGGACTTAAACAATTGGATAGTTTTACCCCAGAAGGAGACACTATTTTAGACTTTTCAATTTACGATGCTTTACAGGCAGGATTTGGAAAATTTGTCTTTATAATTCGTAAAAATATTGAGTCAGAATTCAAAGCTGTTTTTGATAAAAAGCTCGCCGGGAAAGCGGAAGTTGCTTATGTATTTCAAGAGACAGAAAATATTCCTGAAAAATTTAAGCCTAACAATAGAGAAAAACCTTGGGGAACTGGACATGCTATGTTAATGGCAAAAGAGGTGGTAAATGAAAATTTTGCCATCATTAATGCGGATGATTTTTATGGTAGAGAAGCCTTTGATATTATGGCAAAATCATTGCAAGAAATCCCACAGGATTCCTCTCAGTTTAATATGATTGCTTATCAATTAAAGAACACCATCTCTGAACATGGATTTGTATCTCGTGGAGAATGTGTTGTAAATAGTAAAGGGCATTTAACAGATGTAACAGAGCGCACACATATTGAAAAAATAGATTCTAAATTGGTTAGAAAAGATGACAAAGGAAACTTTGTTTCGATAGATGAAGATGCTATCGTATCGATGAACTTTTGGGGATTCACTCCTAAATGTTTTGATGCTGCAACCATTTTATTTGAAGACTTTTTAGAAGAAAATAGTGACCAAGCCAAAGCGGAATTTTTTATTCCTTTAATCGTAAATGAAATGATTAAAGCTAAAAAAGCGAGTGTAGAAGTATTGACTTCAACGGCGCAATGGTTCGGAGTTACTTATAAAGAAGACAAGGCCATTGTACAAGCGGCAATAGAGACCTTGAAAAACCATAAAATTTATCCAAAAAACCTTTGGTAATATGATACTAGATCACTTAAAATCAATATTCAGTCATTTTGACAACACAGATCCTCTGGCTTCTTATAAAGAATTAGCCTCTGGCCATATTAATGATACCTATCTCATAAAAACAGAAAATGAGGTTTCTTATATCTTACAACGTATCAACCACGGTGTTTTTAAAGATGTTCCAGGATTAATTTCTAATAAAACGCATGTAAGTCAACATTTACAGGCGAAGATGAGTCATTTACCGGCAGATGAATTAAGTCGCCGTGTATTATCATTTGTACCAGCATCCACTGGATTATTTTATCACTTAGATGCCGATAAAAACTATTGGAATGTGATGGTTTTTATTCATGACAGTATTACTTACGAAGCTGTAACAGATGAAAACGTAGCGTATGAAGGCGGGAAATTGATTGGTAATTTCTTAAATCTAACAGATGATTTTGACGCTTCAGTCTTAATCGATGTGATTCCAAAGTTTCACGATATGTCTTTCCGATTTGAACAATTCAACGATGCCTTACAAAACGCCTCCGAAGAACGCTTATCACAAGCACAGACATATATAGATATTGTAGATGCATTGAAAGAAGAAATGCACATTATTCAATATTTAAAGGAAGCTGGAAAGATTAAAACACGTGTCACTCATAACGACACTAAAATTTCCAACATTCTTTTTGATCAAGAAAACAAAGGTTTATGTGTTATTGATACGGATACCGTGATGCCAGGAATCGTACATTACGATTTTGGGGATGCTATTCGAACCATTTGTAATACGGCCAATGAGGACGAACAAAATTTAGACTTGGTAAACTTTAATATTTCTTATTACAAAGCCTATGTAAAAGGTTTTCTAGGAGAAACTAAAGAGGCGCTATCTCAAACCGAAATAGACCATTTACCATTGGGGGCAAAAACCATGATCTTTATTATGGCCTTAAGGTTCTTAACCGACTTTTTAAATGATGATATGTACTACAAAACAAAGTACGCCATGCACAATTTAGACCGTGCAAAAAATCAATTTAAATTAATCGAAAGTTTAACACAACAATATGATGCTATGACGATCAACCCGTCGATGGCCAATTAATAAAACCCACAAAATTATGTCAACAGCAATGAATACCCCTACAAGTAAAAACAACACGCTTGTACCCATATTAATTATAGCAGGTTTATTCTTTATTTTTGGATTTATAACATGGATTAACGGTGCGTTGATTCCGTTTATGAAAACCATCAACGAATTAACAGAAACACAATCTTATTTAGTGGCATCGGCCTCCTATATCTCGTTTGTTGTTATGGCACTTCCTGCATCTTATATCCTAGGAAAAATAGGGTATAAAAAAGGAATGTCTTTAGGATTATTTATTATGGCTATTGGTGCCTTAGTATTTATTCCAGCAGCAGAATCTAGAACCTACTGGTTATTTTTAACGGGTATTTTTATCCAAGGATTAGGGATGACTATTTTACAAACAGCTTCTAACCCATACATTACCATTTTAGGGCCTATGAAGAGTGCAGCCAAACGTATTGCCATTATGGGAATTGCGAATAAAGTGGCAGGGGCTTTAGGATCTTTAATATTTGGTGCATTATTGCTTTCAGGAATTGATGATGTAAAAGAAAAATTAGCACACGTAACAGCCTCAGAAAAAGCAGTAATGCTAGATGGGATGGCTGATAGTGTATTTACACCTTATTTAGTAATGGCAGCCGTATTATTTGTACTGGCTTTATTAATTAGAAAAGCGCCGTTACCGAATGTTGAAGCAGCCCCTATAAAAGAAGATGCAGCAGGTGGAGTGAGCACTAAAAATATTTTCCAATTCCCTCATTTATGGTTAGGTGTACTCACCTTGTTTGTATACGTAGGAGCAGAAGTAATTGCAGGAGATACGATTATTGCGTACGGAATTTCATTAGGATTTACCGCAGAAGATGCCAAATTTTTCACTACCTTAACGCTAATGGCCATGGTAGCAACTTATGGACTAGGAGTTTTCTTAATCCCTAAATACATCCAACAAAAAACCGCCTTACAAATAAGTGCTTTACTAGGAATTATATTTAGTACCTGTATCTTATTAACCACAGGATTTACCTCTGTTCTGTTTGTTGCTGCTTTAGGTATCGCAAATGCATTGGTATGGCCTGCAGTTTGGCCTTTAACCTTAGAAGGACTTGGTAAACACACAAAAACAGCCTCTGCCCTTTTAGTAATGGCAATTTCTGGGGGAGCTATTATTCCTTTATTATATGGAAGCTTGGTAGATGCAGGAAAAAAAGAACTCATCGCTTCTGGAATTCAAGATTCTGAAGCCATGGCTGGTGTAGCCACTAGCAGCTACTGGATATTAATTCCTTGTTATGGCTTGATCTTGTTCTTTGCGTTATATGGACATAAAATAACAAGCTGGACTAAAAAAAACTAACAAATAACTAACTAAAACATACTGTCATGTTAAAAAGTAACATAGATACGTCAACAGATTTTGAACAACGATTCGAAAACATTGACACCTTAATTTTTGAGCACTCAACCACTGCTTCAAAAGCCATCGCCAATGAAATAGCCGATTTAATTCGCGTGAAACAAACCTTAAAACAACCTTGTATTTTAGGTCTTGCTACAGGATCTTCTCCAAAAGGATTGTATTCTGAATTGGTAAGAATTCACAAAGAAGAAGGCTTAAGTTTTAAAAATGTAATCACTTTTAACTTGGACGAATACTATCCTATGGAACCAGATTCTGTAAATAGTTACGTTCGTTTTATGAAGAGTTTACTATTTGACCAAGTAGATATTCTACCGGAGAATTATAACATTCCTGATGGCACCTTAAAAAAATCTGAAATTGCAGATTATTGCGCCGCTTACGAAGCAAAGATTGAAGCTTTAGGAGGTTTAGATATTCAGATTTTAGGAATTGGAGGAAATGGACACATTGGATTTAATGAGTCTGGGTCTTTACAAAATTCAAAAACCAGATTAGTAGCACTTGATCATATTACAAGAGTAGCTGCTAGTAATGATTTCTCTGGATTAAACAATACGCCAAGAACAGCTATTACTTTAGGTGTAAAAAAGATTATGGAAGCCAAACGTGTTATTTTAATGGCATGGGGTGAAGGAAAATCTAACATTATAAAATCGTCTGTAGAAGGACCGGTTACCACGCAAGTACCCGCATCTTTCCTACAAGAACACGACAATGTAGTCTTTGTAATTGACAAAGAGGCCTCTTCTAAACTAACGCGTATTAATACGCCGTGGTTAGTTGAGAAAATAGAATGGACAGATACTTTAATTCGCAAAGCGGTATTAGGGTTGGCATTAAAAATTAACAAACCAATTTTAATGTTGACAGATGCCGACTATATTGAAAATGGTATGAGTGATTTGTTAGCCGATAAAGGACCTGCTTACGATATCAATATCCAAATATTTAACAAGCTACAAAATACCATTACAGGTTGGCCTGGAGGAAAACCATCAGCAGATGATAGCAACCGTCCAGAACGAGCTGAACCCGCTAGAAAAAGAGTATTGATCTTTAGTCCACACCCAGATGATGATATCATTAGTATGGGAGGAACATTCAAGCGTTTACAAGAGCAAGGTCACGATGTCCATGTTGCCTACCAAACTTCTGGTAATATTGCAGTAGCAGATGACGAAGCTGTACGTTTCGCCAATTTTGTATGTGATTACAATGATAAATTTGGAATTACGAACAACGAAGCAGCTACTATTTATGACAAAGCGAACAACTTCCTAAAAAACAAAAAGAACAGCGATATTGATACTTTAGAAGTTAGAAACATCAAAGGATTGATTCGAAGAGGGGAAGCAAGAGCAACCAGTCATTTTATTGGATTGAACGATGATCATATCCATTTTATGGATTTACCTTTTTACGAAACTGGTCGTATAGAAAAGGATGAAGTAGGTGAAAAAGACATCGAATTAACCATGGCCTTAATAGATCAAGTAAAACCACATCAGATTTATGCTGCAGGTGATTTAGCCGATCCACATGGAACTCATAAAGTATGTTTAGATGCTATTTTTGAAGCTGTAAAACGCTTAAAAAAGAAGAGCTACATGAAAGACTGTTGGGTATGGTTATACCGTGGAGCATGGCAAGAATGGGGTATTGACGAAATAGAAATGGCGGTACCGATGGGACCTGACCAAGTATTAGAAAAACGACATGGAATTTTTAAACATCAATCTCAAAAAGATGGTGTGGTATTCCAAGGAGCTGACAGTAGAGAGTTTTGGCAACGTGCAGAAGTGCGTAACAAAGAAACTGCTGATATTTATGACCAACTAGGTATGGCGCATTATGCTGCTATGGAAGCCTTTGTTCGTTGGAGGTATTAATACCAAATACACCTGGTATTAAAAGTGATTTAAAAATTTAAAAGTAATTAAAACAGCTATCTGATGATGACAAAAATAAATGAAGAACTGATGGAGAAGGCATCCATTGATTTTACAAAACCATATCATAAAATTGACTATAGTTTTACGGAATTAGATGCCATAGAAGGAGAAACATACCTGAATCATGTAGCTGGAAATTACGCCTTAAATTTTAAAGTAGAAACCGCGGCTAATTTAAAAGTATATTACCCGAATGGCTGGTTCGATATAAGCATGCAAAAAAATGATCAAAACATAGATTGCATACAATTACATATATACGATAAAACGTTGAATGAAGGAAAACAGACGTTGCAACAATTAGAAAATATACATCAGCAATTATTAAAGTACAATGCTAACTAAACATCTGTTAGCCATGAACGTTGTTTAACAATCTATTTTTTTTACTTGTTACAATACTGTATGATTGATGTATTGTAATAAAAAACGGAGCGCCAAAAGCGCTCCGTTTTAATTTTCAAACAATTCTTATGCTTGTATTAATCAACCTTAGAATTCGAATTAATTTCACTCAATGGTACTGGGTAGTACGCATGCTCTGCAGCAGTAAATCCAGTTCTTCCAGCAGCTTGCATCGCTGCATCTAGCATTCCCCATCTACGTAAATCGTAAAAACGAGAAGATTCTAATGTAAATTCCATGGTACGTTCATGTATCAATTGTGTTTTTACATCTTCTGGACTTGATACAGTAATTGCTGGCATATGACCATGTACTGAACGCACATTGTTAATAATACCCACTGCTTTTGAAGTTTCTCCTGTTTCGTTCAATGCTTCTGCATACAGTAACAAAACATCTGCATAACGCATCAATACAACGTTCAATCCATTAGATCCTGTATTCCAAACATAGTTTGGTAAGAATTTTCTAAAATACGCCGCATCATCTTTGGCATCTGCACTGTCATACGCCCATTCCATTAATTGATCCCAGTTGTATCCTTGCATACGATCTCCCGTATTAAAATACTCATCTTTAAAATACAAACTTCCGTACAAACGAGCATCGTACATGTCATCCGTAGCTATTTTACCTTCAGATTTCATTGCTGTCAATAAGCCCGGAGCTCCTTCTATACCTCCCCAACCTCCAACAGAAGGGTCACCAATAAAGGCATGTAACCAAGTACGGTTATTAGAATTATCATCTGGTGTTTTAAACTGTAATTCAAAAACAGACTCGCTGTTATTCTCGTTTTCACCATTAAAATTACTCACAAAATCCGCTTCTAAAGCATATACATCTAAGTCAACCACTTTAGACAAAGCATCCGCAGCATTCTTAAAATCCTCACTATCAGAAGAAGAGGTATCTCCGGCTTTATGCATATAAACCTTCCCTAAAAATGCCAATGCAGCACCTTTATTTGCACGACCAACGTTTGAACTTGTGTTGGCCTTTGGAAGCATTTCTGCCGCAGTTTTAAAATCAGCAATTACTACTTCGTAGGCTTCACTACGTGTTGCTAAAGGCAATTCTAACGATGCCTCAGAAATTAATTCCGTACGCAAAATAATTTGTTCGTAAACCGTTAACAATTTAAAGTGGTAATACGCTCGTAAAAACGTAGCCTCCCCTATAATTTGTTTCTTTTGAGCATCAGAAATTTGTTCTTCTGTCATCGCTCCTACTTTGGTAATTACCTGATTGGCATAATTCAATCCTTTGTAATTGGTTCTCCAAAGTAAACTAACAAAGGTATGTCCATTGGTATAAGTAAAATTAAATATGGACATCCAGTGTGCATAATTACTTCCGTCTACTCCAGGAATCGCGTGATCTGAACGGTACCATTCCGTAATAGGACGCCCTTCTTGCCATCCATCCCAAAATTCGCTTCTAGATTCCAACATCGAATACGCCGCAGTTAAACCTGCATTGGCATCGGTTGCATTTCTCCAAAAGGAGGCTGAATCGAGTTCATCTGGTGATTTTTGTGTCAAAAATTCATCGTCGTCGCATCCAGCAAAAGCCAATACGAAAAGCGACATTATAAGTATTTTAAAATTTTTCATCATTTTCATTTTAATATTAGAACTTTAATTGCACCCCCATGATAAACGACTTGTACTTTGGGTACAATACTCTATCCACTCCATAAGTTAAAATAGACCCCGCTACTTCTGGATCAAGCCCAGGATAGTTGGTAATCGTAAATAAGTTTTGTCCACTCACATACAATCTTAAATTGTCTATCTGTAATTTTTCTAATAAAGTTTCTGGTAAGGTATATCCTAATTGGATCGTTTTGATTCTTAAGTAATCTCCTTTGTGTAAAAAACGTGTCGATGCACGATTGTTTTGGTTAGGATCACCAAATACAGCTCTAGGAATATCCGTATCTGTATTTTCTGGAGACCATGCTTTTAATGCATCTGCACTAAAATTTCGATTCCCATCCAATCCAATCATTTCGTACGCGTTTCCATCATAAATTTTGTTACCACCTACTCCTTGAAGGAATACAGTCATGTCAAAGTTTTTATAATCGGCAGACAAATTCAAACTGTATTCAAACTTCGCCATACCCGTTCCTGCATAGATTTCATCATCAGTATCGATGACACCATCACCATTTTGGTCTTTAAAGCGAACATCTCCAGGAGCGGCATCTGGTTGGATTAAATTTCCATCCACACTATGCGCATTAATCTCCGCTTGATTTTGGAAGATCCCATCAGATTCCACTAAGAAATAAGCTCCAGCTTCATGTCCAACTTTCGTTTGATTCACAAAATGATCCGAACCAAATTTTAAACCAGTACCATAAATTACTTGGTCATTATTGGCCAATTTAGTTACTTCGTTCTTATTGGTAGAAAAAGTAGCACCCACGTTATAATTGAATTCGTTGACACTATTTCTATAACTAACATCAAATTCGATTCCTGTATTTTTAAATTCACCAACATTAATTGTAGGTGTGTTTATTCCTGCAGAAGGTGCTAATTCTTTTCTGAATAACAAATCAGAAGTCATACTTTCATAATAATTTAAGGAACCTTTTAACTTGTTGTTAGCAACAGCGAAATCAACACCAATATTACTTGATGTATTGGTTTCCCACTTCAAATCGTCGTTTTGTAATTCCTTAGAAATACTTCCTTGATTAGAGGTTTGAGGGTCTCCAAATACATAACCACCATTCCAATAATTTTTACCAGAACTTATACTAGCATTATAATAGTAATTAGATAAAGAAGAGTCGTTTCCGGCTTGTCCCCATGAGGCTCTAAGCTTTAAGAAATCAAAGAAATCTTGGTCTTGCATAAATGCTTCTTCGGTAATTTTCCATCCCAAGGCAAAAGAGCTAAATGTCCCATAGCGATTGTTCTTTCCAAATTTAGAACTACCATCTCTACGGATACTTGCTTGCACTAAATATTTATCGGCAAAAGAATAATTAATACGTCCAAATTGAGAGGCCAATGTATATTTATAATTAGATCCAGAAGATGTTCTTGTACCATCACTAAAAGCATCCAATGTTTTAAAGTTTTCATCTAAAATATCAGCCACAACTTTTTCTCCATCCACCGTTTTATAGCCTTCTCCATTGGCGTTTGTCCAATCTGATTTTTCAGAAATTCTAGAGTATCCTGCTAAGACATCAATGGAATGTTTTCCGAATTCTTTTTTATAATTCAAAATACCTTCCATGGTATTTCTTCTAAAATTAGAATTATAGATACCTAATTGCGCATATTTATCTAGATCATACTTTACACGTCTCACAGTAAATGGCTTGTTAAAACTAAACGAATAATTTCCAGTATTAGAAACAGCCAGGTTTGTACTCGCAGTCAACCCTTCAATTATTTCATAAGCCAAGGTAGTTTTAGCATGGATATACTTCAATTTTGTATGGCCTTCTAAAAAATGATCAAATGCCACTGGATTCGTATGATCCTGTAAATCTGGCGTACTGTATCCAAATCCATCTTCGCGTTCTTCATCATAAATTGGAATTAATGGAGATATGTGATAAGCCTCTTTTAGATCAAACTTATAAGATTCTCTTCTCGTTTCTGCATAAGTCAAATTATTACGCATGGTAAATTTCCCTTTGGTTACACCAAGGTTTACACCAATTGTTTTTTTGTTAAAATCAGAACCTAAAATAATTCCTTCTTCCTTCGCAGAACTTGCGTTAATACTATAATCAATAAATTCTCCCGCTCCACTAACGCGAACACTATGATTGGTTTGAATGGCATCACTAAATACCGCATCCATCCAATTACTACTTACATCAGGGGTATCGGTCATATAGGCCAGTAAAGGTTTTCCTCCATTTTGATACATTTGTGTATGTACTTTCGCATAACCAGGACCATCCAATAATTCATAAGTTTCTCTAGCAGTGTTAAAACTTACATAAGAATCAAAAGATACTTTAGGCTTCCCTGTTTTTCCTTTTTTAGTTGTGATTATTACCACACCATTGGCAGCTCTTGTTCCGTAAATTGCAGCAGAAGAAACATCTTTTAATACTTCTATAGAAGCAATATTATTCGGATCTATATAATAAGACGATGCTTGTACCCCATCTATTATATACAAAGGTTGATTATTTCCATAAGTACCTGCACCACGAATTTTGATATCTACACCAGATCCCGGAGATCCAGAAGATTTGGTCACTGTTAAACCAGCAACTCTACCTTGTAAAGCCTCGGTGGCATTTACACTGGCTACTTTTGTTAAATCTTCAGATTTTACTTGTCCAACGGCTCCCGTAACATCACTTTTCTTTTGTGTTCCGTAACCTACAACAATTACTTCGTCCAAGCTTTCGCTGTCTTCATCTAAAGTAATTTGCATGTTTGACTGTCCCCCAACTAGAACAGCTTTAGTCAAATAACCAACATAACTAAAGTTTAACGTAGCTTCTGAAGAGACTGAAATTGAAAAATTTCCATCAAAGTCTGTAGACGTCCCATTTTGTGTATCCTTTTCTATAATAGAAACTCCCATTAAAGGCGTTCCACTTGGATCAGAAACAGTTCCAGTTACTGTTTTTTCCTGACCATACGTAACGGAGCTCAATGCGAAAACAAAAAATGCAACACAGGCTACAATTTTTGGATTCAACGTTGAAAACAGTTTGTTTTCTATGATTTCTTTCATAAGGTAAATAGTTTGAATTAATATTAATGATTAAATTGAATACTACTTAATGTGCCAAGCCTACTTGGAATCCTTTGTTCAAAAAACCGTCCATGTTTAAGATCTAAAAAAGATAATTAAACGTCAATATTACATTTAAAGGAGTCACGAAACTAGACGAAATCGTTTTCGAGAAAAAATAAGAAGAAATAAAAAACAATAAATACAATGAATGTTACAAATGTAACAAGCGTTATATATCAATGTTATACATAGTGTTTACAAGGGGTCACAAGGTAAACAGTGCTTTAAAAACAGCCTGTAATTTTATAAAAAAGAAAAAAAACAACAACAAATTGCATAAAAGTGTAAAAAACACACTTACATGGTAATTTAGTTTCAATATGAGATAGTAAACATCAAACAGAATCTATGGTAATTGCTACTTTTGTAATAAAAACGGCTATGAAAACTGTTCAAAAAATAGTAAATGACTTATTAAAAGAGTCTCCATTTATCCAAGATGGACTTTCAGAAGGCTATATTAACTTATCGGCTTTGGCTAGCAAATTCCAACCTTATATAGAAGAAATTAGTCGGAAAAAGATACAAAAAGGGTCTATTGTGATGGCTATTAAAAGACATGACAATTCGTTGGTTTCACAAATGCATGAACGAAAAATATCCAATTATATCTCCAATTTAGGCGATACCATAGTCCGTAGTAATCTTATAGAATACACTTTTAAAAACTCGCCGACCATGCTAGACAAGCAGCAAGAATTATTGGTGGTTTTAAAAAATCATACAGAAGCCTTTCACTATACCGCAAAAGGGATGTATGAGACCAATATAATTACCAATTCTTTTATTTCGGAAGACATCGAACGTATTTACTGTAATGAAACCGCCATCAGTAACGTTAAAGATCTTACCTCCTTAACCATGCGTTTCCCCAATGATGTTCTCTGTGTACCTGGAATTTTTTATTTTATATTTAAAAAACTAGCCAATGAAAACGTCAATATTATAGAGCTTATTTCTACTTCTAATGAGTTTACCATCGTCATTCATAAAAAGGATACTGGTACAGCTTTTCAAGTATTAGAAGATCTAAAAAATTAAAAGGATTCTAATGTCCAAATCTGCTCAAAATAAAAATAAAAGGCCTCTTTTGGTTTCGTAAGTGCTGCTAACTTTAAGTACTCCCGCATCATAGCCACACGCTTGGTCCCTGAAGGATGCGTAAATCCCCCCATACCAAATAAAGAGGTTAAATAATTTAGCTCTTTTTCTAGCCTAACTCTGTCCGCTGCTTCCTGCGTAGCCATTAAGTGAATGGCCATTAAATCCGCTAAAAGCTCTGCCTTCTGATAAGGATTGACTACCTCTCCAGCAGGGATTTCATCTCCCAAATTAAAAATAGTCGCTTGGGAAATTGTTGCAATATGAGCCACTTCATGTGCCAACACAAATAACTGAACAACTTCTTTATCTGAATCTATTAACCCTTGACTCACCTCTACATATCCAAAAGAAGCTCCTGCATTTATAGAGGCATCTTTTTTATCTACTACAAAATCTGTAGGAATCTCCACCTTATCATAGGCCTTAAACAATGGAATGACCTTGGTTTTATAAAGTAATTCAAGCGCCTCCTGTTTAGAAAGTGGCGGAAGGACTTCCTTTTCTATTTCTGTTTTGGACTGGCAAGCAACAAGCGTCATAACAAAAGAAATGAATAAAGATAATTTGAATCTGTTCATGCTATTTTTGATAAAAAAACGGACATACTATGCATAGTATATCCGTTTGGGTAATTATTAATCCAAGGTAATTATACAGACTACCTATTATTTTAATTCTTTGGAATTATTCTGTGATGTATGTGTAGGTTTTATCAACAGTATTCATCCCAAAGTAATATATATACGATGTAGACAAAGGATAATTATCAGTGTTATATTCATAAACAACAACATCATCTGCAAACGTACCAGAAATAGGGTTATTTACATTTACTGCTTCCACTCCAGCATTGATAGCACCAAAAGCTTTTGGATACATACCAATAAAAGGATTGTTCTTATCATCATAAGTTACAGTATAAGAATCTCCATATAAGATTTCAATTACAACATTCCCATTTTCAATAACAAATTCAACAACTGATTCTGAATTTTCATCAGTGTGAGCAACTCTTGTTTCCGAAACTAAATAGCCAGTTTCAGCATCATATGAATAAGTATAGGTATCTGTTAAACTTGCGTTTGTAGACCATAAAGCAGTTTCAATTTGCCCTAATTCATTATATGAATAAACAATACTAAGATTAGTTTCTTCAATTTTCTTTTCAATAACTTGATTTTTCTCATCGTATACTAAAATAGTTACAATTTCTACGTCGCCTTCTAATTGGGTTAATGATGTTACAAAATTAGCTTCCGAATAAGAATAAGTCATTTCTGTAGTTCCAAACCAACCATCTGTAACTGTATAAGTCTCCAACTGAGATCCACTTCCTACTTCTCCACGTACACTAATAGTTACGTCATATGTTTTTGTAGTTCCGTCTTCAGCAGTTACCGTAAAAACTGTTGCTTCTCCGTCTACATAATCAACTTCAACACCTGAAGCTGGTACAATTTCGGCCAATGCATCTACAGCAATGGTAGCTACTAAACCTTCTAATGTTGTTCCAAAAGGAACACTTACTGTAATA
>Ga0209292_1001585_pt1 | contig 27593 bp, 26 predicted proteins | sample GOMGulsemesocosm_2_FD_184634 | JGI IMG/M metagenome (GOLD analysis project Ga0209292, IMG submission 184634) | Methane-oxidizing microbial communities from mesocosms in the Gulf of Mexico - GOM9C Gulf of Mexico (SPAdes) (version 2) | ecosystem: Environmental > Aquatic > Marine > Cold seeps... | reverse complement strand
TGCACAATGCTAAGATCTCAACGATTGGTGAACGTGCTGAAGATTTCTTTATTATTTCCGGTAATAATAATCAACCGCTATCACCAGAACAACAAGCCGAGTTACGCCATAATCTGATCGCCGAATTAGCAGATAACTAATTGCTCTAAAAATAACAATGACAATTTTCTTTGAAACTACAAAGATAAATGTGATAGAACTAATAGTTATACCCAAACTACTTCAAGATGCGGTATCAGAGACTAGCAGGGATATTAGAACAAGGCGCAATATGTAGAGAATGGTTATTCCATTTTCAAATATTGTAACGCTGTGCTGTTATTCCTGCTAGTCTCCCGTAGGGCAAACCGAATGAAGGTATCTTCGGCGTTATGAAGTCTTGATTTAGAATAACTAAATCTCCGACTTCACGCCTTGAATATCCTCTTCTTTCGGTTTACTGATTGTGCACCTTGAAGTAGCTTGGGTATATAAATAAAAAATAAATAGAAAAAATACTCAGATCCGGCGTGATGTATGAATATCACGTCTTTATTCTAAATGGAGATTTCTCAGCTATGGCAACTTTTTCACTCGCTTTCGGTAGTGCTACTAAAAACACTGCAGGTAAAATTATCGAAGCTTTTTTCCCTAATCCTCTGCTAAACCCAAGTGATAAACTTGTTGCCGACATTAGCGAAGCCGTTAATTATCAAGGTCAGAATGAAGTTATTGAAGTTACGTCTGCACAAGCAGCACAACTTGCAACTGTATTCACCGCAAATGATGACGCTGCTAATGCTAAATTCGCGACAGCAGCAGCGAACAGCAAACAAGCATTAGTACTTGTGATCCTGGCAACTGACGAAAAACCAGCATCTGTTGCTGAAGGTTACTTGAAACTACAACTGATCTCACATCGCTTAGTTAAACCACACGGTACTGTGCTTGACGGTATCTTTGGTCTATTGCATAACATAGCTTGGACTAACCAAGGTCCTATCGATCTACCTGAACTTGCAGACCGTCAAATTGAAGCGCGTCTTGCTGGTGAAGTATTAACAGTAAGCTGTGTTGATAAATTCCCTAAAATGACTGACTACGTTGTTCCAACAGGTGTACGTATCGCTCACACTGCACGTGTACGTTTAGGCGCACACGTTGGCGAAGGCACGACTATCATGCATGAAGGTTTTGTTAACTTTAATGCTGGCACAGAAGGTGTGAGCATGGTTGAAGGTCGTATCTCTGCAGGTGTGATGGTTGGTAACGGTTCTGACATCGGTGGCGGTGCTTCTATCATGGGTACACTAAGTGGCGGTGGTCAATTAGTTATCTCAATGGGCGAAAACTGCTTACTTGGCGCCAACGCTGGTTTAGGTATCCCAATGGGTAACCGTTGCACAATTGAATCAGGCTTATACATTACCGCAGGTTCTAAAGTACAAATGCTAGATGCAAACAACCAAGCTGTTGAAGTGGTTAAAGCACGTGACCTAGCTGGTAAAGATGACTTGTTATTCCGTCGTAATTCAATCACGGGCACGATTGAATGTTTAACTAACAAATCAGCGGTTGAACTAAACGCAGAGTTACACTCAAACAACTAATTTTTGCTAATAGTTTGTAGTGTTAAATAAATAATGATGCCCAGCTATGCTGGGCTTTTTTGTACCTTAAAACTAGTGGACCCAATTTACTTTATCGCAGACACAAAAAAGCCACTGCAACTGCAGTGGCTTAAATAAATCACCTTAGTGATTATAGCGTATTACTAATTATAGTGTATTAATGTATTGTTCCATATCAGTACGCAGGTTATCAGATTTAGTACCAAAGATAGCTTGAATACCAGAGCCAACCACAACGACAGCTCGTGCACCTAATGCTTTCAGTTTAACTTGGTCAACGTCTTCGATAGAGTTAACACTGATACGTAAACGTGTGATACATGCATCTAAGTTAGTGATGTTGTCTTTACCACCGAATGCAGCAACTAATTCAGCAGCCATTGCGTCTGTTGATACAGGTGCAGCAGCAACTTCTTCTTCAGTTTCATCTTCACGACCCGGAGTTTTAAGGTCTAACATCTTAATTACTAAACGGAATACAGTGTAGTAAATAACTGCGTAAACAAGACCAACAACTGGCAACCAGATACCGTTAGTTGATTGACTGAATAGTACAGTGAAATCAATGAAACCGTGTGAGAACGTTGTACCGTGTTTAATACCTAGTAAAATCATAACTACGAATGCAGAACCCGCTAGTAAAGCATGGATCACATACAGTACAGGTGCAACGAATAGGAATGCGAATTCAATTGGTTCAGTAATACCAGTTAAGAATGAAGTCAGTGCAGCTGATACCATGATACCACCCACTTTTGCACGATTTTCAGGTTTAGCTGAATGCCAGATAGCAATCGCTGCAGCTGGAAGACCGAACATTTTAAACATGTAACCACCAGCCATGTTTCCGGCAGTCGGGTCGCCAGCTACATAGCGTGAGATTTCACCAGTGAACCACTCGCCGTTTGCTGCAGTACATACTGTTTCAGTTGCTGCTGTGATAGTTGCACCGTCAATTGCTTTACAGTAAGCGCCCGCTTCAAAGAAGAAAGGTACGTTCCAGATATGGTGTAAACCAAATGGAATTAATGCACGCTCAACCACACCATAGATACCAAATGCCATTGCCGGATTTTGGTAAGCAGCCCAGTCAGAGAATCCTGCAATTGCACCGCCAATTGGAGGCCAAACAACAGAAAGGATAAGGCCTAATGCAATTGCAGCAAAACCAGTAATAATTGGCACTGCACGTTTACCCGCGAAGAAACCTAAATATTCAGGTAGACGAATTGTATAGAAGCGGTTGAATACCCAACCAGCAAGACCACCGACAAGGATACCACCAAGTACACCGGTATCGATTTTATCAACACCCATTACGCCAGCCATTACACCTAGCGTTGCAGTCATAATGCCGTAACCAACGATTGCAGCAAGACCCGCTACACCGTCATTTTTTGTAAAACCAAGTGCGACACCAATAGCAAAGAGTAAGGCCATTTGCCCAAACACTGAGCCACCAGCCTGTTCCATAATGCTAGACAAAATTTCTGGCATCCAGCTAAATTTAGCTGCACCAACACCTAATAAAATACCCGCAACCGGTAATACCGATACTGGTAACATTAATGACTTACCTACTTTCTGTAGATTTGCAAATGCGTTACTCATCTCTAACTCCTAATAGTGCTCAAACTAAATAGTGCTGCAACAGTTAACCGCTACAGCTGAAATTTGTTTAAGAAGCATAGTCAGCCTCTTTTGTTGAGTTAACTATAGCCCGCCAAAAACAATAGTCATAACTATTACCGGTTCGGCTGTTTAGATTTGAATAGCGACTCACAATGGTACAAAACGGTACAATTGAGCGTATTTTTTAATGACAACATCAGCACATAAACAAGTACGACGATTGCGTAGGTGGCTTTTGTTTTAGGAAATGCGCTGCAAAGCTGATATTTAGCCTAGAACACAGTAAAAGTATAGGGATTGGCGTATTAGAGCGGGATTAATAAAATAAAATGTAACCAGTGATCATATCAGTTTTACCGATAAACTTACGTAACAAAGTGTAACCTAAGTTTATCGGTACGTTAATCGTCGAAAAACTCGCTATTTTACGAGTATCTTCGGTAGATAATCGCTTTCCTGTGCAGGCCAGCCAAATTGTTCAAACAAGCCTAATACCTCTTCACCCACCGCCGCTTCAATATGCACGGGTTGCTCAGTAATCGGGTGAACAAAAGATAACGATTTGGCAATAAGTAACAAACGCGACAATTCAAAGTGCTCACGATAAAACACATTATGACGGCCATCACCATGACTAGTATCCCCCACGATTGGGTGAAATAAATGTTTCATATGACGACGTAATTGATGTTTACGGCCAGTTTGTGGTTCAAGTTCCATTAAACAATAACGACTGGTTGGGTGATTTTTACTTACCGCATACGGAATTTCAACCTGATGTAAGGGTTTATAATGCGTTACAGCCTCTTGTGCTTCTTTATCTTGCGTGGCTTGCTTATCGGCGATCTTATCTAGCTCTACTTTTAGGGCGTAATCTAACGTTCCCGCTTCATTAATCCAACCACGTACCACAGCAAGGTAACGTTTGGTTAATGCATGCGCCTGAAATATTTCGCTCATCTGTCTTGCGACTTCACTTGATAATGCAAATAACAATACCCCAGATGTCGGTCTGTCTAAACGGTGCACAGGAAAAACATGCTGACCAATTTGATCGCGCACCATTTGCATTGCAAACTGGGTTTCATGGCTGTCCAACCAACTGCGATGCACCAATAAACCAGCCGGCTTATCAATTGCCACCAAGTATTCATCCTGATATAAAATATCTAACATTATGCTTTATTACCTAATTAGCTTTATTTAACTGTTTTTATTTAATTCTTTTATTTAACAGCTGATCAAACGATAAGATCAGGGCCAATAACTCACGCGTATCCGTGGTCAGTGGTTTGAAGGCTTCTTCAGCCATTGGCTGTATAGCCATATTTTCAGGTAACGGCATTTGCATTACCACCAGCTGTTGCATCTTCACTAAAAAGACAAACTGCAACCAATCTGTAAAAGCCATAGTATCAATACAAAATGGTGTGGTACTCGCAAGTGCTTCTGCACTTGGCGGAACATCATTCCACAACGAGGTATTTTTTAATTCCGCTTCAATTGCCGCTAATAGCTGCTGAGCCTGCAGATAGATTGTCATAATCGAGTCTCGATTTAGGGTCCGCGAAACCAAATTCATACCGCGAGCCAACAAATTTAGTGGCATTATACGCCAGCAACGACCAGATACAAAAGTCCATAGTGATCTCAATTCGCATCTTGATAGGGTTTGCGTATAATACTCCGATACTTAAGCTCCATTCGCCTCCACTTTTAACTTGGACACATTAGATCATGGCAAATATGCATACCCTCAACACGCTATCGGAATTTCTGTTACAAGCAAAGACTCAATTTCGCGTGTATGACATGGGTCGTAAGATCAGTAAAATTTCAACCGACGACTTTATGCAGTTTGAATCAGCTCAGCGACCTTACCCGGCACCGTTGCAACGCCATGCTCAATTTGCGATTACCTTCTGGAATAAAAATGAGAATAACCAACACTATCTTTGGTTTCTTAAGTTCCCATTAGATGAACAAGGTCTACTGCTGCAAGGCACCCGTAATACCTTTCTTAATATGGTGGTTGAGTCGCTTGGTCTAATGTTAGAGAAAACCCCAAGTGAAGAAGAGCAAGAACGCCTAGCAACCAATCCATACGTATTTAAGCCAAGCACAGATAAAGTGGCGATGTTAAATGCCGTTATCAACCGTGATTTTATTCGCCCAGAAAGTAAATACTATCCAACTGCGCATAACTATTTTGCTAACAAACTTGGTTTTGAGCAGTGGCAAGAAGTTGGTGTACAAGGTATTTGCGATATCGCAGCGCGCTTAAACCGTGATAATAATGCCGAGTACGTCGCAGCAGCATTACCAAAATTACCAACTGAACCTTTATATTCACTTTGCCTAGCCCTTGAGCACGAAGCGCTACCAACCGAAATAAGTGAAGTAATAGCAAAACTAATTAGTCAAGAAACGGCATTAGAAAAACCGGACGATGTGCGTCTATCAATGCTAATACGTGCGCTATCAAGTGCGCCTGCACAGGGACTACGCACAGACCTTTACCCTGCGTTATTTAAACATAACGATATTAGCCAAACCATAGTCGCATTAGCAGGCCGTTGTTGGCATGATCTTGAAAACGAAGAACGACTATTGGCATTTTTTGAAGCCGCAGTACAACAGCAACAAGGTCAAGAATTGTTTATTTATCTATTCTCCGACTTAGTGGCAATACCAAGTCTACGTAATAAAGTATTAGCCATGTTACGTAATCCAAACCGCACCAATACCCTTGGCAGCGCGATTGGTTTGCTGTTTCGTCAAAATCGCAGCTAAGCATAGCCTGAATTACAGCAAAATATGAATAGTCAAATAGCTATCACGGAGTGATTAAAATATGGGAAGTTTGTTAGCCATCGTAGTTGGGTTTATCGGGATTGTGATCTTTTCACACCTGCGTAAACAAGCAGAATTAGCCAATGCGCTGATCAAGCAATATTGCCAACAACAGCAACTGCAATGGTTATCAACAGCCCAAGCGGGGATCGCCTGGTATCCACACAAAAGCAGTTTATTTCGTTATAAGTACAATTTCGAATTTAGTAGCAATGGTGAAAATGCTTATCAAGCTTGCCTCGTGATGGCAGGACCGACGGTATTAGAGTTTATCGTCCCCCCTTACGCAATAGATTAACCGTGATAAACTAACGTTGTTGCTCATCTCTGGCTATACTGAAAAAAAAGCACTGGAGCCAGATGATGCTGTTAGCCACGCAAACCTTAGATATGTTATTTGCGCAACTTGGGTTAGATAATGATGAATTAAGCATGAAACGCTTTATCCATCAGCATAAACTCGAAGCTGGCGTATTATTATTTGAAGCCCCGTTTTGGAACAACTCTCAAGCGATGTTTCTCAAAGAATCAATTTACGAAGATGCCGACTGGGCAGAAGTCATTGACCACCTTGATGCCATGCTGCGTTGATGATCCATCACGTCAATAACCTAAATACACAACCGAGAGACTAAGGAAGGAATACCATGAGCCTACAGCATATTGTTGATGCCGCAAATCGAGTGGCTCAAGAAGGGAAACAACCCTCTGTTGCACTGATAAAATCGCGACTCACACAACCAGCCAGTTTACGCGATATTATTGAAACACTGAAAACATGGCAGTTCGATCCTATGGCAAGTATTCCGGCAGCCAATGCGCAGATAGCAAACCCAGAAACAGCCGATCCAATGACAGCGCTGATTGCCAAAGAAATAGCGGCGGTGCGAGCAGAGTTTGCCCCATTACGCCAAGAAGTAATTGAACTTAGAGCTGAAATCGTCGCGTTAAAAAAAGCATTATTAACCCAATAACTGGCACAGAGAGAATACCTTGTTTACTGCAGAACTGACTTTTGAATGTTACCAAGACACCACTATTGAGGCTGTTGATAGCGCAATCACCCAACTTATTGATGCCTTACGTTACAACGGCCAAATATTAGGTCGTGAATTCCCAACCAGTATCGATGACGGCGTCTTTATTACCCGTGTAGTTTGTCCTGAAGAAGAAAGCCTACATCCAAAACATCATTCAAGTACTGTTGAAAAATGCTTACAAGCCTTAAGTGAGGCCGGTTTACTCGCGCCTAAAGTCCGCCTGACAGGTATGGATTTACATTCCGATAATACCGACCCTTGTCAGCAGCCGAAATGGCAAGTGTTGTACACCCATTATCTAAGCACTTGCTCACCGCTACGTTGTGGTGAACATCTTGCGCCGATCCCACTTTACAAATTACCACCAGCAAAAGCAGACGATCATCAAGCGCTGCTACGTTGGCAAGTAGATTGGAGTTCGACTGATGAATTACAAATGCACGGAACTACGCTACAACAAGCGTGTAGTGACGTATTAACGGATATAAACAGCCCGTTAAATAATACCGGTTGGCAATTGGCCAAAGATATTGAGCAACAAACCAATACTCCCACCTATTATTATCTTTACCATTTAGCTGACGGGACTAAAAAAGAAAGCGAAGCACAAGCAGATCAACGCCGCTGCCCGAGCTGTGGCGGAGACTGGCAACTCGAAGATGCACTACATGGTATCTTTGATTTTAAATGCGAACCTTGCCGCTTATTATCTAATTTACCTTGGTAGTAAGCTATTTGTAGTAACAATTAGACATTAAAAATAGCGTGAGTTAATACTCGCGCTATTTTGCTTTCAGTAAGTCGCTATTTACTGCTCGAGTAACACAGGCGTTAATTGACCAATAAAGGTGGCCAGGTCTGGGGCTAATACCGCCGTAATACCTTTACCCAATGTTTCACGCACTACTTCGCCACTAACATTATCTAATGCAATGATCTGCATATCATCAGCACAGCTAGCAATGAACAGTGTAGGCGGTTGTTTTAATGTTTTTTTCATCATCAAATGGGCAATCATATTTTCTTGTAAGCGGTCAAAATCATCCACACTCCATACCTGCACCAATTCAATGATTTCATCATTAAAACTAGCTGGCATGTGATCACTAAAATAAGCACCAAAGAAACCGGCAATCTGCGGGTCAAGCTCAATACTTAGCGCTGATTCAATATTACTAAATGACGTTATCTCATCACGCTTTACCGGCAACCAAGCTTTATGCTCAGCACGTAACTTGGCACTATTCGATGCTTCAATAAAACACGGTGAATCCCACTCTGGATCAAACTCTTGTTGTGGTAAGTAGTCTTGTGCTTGCCAAAGTTGTTCACAGCGCGCATAAAAAGCAATAAGCGCATCGGTTACAGCTACAGTCATTATATTCCCCAAAAAATGATTAAATCCGCTATAGCATATCACTCCGCTGTAAAATTTATTACAATCTCGTCATTGATAAGTAAATTATCTGCAACAGATGAGAATTAACCATGACACCAGCAAACCGTTACCAAGATTCAACGGCACTAGATAAGTTAAACTTAGGGCAAAAAACGGAGTATATCTCTCAATATCAACCAAGCTTGTTACAACCCGTGCCAAGACAATTGAATCGTGATGATCTGGCATTATCAGATCAACTACCATTCACCGGGTGTGATCTATGGAATTTATATGAGCTGTCTTGGCTAAATAGCAAAGGTAAGCCTATTGTTGCTGTTGCAGAAGTAAAAGTTTGTGCAACATCAGTAAACTTGATTGAATCAAAGTCATTCAAGCTATACTTAAATAGCTTCAACCAAACCCGTTTTAGTTCCGCTGAAGAAGTCACTGAAACACTGCAACGCGATTTAGCAGCTTGCGCACAAGGCCCAGTTGAAGTTGCTATGTATGATGATTTAGATACAGCGCCAAGCCAAATAACCAAGATCAACGGTAGCTGTATTGATCACCTTGATATCGATGTCGATGGTTATGAGTTTAATGCCGAGTTATTAAGATCCGCAGCAGATAACCATGATAACGTTAATGAAGTGGTTTACAGCCATTTACTAAAATCGAATTGTCTAGTGACGAACCAACCCGATTGGGGCAGTGTTTATATTGCCTATCAAGGTAATAAGATCGACCAAGAAGCATTATTACGCTATTTAATCTCATTCCGTCAGCATAATGAGTTTCACGAGCAGTGCGTTGAACGAATTTTCACAGATATCATGCATTTCTGTAAACCAGAGCAATTAACTGTATATGCACGTTATACCCGTAGAGGTGGTTTGGATATCAACCCATTCAGAACCAATTGTGATGCTAAGATAGAGAATATTCGCTTAATCCGCCAGTAACATGACCTGACTGGATATTTTTTTAAATATCCAGTCATTAACAAAAGCAGCAAAATAGTTTAGTATTTAAAGGTTGCAATCAATTGGGCCAATAAATTCCCCTTGATATATATACCCAAGTTACTTCAAGTATAGCAACACCGACCTCACTCAGACCGAGGCCTAAATTAGCAAAGGAACGCTAATATTAAATAAGGACATGTAATCATAAGAATGTGATGGCTGCCTTTCTAGTCGATATTAAACACATGATCTTACGTTTTTTTTATGCTCTTGCATTTATTCTATTTAGCACCACTGCAGCTGCAAGCTTATTTAACCAGCTGATATTGCCTAATGAGCTAAAACGCAGTCAAGTAGTTCAATACAGCCAACCTTATCAATGCATTCAAATTATTGATGAGTATCTGCAAATACAAAAAAAAGATGTAATAAGTACAGTTGCACGTGTGAGTCAAATCAGAGAGAAATCAGTCACCCCTTCTGATCTAGTGCTGATTAAACAACAAAAAGCCTTATGTTATTTCTATGCCAATAATATCGATCAAGCCGTTGTCATCCTTGATAAAATGCTTGCCAACAAAACACCTAATGTACCATTACATTTAAGACAACAAAGTTTATTAATCAAAAGCCATATTCTAGCGCAGTCAACGACCTTAGCTAATTTTCAACTGGCCCAAGAAACCATTGAACAAGTACTCAGCAGTATTGCCGATAATACCTATAATCCGACCGCAAATGGTTATTTTGCCCTCAAGATTATTGCTGGTGAAATAGCGCTAAACCTCAATAATTACGAAGAATCAATGGCGTTGTTTCGTGAGGCTCAAGCGTTCGCAGCCAAAACACCGTTAACAAACAATGCCGCTTGGGCTGCTTATGCTATTGGTTATAACTACCAGCAACAAAATAAATTAGCCTTGGCGATTAATTTTTACAATAAAGCCCAAAAAAAACTGCTGGATAATAACGATACCCTCAATGGCCTGCTCACTAAAAAAATGAGTCAGGCGTATATCGCTCAAGATAATTTTAAATTAGCAATCAGCTTTGCCAATCAATCCGCACAATATTATCAAAACCTAGGTAACAAACTGCAATTGTCTGATTCTTTATTAGCCCTTGCCAGCATGCACCGCAAAATTAAAGAATATAACTTATCGTTAGTTTATTATTTTAACGCCTTAGATCTACTGAAAGTTTTTGATGAAAAAAACAGATTAAACGCCGTTTATTTTGAAGTTGGTAAGACCTATTTACAAATGGGCAATTTTAGTTTGGCCGAGCAGTATTTATCCAATGCAGAACAACTGTTTTACGCTAATGGTCAAAGTACTTTATTACTTGAATCACTCGTACACTTAGCAAATTTAGCTAATCAGCAACAACATTACGACACGGCATTAGAGCGTTTAAATAAAGCATTAGTGATAGCTGGTAAACTTAACAATAGCAAACAATTCGAAACCGTCTATCTGTACCTAGCAACCGCCTATGAAGAAACAGACCAATACGCCAAAGCTCTTGATAGCTATAAGCAATTTGTGCGTTACAATAAACTGTCTAATTTTGACGCCAAAAAAGCACTGCCAGTCTCTAATCAACACAAAGAAAATAATGAAATAAAATCACAGAAAATAGACCAGCTACAAACACAAGTAAGCAAACTTAAACAAGCAAAGCATAATTTGATGATTAACGTGTTTTTACTTGCTGCAATTATGCTAGTTATTCTTTATTTGTACTACGTCAATAATCAAAAAGTAAAATTACAACGACAAGAGGTCGAACAGCTAGAGAATAACTACAACATACATCCAAATACTGGCCTGAATAATATCAACAGTCTGAAACAATATATCCCGACGCCCTTACAAGAAGCACGATTTTACTCTGATTGGGAATATACAGACAAACAAAACAGCGTCCATAGCTGTGCCATTATCAGCCTCGACTTTTTACAACCTTTACGTCAGAAATATAGCCTTTCACTAGTAAATAAGATCGAAACCGAATTAGGCGCCTATTTGTTACAGCAACTTCATGATTCAGAACGTTTATTCCAGTTAAACGACAGCCAGTTATTATTGGTTAGAAAAGTAAACAAGAATTACGACCCTGCCATCATTGCTAACTATATTCTAGACTGGTTCGAACAGTTCGATTGCCAGCTTAATTTTAACAAAGATATTTCCATCGGTATGGTCTCGCACCCTTTCCTATTCAAATACCCGACCGCAATCGATAGCAAAAAATTGTTAAATATTGCTACTTTAGCCTTGTCCGGTGCGACACAATTAAGTCGTAAGAATAAGCAGAATAGTTGGGTGCAATTAAGTGCACTGACCTATACACAACCAGCATTTTTCCATGGTGACATTTGGAATCGTTCAAAACAGGCAATCGAAAAAGGTTTAGTTAAAGTAATATCATCAACTGACAAAAATGATATTAATTGGTTGTAAGCTTACATTTTAGGACCAAACTATTTTATACATGTATATATAATGGTAAGCTAATCTCCATCTTTGATTTAACCAATGTGAAGAATTTCCATGCAGATATCAGAAGATACGCATTCAGCAACACCACAAACTGATACCAACGGCTACACACAAATTAACACTGCAATGTTATTAGCATTTATTAATCGTTTGCTTGGTGCAACACGAGGCATCGATAACGAGCTAAACATTGAAGTAAGTAAGCTGAAAGCAACTCTTGAACGTAGCGCTTCTGACGATGAGCTAATCACCCAAATCAAGCAAGTTGAACGTCAGGTAATGCTACAGCCTAACGTGTTATCTGATACCTTAAAAATTGCGGATAGTGCCGTATCTCAAGCCGCCACATCATTAATTAATTTATTACAACACGACCCAGAACTTACTGCAGAACTACAATTAGTATTAGCAGAACCAAAGGCCACGGCCGTGGTCGCTTTACAAACTAAAGTTCAATCACTTTTCTGTATTTATCATAGTGCGATCAAAAATTTAAAAGAGAGCAACAACGATAATAATATTGCAGCAACAGTCCATAAAAAAATATGTGATGACTTACAACGCTTGATCAATGAACTGGATTTTGCCGGTGGTTTTGGCTCAAATCTAAAGAAGATCCGTCAGCGTTTATTAGAAGGCATTGGCAGCCATGAATTGGTTAATGTCTGTTTGCAGATCATCAACAACATCATCGAGGGTGCACGTGAAGAGCGCCTAGCATCTAAAACATTTTTACATACCATTGTTGAAGAACTTAATAACATTGCTTATAAGTTTGATAACTCGTTAATTGATAACAACAACATCAATAAAAAACAGATCAGTTTGTTGGAAAACCTGAAAGAGCGTATTGATATTTTAGAACTTGATATCAGCACCAGTGAAAACTTAGAAGAAACTAAGTTACATGTGCAGCAAGGTTTAGAGATAATCTCGAGTAGTATCCAACAACAACAACAATTGCTAGAAGAAAAACTGCTGCTAGAACAACAAATTCAAGCCGTGCAAAGTCAACTTGAAGAACTTAAAAAAGAAACCTTACTGCATACGCAGCGATTAGAAGCCCAACAGCATAAACTATATCTAGATTCATTAACCCAAGTCTATAATCGCACCGCATTAGATGAACGTTTTAAGCTCGAATTCAAACGTTGGCAGCGTTATCAAACCAATACCACCATCGCGATGGTCGATATTGATCACTTTAAAAATATCAATGATAGTTTCGGGCATATCGCCGGTGATAAAGCGCTTAAAATCGTAGCTCGCGCATTACAAAAATCAATTAAAGGCTCAGACTTTATTGCCCGTTTTGGTGGCGAAGAGTTTGTGTTATTACTTGCCGACTTAGCGCCAAGTGAAATACAGGTAGTGTTAGATAAACTTCGTAATACTATCAAAAATATACCGTTTAGATTTAAAGGTAAACAGATCTCAATTACTATCTCAATTGGTGTCACGCAATTTTCAGCCGATGATAACGAGATTGTGGAACCTTTCGAACGCGCGGATAAAGCGTTATATGAAGCAAAAAGCTCGGGGCGAGATAAAGTTATCATTAGGATCTAAACTTAATGAGACCTGCGGTGATAAGTATAGCCATAGTCATTTTCGAACTATCGATTATACCTACTTATCACCAACGTCTCTGACAGGAGTTTAGTTTATGATCACGCATATCAAACCCGTGGGCAGTATGGACCTACTGTCGCAGCTTGAAGTCGACCGATTACAACAAAAAGCCACCAGCGATTTATACTTATTATTCCGTAATTGTTCGCTGGCAGTATTAAATTCCGGTTCTCGTACTGATTCAAGTAGTGAAATTTTAAAAGCATTCCGTAATTTTGATATCAGTGTTGTGCAACAAGAACGTGGCGTCAAACTCGAACTGCATAACGCACCCGAACAAGCCTTTGTCGACGGTGAAATCATCCGGGGTATTCAAGAACATCTGTTTTCTGTATTACGTGACATTCTTTATGTGCATAGTTACATTGAAAAAGTCCCGGTACCAAAAAAAGAGTTATCGTCTTTTTTAACCAATCAAGTATTTTCCATTTTACGTAACGCACGTGTGATCAAGTCTGATTCCGATCCCAATATGGTTATTTGCTGGGGTGGCCACTCCATTCGCTCTCCTGAATATGAATATGCCAAAGCGGTTGGTCATGAACTAGGTTTACGCGAGATGAATATATGTACGGGTTGTGGACCTGGAGCTATGGAAGGGCCAATGAAAGGCGCTACCGTCGGTCATGCAAAACAACGAGTGAAAGAGCGCCGTTACCTTGGTTTAACTGAACCGAGCATCATAGCAGCAGAACCACCAAACCCTATCGTCAATGAATTAGTGATTTTACCGGATATCGAGAAACGCTTAGAGGCCTTTGTTCGTCTTTCACACGGCATTATCATCTTTCCAGGTGGTGCCGGTACGGCCGAAGAATTACTGTATTTGCTGGGCATCATGATGCATCCCGAAAATAAACGCCAACCTCTGCCTATCGTTCTGACAGGTCCCAAAGAAAGTGAAGACTATTTTACGACGATTGATGAATTTATCGGTGAAACACTTGGTTTCGAAGCACAGAAATATTATCAAATCATTATTGATGATGCCCCAAGTGCGGCGCAACTGATGAAAAAAGCAATGCAAAAAACCTACGAGTACCGCCGTGCGATAGGGGATGCCTACTCTTATAATTGGAGCCTAAAAATTGAGTTAGACTTTCAGATGCCATTTATACCCAATCATCAACATATGGCAGCTTTAAACCTCAACCTTGAACAAGCGCCAGAAGTACTCGCAATGAACCTGCGAAAAGCCTTTTCTGGTATTGTCGCCGGTAATGTTAAAGACTCTGGGATCAAAGCCATTGAAAAAAATGGCCCGTTTAAACTGCAAGGTGATGCCAAATTGATGCAATTAATGGACAATTTATTAAAAAACTTCATAAAACAGAACAGAATGAAGCTTCCAGGTAGTAAATATGAGCCTTGTTATGAAATAATTAAACCTAGCTAACTTTGACGAAACACGGATATGGCCCAAAATCACTTATTAATTATCGATGCGTTAAACCTGATCCGTCGAGTACATGCAGTACAGCTTAATCAAAGTAACGATCCGGTGGCGCAGATTAGCGCAACCCGTGAAACCATTAAACACGCAGTCAGAAAACTGTTATCAATCACTGCACCGACTCACGTTGTCGCTGTGTTTGATGCTGAACAAACCGGTTGGCGTCATGAAGTTTATCCTGAGTACAAAGCCAACCGCAAACCTATGCCAGAGAGCTTGCAGCAAGCATTAACCCTCATCCAAGACGACCTGTGGGAATTAAATGTTGATTCTTTATTAACAGAGCAAGACGAGGCAGATGACTTAATCGCCACCCTTGCCATTAAAATGTCCGCACAACAGCAGCAAGTTACCATTATCTCTACGGATAAAGGCTACTGCCAATTGTTAACACCTTATATTCAAATTCGTGATTATTTTAACAAGCGTTGGTTAGACCAAGAATTTATCAATGATAAGTTTGGCGTCCAGCCGCAGCAACTTGCCGATTATTGGGCATTAGTAGGGATCAGTGGTAGTCACTTAGCTGGTGTCGCCGGTATTGGTCCTAAAACGGCAACCCAATTATTAACACAACATGCTAATTTAGATGCTATTTATGCAAGTGAGGAACTAAAACCTAAACTGCGTGAAAAGCTCGATGCACATAAAGAAATGGCTTACATTACTCAGCAATTAGCGCAGCTGAAAATTGATATTCCCCTCGGCTTTAATTTAAAAGACTTAAGATATCAACCTTAATCACAGACGATAACGCTTACTGTTAGAAATTGAGTGATCACACTAAGCGTTAATAGTATAAAAAAAGTTAAAATCTGGATCTATCTCTAACAAATGTGCTAACCCCCCTGTAAAACTCTTTATTTAGCCAAATTACAGTAGCTACCCGATTAACAATCGAGTAATACTTTGTTACCATACGGCAACAAAATATTTTCATTTGAAAGTAAGCCAAATTAAATAAGGAATATGTATGACGCAAACAAGAATTACTGTGATCCCGGGTGATGGTATTGGTCCGGATATTATTGAGTCTGCAATTCAAATTTTAGATAAAGCTGGCTGTAACTTCGCATATGACTTTGCTGATGCAGGTCTTGCTGCCCTACAGACTTCAGGTGAGCTACTTCCAAAAGCAACATTAGATTTAATTGAAAAAAATAAAGTAGCGTTAAAAGGTCCATTAACTACCCCTGTTGGCGCTGGTTTCACGTCAATCAATGTGTCATTACGTAAGCATTTTAATTTATACGCGAACTTACGTCCGGTATTATCTTTTAAAGGCACGCGTAGCCGCTACGAAAACATCGATATCATCACGGTTCGTGAAAACACTCAAGGCATGTACTCAGGTGCAGGCCAAGTTGTTTCAGATGATGGCAGTGAAGCTGAAGCAAAAAGTATCATCACACGTGATGGTGCAGAACGTATTTGTGTGGCCGCATACGAACTTGCTAAATCAGAAAACCGCAAAAAAGTAACAGCGATCCATAAAGCCAATATTCTAAAAACAACATCAGGTCTATTTCTTGAAGTAGCGCGTGAAGTAGCTAAACGTTACCCAGAAATTGAATCAGAAGAAATGATCGTTGATGCCGCTTGCATGAACTTAGTGATGTACCCTGAACGTTTCGACGTGATTGTTACCACTAACTTGTTTGGTGATATTTTATCTGACTTATGTGCAGGTCTTGTTGGTGGTCTTGGTATGGCTCCGGGCGCAAATATCGGTGAAGATACAGCGATCTTTGAAGCAGTACATGGCAGCGCACCTGATATCGCAGGTAAAAACCTAGCGAACCCAACATCAGTGATCTTAGCGTCGATCCAAATGTTAGAATATCTAGAAATGAAAACGGAAGCGGATAATATTCGTAACGCTGTACGTGATGTCATTGAATCAGGTGATAGAACAACACGTGATCTGGGCGGCACGCACGGTACCACAGACTTCACTCAAGCGATTTTAGAACGCCTATAACGCTTTCTTGACGCTAATGAGTATGATTTGATATACCTGCTCATTGAATAATTCAGTTGCTTAACTTTATTTTCCAAGATGTTAAGCAGCTGAGATTAGTCTTTATAGTCCTCTAACCTCTCCAAAATACACACTTAAACTAACCTTAAGTCAGCCCATTACCTTCCTAGTAATTTATTCATACCAAGCTATAGTTAAGTTTTCATCAGCAACTTTGGTGATATATGCTACCTAACTTTCTTTTTATCATACTCTTAATCAGCTTATTAAGCAGAACTACATTAGCTACGGAAAGTCAGATAGGGACAACGATAACAGCACAACACTTCTCTGCTTACCAACAGCAAACTCAATTAACTATGCCAGCAGAGCCGACACCGCAGTTTGAATTCAAACAGCCTTTATTGGTGGTCAAAAAAAGTAGCCATAAACGTAAACGAACCGCACAACTGCAGCTGCTCAATATGTGGATAGATCCCGATATTACCCGGCTGTTTATTCCTAGGCTTAAAGACATAGGTAAGCTGAGTTTAAATTTACATTACAGCTTGAAACGCAGCCCTTATCTACTACTCAATTACGAACGTATGACGATAAAAACTAAAGTGAAATCCAACGGCATGTTACAACACGAAGCTTATTATAATATGGGGATTAAAGGGGCTATTATTGGCGTTAAAGTACGTGGCGAAGATCCACAGCTTTATTTTCGTTATCGGTTTAAATAACAAAGCCATTAAACATTCACTAGGGTGATATTTAATGGCTTTACTTAAGCGTTAGCTATGGAGCACAGGTTAAAATGCTCCTTGTTGCCTTATACAGCGCTTATTTATCTTCAGGAATGAAGTGTGTCCAAGCTACGTGTACAGTCACTTCATCACGATCATGATAAAGGTGCTTAGCTTGGATAACAAAACGATCATCAAGTTGTTTCTCTAAGATAGCTAAACTGTCTTCCAGTGTATGGTAACGACGCTTTAATGGTAGCTTAAGATTAAAGATAGCTTCTTTACACCATGCGTTTAATAACCATTTACACATAAGACGGGCAACACGCTCTGGTTTTTCAATCATGTCGCATACCAGCATATCAACTGGTGGATTTTCAGGAACCTTAACCTTATTACCGTTTAATTTACGGTTGGTCCACGCAATCGTGGTTTTAGCAGGCTCATATTTAAAACCATCTTCTTCGTAGTGCTTAACTTGACCAGTTTCCATCAGGCTATCTGCCATGGCACCGTTATCAATCGCGACAACAAACATACTGCGCTGTACTAGCTGATATGTCCAACCACCAGGACAAGCACCTAAGTCAACCGCACGCATTGCGCCACCGATACGTCTATCCCACTGATCCGCAGGGATGAAAGTATGAAATGCTTCTTCAAGTTTCAGTGTCGAGCGACTTGGCGATTTCGATGGAAACTTAAGGCGCATGATACCCATAGGTAATGGCGAATTGTTGAAGCTATATGAGTAACCAATATACACACTGGTATTAGTAATAAAAAATACGTGTAGTACTGGACGGTTTTTATTTTCTTTTGCTAATAAGTGATCGCCTTTACGCAATGATTGACGTAGTGGCACAGTATACTTACGGCAGAATTTAGACAGCTCTTTGCCTTCATTGGTATCTGGCATTTCAACACGTAGTTCACCCATAGCTTCGATACCCTCACAGGCAGCAACTACAGGGTTAACACGGTCGTAAAGTGGCATATCATCAACACGTGCATGCAGTGCGATCATTTGACGTGCGAAGATCAATGATGAAAGTGGTAATTTTTTCGCTATTGAATCTACATCTGCAGCAGAATAACATTCGAAAACAACATAACCCGAATTCAGCGTTACTTTAGCAAAACCATACGCCTCCATGGCAGTCGCTCGTGCTTGAATTTCAGCAGCACATTCTTTTTCATAACCAGGGCGGCAATATAATAAAATACCATTCATTTTCTAATAACCTCATTTTCGTCATCAACATGGCGACGATATACACTCAGTATAGATACAATACCGAGACTATTAATACATAAAATATATGCAAGCCAGTGCAGAATACTGGGGATCTTGAACTGGTTTGCATACAAAAGTCGCACAGTCTAAACCCTTGACGATATAACACCAAGGATTTAGTGACTTCGGGATAAATTAATTCTCGACAAACTCTTGTTGTTCTTCTTCAACTAAGGACAACATCCAATCGCGGAATGCCACAATCTTACCGAGTTCATCTTGTTCTTCGCGGCAAACCACGTAATAAGCATTCTTACTCACTAATACGTCATTAAAAGGTCGTACTAGACGACCAGCATCGATTTCCGGTTGCGCTAACACACTGTGCCCTAACGCTACGCCTTGCCCATGCACCGCCGCTTGCAAAACCATCGACGTGTGACTAAAGATAGGGCCTTGATTGACATTAATATCGGTAATGTTGCCTTGCTTAAACCAAGCGGTCCAATCGCGACGAGAGGTATCGTGCAATAGCGTATGAAGCTTGAGATCACCAGGGGTTTTTAGTGGTTTTATCCCATTAAGTAATAGCGGTGAACACACAGGCACTAAATATTCGGTATGCAGCTTTTGCGCATGTAAGTCTTTCCATTTACCGCGGCCATAATAAATCGCAACATCAACATCATCGGTCAGTGAGCCGTCATCCATATCAACCGCTTTAATACGCACATCAATATCAGGGTAGAGTTCAGAAAACAAAGATAAACGTGGTACTAACCATTGAATGGCGAAGCTAGGCTGTAAACTAACCGTCAACGAACCTTTCGCGCCTCTGGCTAATAAACGCTCAGTAGCATCCACTAATGAAGAAAAGGTATCTTTAATATCAAGGAAATAACTCTGACCTTCTTCCGTCAAAAATAACGCGCGATTTTGACGACGAAATAACTTAATACCTAAATATTCTTCCAGCGCTTTAATTTGGTGGCTAACTGCAGCTTGTGTCACATAAAGTTCTTCAGAGGCACGCGTAAAACTAGAATGTCTAGCGGCGGCTTCGAAAACACGTAGCGAATTTAATGGCGGAAGTCTGCGTGACATAGTGGAGTCCAGTTAGATAAGAAAAACTAATGCGAAACATTATAATTTGTCAATTGCCAGATAGCTAGATAATTACTATAGTGCGCGTATGTATATAGGACATAATACTTATTTTACTTATTCTTGATATTTTCGATAATTAGTATTATTTATATAAGTTAGTCTTTGTTATGTAATGTTGTGTTTGTTTGCTTAAACTTTTTGGTTTAGGCCTTTAAGTAGAAACTACTTATTTTTAAACCTTTGATAATATTCTTAATACATTTGTATTATCGAGTCAAAGGTTGTTTAGCGCTGTATCATTACAGCGCTTTTTTTATGCCTGAAATTAATCGATATCAATCGCAGTAAAACTCTTCACTACATCATCAATCGCTTTTGCTTGGGCTAAAAATGCTTCTAATTTAGCAAACGGTAATGCTGATGGACCGTCACAACGTGCTTGTGCTGGGTTTTCATGTGCTTCAATGAATAGACCCGCAATACCCGTCGCTAGACCCGCATAACTTAATTCAGGTACTTGTTTACGACGACCACCAGAAGCCGCGCTACCAGCATCACGCTGTTGCGTTGCATGGGTGCTGTCTAAGATGATTGGCGTACCTTGAGTCAGTTCTTTCATAACACCGAACGCTAATGGATCAACCACCAGATTATCATAACCATGGCAATGGCCACGCTCACATAAGATAACTTGTTCGTTGCCACATTCAGCAAACTTATCAACGATGTTGCCAACTTGATGCGGTGACATAAACTGTGGTTTTTTAATATTAATCACAGCACCAGTTGCCGCCATTGCTTGTACTAAGTCAGTTTGACGCGCAAGGAAAGCTGGTAATTGGATCACATCAACAACATCAGCAACCGGCTGACATTGTGCTTCAGTATGCACATCAGTAATAATTGGCACATTGAATTCAGCTTTAACACGTTGGAAAATGTTTAAACCTTTTTCCATACCGACACCACGGAAAGAATGGATACTAGAACGGTTTGCTTTATCAAAAGACGCTTTAAATACAAAAGGGATACCTAGTTTATCAGTCACCGTTTTATACGCTTCAACAGCGCGTAGCGTCGTTAGTTCGTCTTCTAATACGTTGATACCACCAAATAACACAAATGGTAGATCGTTGGCACAAACAATATCGTTACCAATTTTTACTATTTTTGCATTCATAATAGTTACCTTAAAGGGTGTATTTTAATTCAGTTAAGTTTAATGAATCGTATCATCAACAGCAGCAAGCTCTTCGACTTGTGCTTTTAATACTCGCGTGATCGGATCGTCTGGACATTGCTCAATAAAATAAGCAAAGTCTTCACTCGCAAGCTTCTTGCAGTCAAGCTGTTGCAATAAAAAACCGCGATCGCGAATTTCATACGGTTCATCAGGTTCAAGCTCTAAAATCAAATCGATGCAACGCAGTGCATACGAAAAATGTTCATCACGAATCAACGCCGCTTTTAGCACCTGTAATAAGCGCAGATAATGCATTTCATTATTGGCTTCTAATAAATCATCATCAGATAACAAGGCATGATTACCTTCGATACCGCGTAATAGTACTTGTAGTTTATGGTGGTCCAGTACTTGGCCATCTGCCGGATCAACATATACTCCGTCTTCTACACTACCGAAACGCAACACAAATTGACCAGGGAATAAGATCCCTTTAACTTCGACTTCAAAATGCTCAGCAAAGTACATAAATACCGTACCCAGTGACAGTGGTACACCATTACGGCTGCTAATCACTTTATGCAATAATACACTGTCGAGTTCTAACCACTTGCGCCAATCGCCGGCAAAACCAAGTTGCTGATAAAACAAATACAATAATTGGTCACGTTTTTCAACATCACAGGTAAAGCCTTGCATATCAACTTCGATAAGTTCAATTAACTCATCCAATTCAACTATCGCATCCTCGAGTAACGGTTTCTCCGTTATCATCTCGATAGCTGATAGTGTTGCGAGCATGACGTTATCAATCATCAGCACTTCTTCAGCGAGCTCATCATCGTATTCTTCAAGTTGCTCACTATCAATATCGCTATTACTATCTACTACTACATCTTCTGCCAGTTCTGTTTCTGCCAGCGCTGCATTTGCATCTAATTCCATAACTACCTCAGCAAATATGCTTCGCCGTTAACGGCTAACGAATACACATAAAATAACCAGCCAATACTACCGACAAACGCAAAACAGCGGAAAAATAGGTTTTTACCTTGCTGTAGTGACATAAATACCATGAAGGTGATTGCTAATGTCGACAATAATTTTTCTGTCATCACCGTATCAACAAACGGTGCTCGACCTGAAACCATACACACTAACGCAATCATCATCACTGTGATCATATCTATCACTTTACGTGACTTGATAAAACCCGCATGTTCAAGATACGGTGATTGCTTCACTGTGAAGGCAAAATTTACAAAATACATCAGCACGCTTAATAATAGCGTCGCGATGTGCAGCACAATAACAATATCCATGATTAAGCTTCTTTTCGTTGTCCGACAGTAATACGATCATTATTACCATAATCTTTATGGGTAACAACCTGATGATAATTTGATGCGATAAATAGCGCGCGTACCGCAGCACCTTGCTCAAACCCATGCTCAACTAACAACCAACCGTCAGCGGTTAAAAACTGATAACCTTGGCTAATAATATGCTTTAAGTCAGCAAGTCCATTATCATCAGCAACTAGCGCTGTTAACGGCTCAAAACGCACGTCTCCCATCGCGAGGTGTGGATCATGTTCTTCGATATAAGGAGGATTACTGACTATCACATCAAAGCGTTGACTCGCCTGTAAAGGTTCAAACCAACTACCTTGTAATATCGCAACATCAAGACCACAGCGTTTGGCATTACGACGAGCTAATTCAGCCGCGCCTTGCTGGTATTCAATCGCGGTAACTGTCGCTTGTGGCGACTCTGATGCTAAGGCTAGTGCGATAGCGCCAGTACCTGTGCCTAAATCCAATACTTGGCAAGCCTGAGTCGGCATACAAGCAAGGGCTTGTTCGACTAATACTTCGGTATCTGGTCTTGGAATTAAAGTATCAGCAGACACTTCTAATTCTAATGACCAAAATTCACGGAAACCAAGAATATGCGCGACAGGTTCACCCGCCTGACGACGCATGACAAGGGCAGTAAAACGACTAATAATGTCATCATCCATGACCTTATCATCCCAAGTAAAAAGATAACTACGATCTTTTTCTAACAGGGAACAAAGGATGACTTCAGCATCTAGTTTAGGGCTTTCGCTATCAGTGAGCTGCTTGACAGCCCACTGCAGTAGTTGTGCGATTGTTTTCACAGTACTCGACATATTAATCAGCTTCAGCAAGTGCCGCTAATTGGTCTGCTTGATGTTCTTGAATGATAGGTTGGATCAATACATCTAACTCACCTTCCATTACTTCGTTTAGACGGTAAAGAGTCAAGTTGATACGGTGATCACTTACACGGCCTTGTGGGTAGTTATAAGTACGGATACGTTCAGAACGATCACCACTTGCTACTAGACTACGACGTGTACTTTCTTCTTCTAAACGAACAACTTCATCTGCAGCCGCTTGAATACGCGCTTGTAGAATTGACATCGCACGTGCACGGTTTTTATGCTGTGAACGCTCATCTTGACACTCAACAACAGTACCCGTTGGAATATGCGTAATACGGATCGCAGAATCGGTTTTATTTACGTGCTGACCACCGGCGCCTGATGCACGGAAGGTATCCACTTTAAGATCTGCAGTATTGATGCTAATCGCTTCAGATTCTGGAATTTCAGGCATAACAACAACAGTACATGCTGACGTATGGATACGGCCTTGTGACTCAGTTTCTGGTACACGTTGTACACGGTGACCACCTGATTCAAACTTCATAGTACCGAATACAGCTTCACCTTCCATCTTAACGATAACTTCTTTGTAACCGCCTTGATCACTGTCGCTTAGGTTCATCACTGATAAGCGCCAGCCTTTTTTCTCAGCATACTTGCTGTACATACGGTAAAGGTCGCCAGCAAAGATTGCAGCTTCATCACCACCAGCACCAGCACGGATCTCTAAGAAACAGTTATTACTGTCATTTGGATCGCGCGGTAATAATAATATTTCTAATTCATCAGTAATACGAGCAACAGCAGCTTTGCTTTCTTTATATTCTTCAACCGCCATTTCACGCATATCAGGATCATCATCCTTGAGCATTTCTTCTGCTGAATCGAAGTCATCTTTCGCTTCTTGATATTCTTTAAAGCAAGAAACTAGTTCTTCTAGTTGTGCGTATTCTTTTGTCAGTGCACGGTAACGGTCTTGATCACTAATGATCTCTGGCTCACCTAATAATGCTTGAACTTCTTCATGGCGTTCGATTAGGGCTTCTAATTTTGTAATGATCGATGCTTTCATCTTTACTCTCGTATTACCGTTAAATAGATCGCTGAAGTCTGACATAGGCTGCTTCAGCAATTGAATATGAATTATTTCTTTGTTGTGATCGGCAAGGATACCTACATGTAAGGAAATAGTCGATTGCTTTCCGATAAATTACCCTGGATTAGCGAATATATACCCAAGCTACTTCAAGATACACAATCAGCAAGGCGAGCTGGAATAGCAGCACAACGTGACAATATTTGAAATAGACAGGGCTGTTGTCAATGAATAAAGATAATCAACAACGGCTTATGTTAAAGAAGTGATTACGACTCAAGTCCCACAACACGACGCACTAATAATAGCTCGTCATCTTGACTACTCTTACCCGCGCTGACTAAGGCTTGTGTCGGCGCATGGATCAACTTGTTGGTTAATTTATTCGCTAACTCGGTAAGTACGCGTTCACCATCTGATCCATTTTTCATCGCGGTGATTGCTCTTTCGAGTAATATGTCTTTTTCACTCATCGCCGCGTTACGATATTCTTTAATAGAATCAACACTTGATAATGAAGCTACCCATTCAGAAAACAGCTGTGTTTCTTCAATAATAATGTGCTCAGCTTGTTCAGCTGCATCCTGGCGTGCTTCTTTGTTCTGCTCGATAATGCCTTGCAGGTCATCGACGGTATAAAGATAGGCATTTCCTAACTCACCCACTTCTTCTTCAATATCCCGTGGTACGGCAATATCAACTAAAAAAATAGGTTTTTGCTTACGCTGCTTCAATGCACTTTCAATCATACCTTTACCAATAATAGGTAAGGGGCTTGCCGTCGAACTAATAACAATATCGGCATTATGTAAATGATGTGGTATTTCTTCTAGGGTCAACGTGCTAGCACCAAACTTTTCACCCAGTACTTGTGCACGGGATAAAGTACGGTTCGCCACCATCATCTCACTAACATTCTGCTCGGCAAGGTGCGTCGCGACCAGATCAATGGTTTCACCCGCGCCAATCAGTAATACCCGGGTTTTCGATAAATCATCAAAGATATGCTTGCTTAAACTCACTGCCGCGAATGCCACTGATACCGCATTAGCACCAATTTCAGTCTCGGTACGCACACGTTTCGCTGCTGTAAATGTCTTTTGAAATAACTTATCTAAGGTTTGAGCAACAGAATTTAACTGTTTTGCTTTCGCAAAGGCTTGTTTTATCTGCCCCAAAATTTGCGGTTCACCTAATACCAGCGAATCTAAACCGCCAGCCACACGCATTAAATGACGTACTGCGTCGGTATCATAATAACGATACGTACATTCAGCTAATTCATCAGCAGGTAAACGATGAAAGTCGACTAACCACTGAGTAACGCGTTCAGGTAAGCCTTGCTCAATTTTGCAATATATTTCAGTACGATTACAAGTTGAAACAATCACCGCTTCCGAGGCTACCCCATTCGCCACAATGCTGGCAAAGGCATCCTCAATATTGTCAGGTGAAAAAGCTACCTTTTCACGAAGTGATACAGGTGCCGAATTATGATTTATACCAAGTGCTAACAGAGTCATGTCTTACTTACAGTGAGTAGTTGTAAAAACAAATAGGAGGACTATTCTACGCAAAAAGTATGAATTTTTAAAGTGACAAAACCAAGCATATCTGTTTTTATAAGCCCATGCTTGTTCTTTATCATCATTACTTTATCTTTTTTGAGTATCTTATGACATTTCAGCGTTCTATTTACATTTTTATCTTTAGCCTATTACTCAGTGCCTGTAGTACCACGAGCCAATACCAAGTTCCAGCCGGGAGCCCACAGCAATTATGGCAGCAACATCAAGCACAATTACAAAGTATCCAAACTTGGCAACTGCAAGGGCAAATCGCCTTTATCAGTCCAGATTCACGTAATGCTGCAACCTTAAACTGGCAACAATTTGTCAATGATTTCAATATCAACCTAACCGCTCCATTCGGTATCCATGTTCTTACCATTAAACGCAGCGATAATATTTCCACCCTTATTTTAGATGATAACCGTCAATATCAAGGCCATAATACTCAGGCCCTCATTAATCAGCTCAGTCCAATATCGATCCCAGTTAATGAATTACGCGCTTGGATCATTGGCGATCCACTTACTGACGATGTACAACTCGACAATTACGGTCGTGTAAGCCAAGCCAATCACCCGCTAGGTTGGCACATCAGTTATACTAGCTATCAATTAATCGATAATATTTGGTTACCAAAAAATATCGTCATCAAACAAGATGATATGCGCATAAAAATCACTACTCGAAACTGGAAGTTAAATGCAACACAAGATTAGTCATTGGTCAGCACCCGCAAAGTTAAACCTTTTTCTGTACATTAATGGTCGCCGTCCCGATGGTTACCACGAACTGCAAACCTTATTTCAGTTTGTTGATATCGGAGATGAGCTAGCGATCAGCCCCAACCACAGTGATAGCATTACCATTACTCCAGCGATCCCCGGCGTTGCCCTAACCGACAATATCATCTACCAAGCAGCGATGGCATTAAAAACTCATTCATCATTACCGCTAGGCGCTGATATTAATTTGACCAAGAATTTGCCAATGGGCGGTGGTCTGGGTGGCGGTTCTTCCGATGCAGCAACAACACTCGTCGCGCTAAATCAACTTTGGCAATTACACCTTGATGAAGACCAACTCGCTGAGATAGGTGTCAAGTTAGGCGCTGATGTACCAGTGTTTGTGCGCGGCCATGCTGCATTTGCTGAAGGCATTGGTGAGCAGCTTACCTCCATTGAGGTGGAAGAGAAGTATTATCTCATTGCAGTACCTGACTCTCGGGTCAACACTGCGAAAATATTTTCCGACCCAGAGTTAATCCGTGATACGCCAAAACGCCCGCTGAATCAGTTATTACAGGACGATTGGAAAAATGACTTTGAGCCAACTGTGAAAAAACGTCATCCCGAGGTTGCAAAAGCATTAGAGTGGTTGCTAAAATATGCGCCATCTCGACTGACAGGTTCCGGTTGCTGTGTTT
>Ga0209292_1001584_pt1 | contig 27595 bp, 18 predicted proteins | sample GOMGulsemesocosm_2_FD_184634 | JGI IMG/M metagenome (GOLD analysis project Ga0209292, IMG submission 184634) | Methane-oxidizing microbial communities from mesocosms in the Gulf of Mexico - GOM9C Gulf of Mexico (SPAdes) (version 2) | ecosystem: Environmental > Aquatic > Marine > Cold seeps... | reverse complement strand
TTCACAAAATGATAGAGTCCAATCTTTAGCTGATTTGACTACTTTAAAGTGTTCAAAGGGCACCATTGATGTGACGAATGGGATAGAGGAGTTAACCGGCCTAACGACTTTGTTTTTGCAAAATACCGACATAACTTCCATTGATTTAGCTAAAAATACAGCGTTGACTACGTTAGTTCTTCTTGGCAATGATTTAGATGATATTGATTTATCAAATAATATTGAGCTAGACCATTTAGACTTGAGAGCGAATAAGATTAAATCTATTGAGCTTGTTAATAATAGAGAGTTAACTTATTTAAACTTGCAAGATACTCCGCTAACTTCGCTAGATCTCACTAATAATAAAAAACTATCAACTATTAACCTAAAAGGCACCGCTATAACTATAGAAACACTGCTTGGGGATGATAACAATATTGCATATTTTGGTGGCTTTATCGTGCCAGCAGAAGGTTTTTTAGATAGCGCATTCCATCAGTGTGTTCAAGGTCAGGTTTTTTACTCTTATGATATTATTTATTCGTTAGCAGATATAACTTACCTCAACTGCTATAGCGAGGGGATTGCCAGTCTTTCTGGTATTGAGCTTTTAACTGGTTTAAGAAACCTATCTCTGCAACATAATGAAATATTAGAGGTTGATCTTTCTAATAATTCAGAGATATTAAGGTTGAATTTAGAGGGGAATCCTATTGCAGAACTAGATGTCACAGCCAATACGAAGCTTTCTAGTCTGAAACTTTCAGGTACAAATATTACGCCTGAATCACTAATTGGGGATCGCAATAATGTAGCTGTGTATGAGTAAATGCACAATTAGCCTCAGGTAGGATCCGTTTCGCTGTAAAGCCCTAAGCACTCAGTTGTTTGGGGCTTTTCTGTAATTAGCGCTTTCATATATAAAACGCCTCCCGTATAATCCGGCCCGTAGTCGGCTAAATCGTCGCCGCTGTTATAACTTCGGTTAATAACAGGGGAGGAAAGTCCGGGCTTCAACAGGGCAGGGTGCCAGGTAACGCCTGGGTAGCGCGAGCTAACGACAAGTGCAGCAGAGAGGAGACCGCCTTCTAATAACTTGTTATTAGTCGGTAAGGGTGAAAGGGTGCGGTAAGAGCGCACCGGCTGGTAGGTAACTATCGGTGCAAGGTAAACTCCACCCGAAGCAAGACCAAATAGGCTTCCTGAGGTATGTGCCCATACTGGAAGCGGGTAGGTTGCTTGAGTCTGTGAGCGATTGCAGACCTAGACGAATGACGATTCACGACAGAACCCGGCTTATCGGCTGACTACACTTATTTAAACCGCTGTTTGTTTTACACAAACAGCGGTTTTTTCATATCTGCAGTTCAATAAATCACTCTGATTAATGATCTCTTCTATCGACTGTTAAAAAGCAAAGAAAAATTCGTTTAATCTTGATTGGCAAAAAGAGAGGGTATATACCCAGCTTTGTTTTCTTTTTCAGCCTTTCATTTGTTAGCAAATAACGTGAGAGCTAAGCTTTGTTGAATAAATTAAGTTAAAAGAGCTCTTATTCAGCTTACTCTGAGTGAAAAAGTTGTCGTTTTAAACTCATCCTTGTTTTTTAAACCTCAATTTTAGTGAAATTTATGTTGTATTTATAAACGATAAGTTAATGGCGAACAACAAGGCTGCAGAAAATTGATACTGCGATGCCTCCACTCAATGTTATTTCCTGTTCACTGTAAATACACTCTGTGACATAAAAATTGCTTATAAAGTGACAGGTTATGTCACTGGTGAACTGTTGTTATAAATGCTGTTTTTAGCAATTATATTTACTATTAAATAAGTGCTAACTACTAGTATCTGTGCCACTTAAGTTGTGATTTAAATATGATTAGACTGCAATCTTTTACTGACTATAATCCTCCCTTTTTGAAATAACTACAGTAAGGAATAGGAATGAAATTCTCCTCTAAAAGTCTAATTGCGTTGTCGTGTGCCTTTGCGTTGGCAGCATGTGATGAAAGCGGCAGTGATATCATTAACGATTTAATTGGTGAGACTACCGAAGGTGGCAGTGTTGATTATGAGAGTGGGTCTTCCGGTAGCGACTGTAGCCAATTTTCAGATCAAGTCTCTGCAACAGAGTTAGAGGAAGCAAACCAATGTGGCGTTCAGGTATCGAGCCATTATAACAATGCGGCATTGTATTTAGAAGCTGCGCTCCAGACCTGCAGAAACAATGATATGGCATCTGCGAATACAAATAATGAATCTTATTTATCGGCATTAAAGCTTGCCAGACAAATGAAAGCGCAGCTTTGTGGTGGTAGCACGAGTAATGATGGTGGGAATACGAGTAGTGGAAGCGGAGTAGGCTTTGAAGATAATTCTGACGCTAAATATTCTAACCTTTGTGTGCAAAAGACCGATGCAGAATTTCAATGGGTTTGTGCTGCTAACAATAAGATAAGTGAAACGAGCTGTAGTGCTGCAAGTAGCCAGCATGGAGGTCGCTGGTCATTCATCGATCAGTTTAGTTCTACATCAGCATGTAATACTTACGCTCGAGATTATGCCGCGCAGTTAGGCTACAAATAATGAAGTATCTGGTTAGTGGCCTTGTATTGTTATTTGCTGTCGGTTATTTCCTGTCAGGTGGTAATACCGATACTAACCAGATAAAGTTGCAGGCTGTGGAAGACGTTCAGCCTGTAGTCATTGAGCCGTTAACCAGAGAAACTGAAACGGATATTAGTCCCTTACCAGTTGTTGAACAAAAATCAAAATCAATAGCTAAAGTCACTGGGCTACAAAAAGAGTTGCCTGGACAGCAGTGGGCCAATTTATCGCTTGACGAAAAAGCACAATGGATCAGTGCTAAAACTAATTTTGATACTGATCTTGTATGGCAATACCAAGATGTTGAGCAAAGCTTAAATCGTCTTTATGAAATTGATACGCGACAAGAAAACCCACGTGAGCACTTTGATTTAAAAACACCTATTACAGCAAGCTCTGCATTGACCAGCGACCAAGCTATTGACCTTAATGATCCTAAATCTTTACTTATTCGTAGTAATTTTCAAGGTGATGTGCGTAGTGTCTATTTGTATTTCTGGTTAAGTGAAGATTATCAATATGATCAAGTTTTAATTCGCTGGTCAGGCTTAGATAGCGCCTTCAGCCGAACGGAGTCCTATAAAATTAATTTTTATGATCCCATTCACTTTTCCTGGTTACGGGTAAATAAAGGCTGGTCTGCAGGGCGTTATCGAGTTCGTATCTACAGCCTTGAAGAGGGTATGCCATTATTAAGCGTTGCGGACTTCTCTATTAATACTGAACAGCAAACTAGCCTTAATATGGTGCTTTCGGATTTATCGCGACCTGAGCAATAAAAACAATGCATTTTTCGGCTCGTCTAACTTAAGATCACAATTTATAGCAATTGAAATTAATGCCATTATTGTTAAGCGTATTTTTTTATTTAGTGGCGTTATTATTTATATTGCCTGTATATTGAAGGCGTTAGAAGCATATATTTTAAAGCAAAGAGCTAAAACGTAGAGACGCAGTTTTTTTAGTTCTTATGGTTTGTAAGATTTTCAGATTCAGGCGAGCGCCAAATAGCCAAGTGCGGGGTAAACACAAACTTGGACTTGTTTTAGATAAACTCGGTTTTGTATCCATTGTTAATTAAAGACTATTTGTCATCTCTTCTGCTTGGAAAGGTCAAATGGTTGTGCTGTTTTAATCAAAAGAAAATTTCTTGTGATGCTTGTTACAAATTGAGTTCGCACATTCTACTAACCATCAGTTAAAGCTACCCTCCGTTATGTTACCTTACAGTTTAATTTATTAGCTCATCCTCGCTAATTACCCTTTTACTATTTATGTAGTTGTTTACCTCCTATAGGAATACTGGGGGTATTAATAATTACATTTGGATAATCATGACACTACCTACGACACAATACATAACGTTATTAGATGCTTGTAAAAATGGTGCCGCTACTGATATAAAAATATTAATTGATCGTGGTTATGAGGCAAACAACGCAGTGGCTTTAGAGTGGTTATGCAAGCGAGGTTTGACTGAGAGTATTTTATTGCTCATAAACAATGGCTGTGATGCTGATAATGCATATGCTTTGATGGCAAGTTGCGAAAAAAATGATCTAAGCTCTATTTCGCTATTACTCAATAACGGCTGCAATGCCAATAATGACGTTGCTTTATACATATCCTGTGTTGAAGGAAATTTAGCGAGTGCAGAACTACTTATCGAAAATGGCTGTGATGCAAACAGTTCGATAGCGTTAAATGGTGCATGCGGAAATGGGCATTTGGACTGTGTAAAATTACTGATAAACAGTGGTTGTAAAAGTAACTATGAAAGTGCGTTAAAGTGGTCTATTCATAATGAGCGTCTAAATTGCGCTAATCTGCTTATTTCCACTGGCGGAGATTTAACGCAAATGCAATTGCAAAAAGTCAAGGATGATAGGGCTAATCGAGAATATCCTAATGTTCTTATAGATGCGTGCTAATTAATCTCTGCATAACTCTGTAAATAGTGATCGTTTTACAAAGCTTTCCACGTATATAACCACTTAATAAAAAAGACATTTGGAGGCTCTCCACTAAGTCGCGAAAATTCGTAGTCGTGTCTATACTCAAATGATTTTAATTATATTAGGAATGGTTATGAAGATTAAACATAAGTTAATAATAAATAGTGCAATCTTTATTGTTAGCATGTTGTTGATGTTACTTCTGATGAACTTTAGTGCCTCTGCTTTGCACGATGAAACAATTGTTGTAAAAGATATTGGCAATATAAAATATGATATCACTCAGCTTCGTCGTAATGAAAAAGACTTTGATAGCCGTAAAGATTTGAAATATGTTGATAAATTTAATGAACATCAGAAGATTTTACAGGCTGATATTGCGCACCTCACGCAGGCACTTGATGATATAGGCTTGAATTTACAAGAGCCACAGCAACTTGCCTCTATCATCAGTACTTACAGCGCACTCTTTTTACAAATCGTCGACTCGCAGGTAATCATTGGTTTAGATAAACAAAGTGGTCTATATGGGCAACTGCGTAGCTCCATTCATAACGCAGAGTCACTGATCGGGGACAATGAAGTTGTCATTCAAAATGCACTTTTACAATTAAGACGTAGCGAGAAGGATTTTTTATTACGCTTAGATGAAAAATATGTTCAGAGCTTCACTGACAAGCATGTTGTGTTTATTAAATTAGTTAAAGCCTCTAATATGCCGAATGCGATACAACAGAAAGTTATAAAAATTGCAGGGCAGTATAATGAAACATTTATTAGACTGGTTGAGCAACAGCGTAAAGTTGGCTTACAGTATTATGTTGGTCAGCAACAAAACATGCGAGATACTGTTCACCAAGTAGATGAGGTGTTAGCCAATCTAGCTGAAAAAGTAGATCGCAATGTAGCCGAACATACGCAGTTTATTGATACACTGATTTATTCAATATTCTTTATTGCATTACTATTAGGCGTCTCATTAAATGTGTATACCAGTAAAGTAATCAACAATGCCATAGGAAATATTCAAAGTACCATCAGCACCATTGCGCGCAATAAAGATCTTTCTTTAAATATCAATAGTCAGGGAAAAGATGAGATTGCATTGATGGGTAGTTCAATCAATACCTTGATTGCAAGTTTTAAAGAGCTTATCTTACAAGTTAACCTATCTGTGAGCACTGTTAATCAAACCACGGAAACACTTTCAAATAATATTGAATCAAGCAACCAAGGGATCCAATCTCAAATTACCGAGACAGACATGGTGGCAACGGCTGTGACGGAAATGGTATGTACCATTGAAGAAATCGCTAGCAATACTAGCAATGCTGCTGATAAAGCAGAGCAAACAAAATTAAACAGTGATAAAGGGCAGAAGGGGGTAGAGTCAACTATTTCCAGCATTCATCAACTCTCAGAAAACTTGAGTTCATCACAATCTGTTGTACTTGATCTAGCCAAAGACAGTGAAACGATTGGCAGTGTATTAGATGTGATTAGAGGTATTGCAGAACAAACAAACCTACTCGCACTAAACGCCGCGATTGAAGCTGCTAGAGCTGGAGAACAGGGCCGTGGTTTTGCAGTTGTTGCCGATGAGGTGAGAACCCTCGCAACGCGAACTCAAGAATCCACCAAAGAGATTGAAAGTATTATCTCCTCCTTACAAACGCGTACCAACACGATTGTAGAGTTAATTGAAACCTGTGCTGGTCAAGGTCAAGACAGTGCCAAGCAGGCGAGCGAAGCAGGTGAATTACTGACCTTGATTAATCAAGATGTGCAACAAATTAGTGAAATGAGCCATTCTATTTCAGTTGCAATCCAAGAGCAAAGTGCTGTTGCTAACGAAGTTAATCGACATGTTGTAGCAATTCGTGACGTTGCTGAAAGCTCTGGTGAGTCAGCACAACAAAACAAACAAGTTAGTAACGAGCTAATTGAACAGGCAACATCACTGGATATTGAAGTTAAATCATTCAAAATTTAAAGCAAAAAGACTCTTCAAAACTTGTAGTCTGGAGCATTTTCAGAGGCTGATAACCCTATCTGCAGCTTTGTGGTTAAGCTTTAAACTATCATCAAAAAAGCCAAATAATACTAATACCAGCCCCTGTTTGCCTATGCAGAGAGGGGCTTTTTCGTCTCTTGCTTTGATAATAACAGATGTTTAGTATTGCTCGTTTGCGTTGTGAACTTTATTTAGTTCACTACTTTGTGTGCAGCAAAAATAGAGTGGGATAAGTCAGTTTACATGTAGCATTTCTAGTATGTTCAGTGTATTGCATTATTTATCTTAATTTACGAACCTAATTGACCGATATATTAAGCTCTTTGTGGATTCTTTAATGGTATGTATTTGAAGTGAATTTGATGCAAGGCTTGTTGAACTGTTTCTTTATAACATGTTGTCTTGCTGAGTATTTTTGTCAAATTCTTATGATTGTTGTTTGTAGGGGCTGCGCCGATGATTCTTTGTTTGTAAAAAAATATGGCTGAATGTAAGCGTTAGCTCTGTTGCGTTAACAAATAATATTGGATGGTATTGATTAGGGGGTCTGTGTAGATATAGCTTTTAATACACTTACTATTACGTCTATTGAAACTCAGATTGTTTTATATTTCCTTATACCATTAAATTATTATTCTATACTCAGGGTATATTTTAATAATAGTGAATATATAAATGGCGAAACCATACTCCTTTGCATATTTAACCTCACTGCTTACCAATCAAATGGCTAAAGAGCTATATTTAGGAATTAAAGAAACCCTCTCAGATCATAATATTACACTTACCACATTTTGCGGTGGTGCTCTTTCTGGTGAAGCCAAAGGCGAGCATGTGGTTACATCTAATGCCGTTTACGCGTTAGCTAAACAGGGGGATTTTGATGGCATTATTGTTTATGGTGGGGCAATAGGGCAATTTGTTAGTACAGATCAGATGGAACTATTTTGCAAACAGTTCGATCAAACCCCTTTACTGAATATATCACTGCGCTTACCAACGACCCCTTCCGTTGTTATCTCAAACTATTTTGGTATGTATCAATTAGTTGAACATATTATTCGAACCCATCACTGTGCAAAAATAGCATTTATTCAAGGGCCCATGGAGCATGAAGAGGCGGTTGATCGGTTTCGCGCCTTCTGTGATGCTTTACAAGCTAATAATCTATCAATTGACCGTAATGATATATTTACTGGTGATTATTCAACTAAAGCGGGTAGGGATGCTGTTGATAAAATAATTTCAGAAAAGAGAGGCTTACCAGATGCGATTGTATGTGTTGATGATGATACAGCCTTGGGTGTTATCGATACCTTAAAGTCGTATTCAATTAAGGTTCCTTCTGACGTTATTGTAACTGGGTTTGATGATGCTGTATTTTCGAAGAGTAGTTCACCCACTATTACCACTGTACAACAATCCTTCTATTCGCTCGGAAAACTGGTTGCAAAGCAACTGATTGAAAAAGTATCTGGAGCAACTATCCCTCTGCTAAGTGAACTCAAGGCACGCCCGGTTTTACGTGAGTCCTGTGGCTGTGCTGAAGGCGCAAACTTATTTGCAATAAAAGATCTTCATTTTGCTGAGCAATGCACTTTTCCACAATGGATAACGGGTATATTTAAAGATAAATTAACCATAAATGTGCAAATAGTTGAACAGTTATATGACGCTATTCAAAGTATACCTAGTGTGAACGGAAGCACTATTTTTTTAACAACTTTTAACCTATTTCTTGAATCACAGAGTAATTTATCATCTAAAAAAGATGACCTGCAATGTTTCTTATACCTATTCGAAAAACAGTTTAATAGATTGTTTCACAAAAATGAGATAGTTACAGTTATCACCCAAGCAACTGTCAGCATTTATGTCATGATTCAGCGACAAAATGAGCTTGAAGAGTTGAGAAAACAGGAAAATTATTTTGAGATAAACATGCTAAACCAAAGGTTACACCAAACAAACAGTAAGCAGGACTTTTACGAAAAATGTCATTATCTGTTAATGGACCAAAATATTTCTAGCTGTGCCATCCTACTCTATGAAAAATCAAATATGTTAGAGGGAGCAATGCACCTAGCGTTTGCATTCAATGAGCAACAGTTTCTATTTCCTGGTGAAACAAGCATGGGTGATTTGTCTGAACTATTACAACAATACTTTAAGCGTAAAAATAATAATGTTGTGATACTGCCACTTTCATTGAATGGAGATCAGTTCGGCTGTTTGCTATTAGAGCTTGATGATGAATTACTAGAGTTTACTCATTCATTAAGCTGGCATTTTGCTGCTATTTTGAGTCGCTTTCAAATAATGGAAGAGAAAGAGCAAAAGAGAGTGCAATTAGAGCTGACTGTTAAAGAGTTACGCGATACACAACAGCAGTTGATTGAGTCTGAGAAATTGGCTTCTTTAGGGAAGCTCGTTGCAGGAGTCGCCCATGAAATTAATACTCCACTGGGTGTTTCTATTACATACTCATCATATATAAATAATATGGTATCGGATATTCGTAAGCTTTTAGAAAGTAATTCACTTAAAAAAAGTGAATTAAGAGCTAAGCTGAAACAGCTTAATGAAGCTGCTGAGGGGAATTTATCTAATTTAATGCGTTCAGCTAAGTTAATAGATAGCTTTAAAAGCCTCGCTGTAGAGCATGACTCATCGGAGCGAAGCTCATTTATATTAAAAGAGGTTATTTCTGATGCCATACTGCCACTCAAAGCAAGAGTTACAAAATCACAGCACAATATAGACATTAGTTGCCCAAAGAATATATTTATACACAGCTATTCAAAGTCAATCATGCAGGTCGTTATGGGGTTTATTGATAACACGCTTTGTCATGCCTATAGCGAAGGTGAGCATGGCAATATATCAATTAAAGTGAGTAAGAAAGGTGAAGAAATATTACTCATTTATACTGATGATGGTATGGGTATTACAGAGAAAGATCGCATGAATGTTTTTGAACCATTCTTTACAACAAAACGGCATAGAGGACATGTGGGTTTGGGCCTATCTACGATACATAACATAATTCGAAGGCACCTATGTGGAGAGTTAATGATATGTAACCCGGCCCAAGGCACTAAAATTTCAGTTACATTTCCAATCGATATAAGAAATTATAGTGCGTTGAATAAGTAATCGTTGTCTTTCAAAGCTCATCACTAAAGGCTTTCCTCTATAAACTTATTTTCAAATTTAATCACTTTATACAAATAGTGGCGTGCTTCAGCAATTGGGTTGTTTTGGGTTAATTGATCATAGGTTTGTTGGCTGGTTTTCTGGTTGATCAGTTTGACAGCCGTAGTTCTATTGTTATGGAATGTTTTAAATACATTACCTGCGCCCCCATTATAGGCGGAGATAATCGAATAATGGCGAGACTGTGCTTTATTTACCCCTTTTAAGTATCGTGTATTAAGAATATGTAGGTAGGCTGTGCCGGTATCGATATTATTGGCGGGGTTAAACAGGTATTGCTTAGTAGGCTCGTCTTGTCTTTTTTTGACTAGTTTAAAGACATCTTTTCCCGCAGTACTAGGTATGACTTGCATTAAACCATACGCGTTTGCGTGTGAGATTGCATAGGGGTTAAAACTACTTTCTGTTTCAATAATCGCATAGATTAAACTTTCTTTAATATCGTATTTTTTGCTTGCCTGTTGTATCAATGAAGCATATTTATAACCACGAATCTCTTGGCTCTTTTCAACCAACGGTACCTCAACAAAATACACTGATTTGTTATTCGCTTTTTTTGTTTTTATGTCGGATGAAGTAAATGTTTTTGCATAGCGGTTGGCGCGCCATTGCCAGCGAATGTCTTTATTGTCTCTGTCTTTTACCTGTTTGTATAAGAAAGGTTCATTTTTAGTTGCTGTATAAGGTTTGTCTGAAAACAGATCAACTTCATTAGGATCATCGGGGGCCAGTACCGCTTGTACAATTAAGTTTTGAATACGTTGTTGGTAACCCTTTTGCGCAATGGTTTCAACACGTAGGTAATTTTTGTCAAAATTTACAACGACTTTGTCTTGATACTGATTGGTGTATTTCACGTAAACCTGTTTGCTTGGGAAATCGTTTTCATCTTCTCCCCATTGCTGGCGAACATTCATTTCTAGTGTTTTAAATAATTGCTGAATCTGCTTTAAATCGTGGCTTAGTTTTTGCGGATCATTTTTGTATTCATTACCTTTTTCCAGAGCATATTCTTTAGCATCTTGTGTACTCGTTATTGAGGCTAATGCTTTTAATTCCTGGGTGCTGCAACTACTGAGTAGTAAGGCAATAGGAATAACAGAGGTTAGTTTTATTAATGGAATAAAATAGTTGATTGAGCATTTCTGAATCATTCTAGCATCCTTGTTACTGTTTCATTCATATTACTTTTTATAGATTGGCTAAGTATAAGCGAGACTGAGCAGGGGAGCTGGCCTAAAAACTGACAGTCATCATACTTATAGCAAAAGCAAACTATCAAATAGCATCATTTTTAATTATGCGTAGTTATGTAAACTTAACCCCGTGGCTATTTGTACATAAAATATAGAGGTAACCCAATGAAATAACTATTAATTACACTGAGTATTTACTCATTTAATGTTATGGCTTGGCAGGGAGAGGAAGATGCTAATAGTGACTTGTTCATTAAGGTTTAGACGCTTGAAGATGGAAAGAGGCATCCAACCTTTGTATACCAGTTAGATGCTGTATGTATCGGCTTTAATGAAGAAGTTAAAACAACGAATTCTATTTATATTAACAACCAGTTAGTTAACATAAATAAGCTACGTATAGATATAAACACGCGTCTATTTTCTCCAGCTACTGTACAGGGAGGCATATATTAAACCGTGGCACAACAGTTACGCTTTAATATAAGTGTTGGGGATTTTAGGCTTTCTACAGATGCTTTAGAAAAACGCATAAGCACACGAAAGTTTTGGTGGGTGGCCTTTAGTGGCTGTTATCTTCAGTTAGATCGAAAATATAATGAATCGATTTGTTTAACTGGAGAAAATTAAGCCCTACTTGTATCTTCAATAGGGCCGATAAGTTTGCTCTATGGCACACCGAATCCCTTTGATGCAACCCATACACGATACCACTGCTCAGTATTCATTTTCAGTGAAAGTGCACTAACTGCCTCTTGTACACGTTGTCTTTTTCCTGAGCCAATAAGGGCAACAGGGTTGGATGGATGTTTTAATACCCATGCATAAATAACTTGCTCGATTGAATTTGCCGCTAACTCTTCAACCAATTCAGTTAAAGTTTCACGCAAGCGTTTTGCTTGTTCTGTTTGTGCACTGAATATGTTGCCACCTGCTAAACACGACCATGCCATTGGGCGAACGCGAGCTTGTTGTAGTTGATCGCAAACACCATTATCAAGCACATCAAAATTGATTGGGTTAATCTCAATTTGATTGGTTACCAGCGGCATCTCTAATCGAGATTGTAATAAATCAAACTGTGAGGCAGTGAAGTTTGAGACACCGAAGTGCTTTACTTTGCCGCTTTGCTTTAACGCAGTAAAAGCGTCGGCCACTTGGTCTGCCTCCATCAAAAAGTCTGGGCGATGAACTAATAATGTATCTAACTGATCAACGCCTAAACGACGTAATGAGTTGTCTGTTGAGTCTAAAATGGCTTGCTTGCTACTGTCATAGTGAGAAACGCGTTTTTCACCATTACCCGTTGCAATACCATTAATGCCAAACTTTGAGATGATCTCAATGTTATGGCGCATGCTTGGATCTAACTTTAAGGCTTCACCAAATAAAGTTTCACAATAACCACCACTATATATAGCTGCATGATCAACCGTTGAAATACCCATTTCAACGTGTGCTTTAAGAAAAGAAAGGCGTGCCTGAGGATCCATGTCCCAAGACTCTAAACGCCAGTAACCTTGTACTAGTTTGGAAAATTTAGGCCCTTGTGGCGCCATTAATACTTTTTCTACATGACTCATAATATCTCTCGAATTTCTGTTTGGTGAACTCGATTCTAGCAATAATTATTATGTTCAATTAAGCCCTCAAAAATGAAATCATTGTTAGCTATAAAGAACAATGTTAAGTTATTTTTTGATATAACATAGAATGTCGGGGCTTGGCTCTCTATCTTGGGTGTACATAATGCAACAACATAAAAAAATTGAATGCTTGATGTTATTTGTTGAGATTGCTCAGCAACTTAGCTTTACTAAAGCTGCTAAAAATTTATCGATATCCAAAGGTTATTTATCGGATCAGATAAAAAAATTAGAAGCTGAGTTTAAATGTCCGTTATTGATACGCACAACACGCAGTGTCCGTTTGACGGCTGAAGGCGAAAAAATATTAGAGCAAGGCAAAAAAATAAAATCGACCATGTTAGATCTAGATAGAAATGTTCATCAAGCCCATAACAGCATAGCGGGCACGCTCAGGATCACTGCACCTACCTTGTTCACTGAACGATTTTTATTGGATATTTGTTTTGATTTTAAACAACGCTACCCAGATATCCACTTTATTATCGACTCGAGTTATATCAATTATGATCTCAACCAAGATGCTTTTGATTTAGCGTTTCGTGCAACACTGCATCCACCAGAAAACATGGTTGCTAAAGCCTTGTTTTCTTATCAACACTGTTTATGCGCCTCACCTCAATACCTTGCTCAATACGGTATTCCAAAAAATATCGATGATCTTGTTTCGCACCAGTGTTTATCCGCAATAGAAACACAACTGTGGCCTTTGAAATCCACTCAGGAAATAATATCGGGCTGGATAATCATTAATGATCATCATCTATTAAAACAACAGGCGTTAGCTGGAAGAGGCATCGTGCGGGTGGCTAACTATTATATCGACAGAGAGCTAAAAGAGGGAAGGTTGCAGAAAGTATTAACCCATGAATATATTCATGGGCAGAGCATTTATCTGTTATACCCGCAGTTAATTTATCCTTCGGAAAAACTAAAAGCGTTTATTACCTTTGTTCAGGAAAGACTCGCAGATAAATCTTATTAAATTGCAATGAGCAGGCCAACTAATCTAGGGGCAGTTCTGTGCTTTTCATTACTTCGCGTAAAACAAAGCTTGAATGTACACCGGTGACACCTTCTAACCGGGTGACATGGCCTAACAGGAATTTCTCATAATGTTGCATATCACGCACCACGACTTTTAATAAAAAGTCAGCTGATTGGCCTGTCACGATCAAACACTCTAATACTTCCGGTAGCTCGACAATTGATTTTTCAAAGTTATCAAAACGCTCAGGGGTGTGCCTATCCATGGTAATGCCTATCATCGCGGTGAGGTTTAACCCTAATGCTTGTGGTTTTAATAGGGTGACATGTTTATCGATGATACCTGATTCTTCGAGGCGTTTAACACGTCGTGAGCAGGGGGTTGGAGACAGGCCAACACTATCAGCTAGTTCTAGGTTAGTGATGCGTGCATTAGCTTGCATTAACTGCAGAATTTTTTTATCGGTTCTATCGAGTTTGATGATTTCCTGCATGTTTAATTCCTTAGTTGTTTTATTTCACTAAAAAATGTTTGTTTTGTAGTGATAAGTAGCGTTATTGTGGTGAAATAAGGGCGACTTTGCAACCATTCACTCTAAAATAATCGCTATAGTTACACCATGGATAGCGAGCGACGTTTCTAACCGGAAACCGGTGACAATACCCTTACAATGGTGAGTCAACTCGCTAATTCGTTTCTCTCTCCTCTGTGTAGCCCTCTTTAAAGGAATGAATTGTGACAAAACCAACTAATAACCAATCCAGCTTTAACCATAAAAAATACCGTGCTTTTCCAGCAATGCAAAAAGTCGATCGCCGTTGGCCAAATCAAGTCATTGAAGCCGCGCCACAATGGTGTAGCGTTGATCTACGTGATGGTAACCAAGCGTTAATTGAGCCGATGAGCCCAAGTCAAAAACTGGATATGTTTAAATTATTAGTTGATGTTGGTTTTAAAGAGATTGAAGTAGGCTTTCCTGCTGCCTCTGCACCTGATTTTGATTTTGTTCGTCAATTAATTGAACAGGATTTAATTCCTGATGATGTCACGATTCAAGTATTAACACAGGCACGTGAACCCTTAATCAAGCGCAGTTTTGAAGCGTTAAAAGGCGCTAAAAAAGCGATTGTGCACCTTTATAACTCCACATCAACAGTGCAGCGTGAACAAGTATTCAAAAAATCGCGTGATGAAATAAAAGCGATTGCAGTGCAAGGAGCGCAATGGGTGCGTGATTTTGCATTGGCTCAGCCTGAAACATACTGGTCATTTCAATATTCACCAGAGAGTTTTACTGGTACTGAGATGGAGTACGCGTTAGAGGTTTGTGATGCAGTTATTGGTGTCTGGCAACCTACAGTCGAAAACAAAGTGATCATTAATTTACCTGCAACGGTAGAGGTTTCTACGCCAAATGTATATGCCGATCAAATTGAATGGGTATGTGACAATATTAGTTATCGTGAAGCAGTGACTATCAGTTTGCATACACATAATGATCGCGGTTGTGGTGTTGCGGCTGCTGAATTAGGTGTACTTGCTGGTGCGGATCGTATTGAAGGCACATTATTAGGTAATGGTGAGCGTACAGGTAATATGGACATCGTAACGATGGCGATGAATATTTACAGCCAAGGCATTGATCCACAATTAAACTTTGCAGATATGGACCGTATTATTGCCACCGTTGAACGTTGTACACAGCTTGCTGTACACCCACGTCATGCTTATGCTGGCGAATTAGTATTTGCTGCTTTTTCTGGTAGCCATCAAGATGCGATCAATAAGTGTATGGTCATTGATGAAAAACAACGTGCTGTTGACCCTGAAGCACACTGGCAAGTGGCATATTTACCCATTGATCCACGCGATTTAGGGCGAACTTACCAGCAGGTTATTCGTATTAATAGCCAGTCAGGTAAGGGCGGTGTGGCTTACGTACTGGATCAAGATTACGGCATACAGATGCCTCGTTGGATGCAAGTGGATTTCAGCCCGTACGTACAAGCGGTTGCGGAGCAAAGTGAAAGTGAAGTTTCATCACCAGTGATTCACGATATTTTCTCAAAAACCTATTTAGCAGCAGAGCAAAGTATTCGCATCAATAACTACCAGCTTAACCGTGATGGCAACAAAGATATCCTACAATCAGAGATTGTTGTTGAAGGAGATGTTGTAAAAGTGAATGGTGAAGGCAAAGGGGTATTAGATGCCTTTGTAACTGGGTTAAGTAAAACAATTAATAATGATATCGCCATCATTGATTATAACGAGCATGCGATGCCAAATAAACTGGGCGCTGAAAATGAGCAAGCAGAGGCGATGGCTTATGTGCAGTTGAGCATTAAAGGCACACGTTATTGCGCTGCTGCACAATGCGAAGATATTGTCAGTGCATCATTACAGGCGGTATTAAATGCGCTGTATAAAAGTGGTGTGGTTATCAAAGCGTATAATGAGGCTGTACTAACAGCAGTGTAAGTAACACACTATATACTCACAAACAAAAAAGCCCCTACGAAATCGCAGGGGCTTTAAATAAGCTCAAACAAAGGAGAAAAAGCTTATTTCCAAGGTGCACCGTTTCCAGGTGTATTGCCTTTAGTCCACCACATCGCTTCATAAGTCATGCCGTCAAGCATTGCTTTATCACCAGTGTTGTAAACTTTATCAGCGCGCCACTCTTTCACTGTGCCATCATCAAATTCAGCCCAAACACCAGACTTGCCAGGTTCTTGACCTTTAGTCCACCATTTAGCAGTGAATTTGACGCCATTCCAAGTAACGGAGTCGCCTGTATTGTAAACCGTATCAGCATCCCAATCCCCATTGGTCATTACTGGGTTTACAGTTACCACGACTGCTTTACTAACAGAATCAGTACCGTCGCTTACCATTACATTGATAGTCACTTCAGTTACTACGTCAACTTTTGGCGCTTGGTAAGTAATTACCGCCCAGTTAGCTGTTTGTGCAACCGTGCCCATGTCTGCAGTAATCGTTAGCGTATCCTGAGCATCATCATCTGCTGCGCCAGCTGCAATATCCACACTACCTTCACTGTCAACAGAAGCTGTCATTGACGGTAACATTAACTCTGGTGGATTATTAACTGGTGTTTCAGTTCCTTTTACAGTCACTTGTACCATACGACTTGTAGATTTATCACCATCACTTACCATGACTTTTAAGTCGTAAGTAGTGGTCATTTTTTCTACAGGGAAAGTTGCCGTTAAGTTTTGCGCCATTTGATCGCCCATCACACCTGCAGGCAGTGTCCATGTATAACTCAGTGCTGAACCTTCAGGATCTCGCGCTGACACAGCGATGTTTGCAACGTTACCTTCTTTCACTGTTATTGCTGCGATTTTTTCAACAATAGGAGCTCGGTTACCTTGGCTTGCATTAAACACTTCATCAGCTGCATTAATTAGCGGAGTATATAAATTTGTACACTCTTTTAGTTTAGCTGTGTGCGTGATGTAGCTACCTTTACATTCTAGGTCGCCTGCAACTTGCCAGATGATTGTACCCGCTAGGCCTTGATCTGAGATGTATTGTGCTTTCTCTTTGATCGATTTTTCATTGTCGTAGCTAAGGAAGTAGTCACCTTTTGTTAAGTAAGGTACACGTGCTTGTTCATCAAAGTGCTCAGTCCAACCTGTTGCATTTTGTTTGATATAAAAGTAGCTAGGCGAACCTTCATATTTTGACCAGTGCTTCATATCAACGGCACTTTGTAATGGACCATCTACATCCATTTTAATTTGACGCTTTTTAGTTTTTGCACCTAATGCGGCTGCTTCGTCTAACTGAACACCACGACCGTAGAATGCCATACCTAAGTTAATTTTATCGGCTGCGATACCTTTCTCAAGCATCCAAGTGGTTAGATAATCAAGGTTTAATGTATCATCAACACTGCCGTCATAGTTATACAATGGTGCGTTATGACCTGCAACTTCTGACCATCCGCCCTCATAGTCATAACTCATCATATTGAAGTAATCCATTGAAGCATCTAGGCGAGCCCAATCAAAACCTTCTAGTTTAGCCGGTGACGCAGAGAACGCTGCAGTGATAAGTTTATCTGGGCCAATCACGTTACGAATATCAACCATTAAATCTTCGAAATCTTTGAATTCACGCTCTTTACCCGTGAAGTTCATACCGCCATGACCTGGGTATTCCCAGTCAATATCGATACCATCAAAACCTAAGTTCATCAGAATTTCTAAGTCAGCAAGGAAAAGTGCTTTTTTCGTTGGGTCCATTGCCATTTCACCAAAGTGTTTAGACATACTCCAACCACCCAGCGATGCCATGACTTTAATGCCTTTAGCGTGTGCTTTTTCGATAACACCTGGTGCACCACCTTCCACTTTTAATGGTAATGGAAAACGACCTTCTAGGCCTGAGGTATGCGACCACATTTTGTTATCTGTTGCGTGTTTTGAGAAACCTTGTGCAATTAGACGTTGCTTCATTTCTGAATTATTGTCTGCATCATCGAAGCCCCAAGGGAACTGAGAGATAGTTTCTACTTCACCAAACAGTAATACAAAATCGTTACTGTCATGGTAATTACGCATTAATACATTTGGCTCTTGCTGTGAACCATCCATATAGATTTGTTTGTTTCTCCAATCACCCGAATGTAATGAGCCATCCTTAGCGACACCAAAAAATGAGTAATTTAGAATTGTGTACTTATCCATGTCCACATTGAGATGGTTCGCTACATGTTGCTGATCGAAACCTTGTTGAGGGCCTTTCCAACCTTCCCACTGAGTAAGATAACCAATTACTTGTTTATCATGTGCAGGAGCGGCAACGGCAAAAGATGAGCTGCCGATAAATGCTAAAGCAGCAAGTGCAGCTGCAATTTTGTTTTTCTTAAAAGTAAATTTCATTAATTCATTCCTTGACTAATGTGTTTCATTTGAGAAAAAAACGTTAGTAAGAAATGGCAGCTTATAGAATATATTTAACAAATTTAACATACATCCCTGCTAATGACTCGCACTGCCAATCCTTGGCTAACACACTGTATTTAAACGGTTTCCTTAACCTAATACAGCGTTTTTTTATCGATTCATGTCCGAATGAGGACATTTCGAATTTAACAATGGATTATTTATTAATCAATGAATAATCTGTAAAATATCCTGTATTGGTACCGTAAATCCAGCGGAGATCACAATTTTCGATTATAAATTAACCGCTTATGCCGGTGTATCACAGTCGAAATTATGAACAACGATTGTCTTTAATTAATTGTATTGTTGGAAAGTTGAAAAACTATAAAAATAGAGTGGCTTTGATGCGGGTAGTAAACATACTGAGCAGGGGGAATTAAACCTAAGAGAGGAAGTTTAGGTTTAACTAGTGTTAGCGATGGGTCGCTAACACTATAATTTGAGGAAAAGAGTAGTGTATTTGTTAGGCTGTCTTTTCTGCGAATTTTTCAAGACCCCAAACAACAGCAAAACCCAGTACAGCCGCTACAATCGCATAAGCAATTAAAGAGGGCGTGCCGGTTAGTTGTTCAAACGCTGAAGGTGATAAATTTTGCTCTAATAGTGGTACTTGTTTACCACTTGAATTTGTTCTCCAAGTTAACACTTCTTTCCATGGCCAAATTTTATTCAATGTGCCAATCATTAGGCCAGTTAAGAAGGTAAGAGCAAGGTCGCGGTATTTGCGTAGTAACCAAGATAATAGGTGTGAAAACGAAAGTAGACCAAGACCGCAACCAAGTGCAAATGCAACTAGGGTAAAAATATCAAAAGATCTGGCAGCCGCTAATAGTGGTCCATACATGCCTAATAACAGCAGAATGAAACTACCAGAAATACCCGGTAGGATCATGGCACATATTGCTATAGAGCCAGCAATCATCATGTTTAACTGTGTTGGTTCCATATTGATAGGATGTAAAACGGTGATGCCATAAGCAAAGAAAATACCAAGTGCCAATGAGATGAAACGCGTGACTTGCCACTGCTCTATCTGTTTGAGCATATGAATGACGGAGACAATAATCAAACCAAAAAAGAATGACCATAGTGGGATAGGGTGTTCAGTGAGCATCCAGGTGATCACTCGTGCAAAGGTGAATATGCTAGTCAAAATACCGGTTAATAAAATCAGTAGAAAGCCACCGTTAACATGATTGAATGCAGCTTTAAGGCCCTGTTTTCTAATCACAGATATTAAGCTTGGGTTAATGCGGCGGATACTCTCTAATAACGTATCGTAAATCCCGGTTATAAATGCAATTGTGCCTCCCGAAACGCCTGGAACAACGTCGGCAGCCCCCATTGCGAGGCCTTTCAAGAAGGTATATCCCTTACTCATGTTACTCTCCAAAATTAATTGTCTATGAAAAAATGCCGATTATACACATCATTCTCACAAAAGTTTTTTTGACAACAAATATTTATGATTTAGCTGCAAAGAGGTGGGAGTAATAAAACTAGAAGGACTGTTCTCTGCCACCTACCAGCTTTATTGCTGTTTTCTAAAAAGTAGTTTGTAACATTTTATGTAAACGCTCTAGCGCAACGGGGCTTGCCTTGAGTGTTATTCGTACACCATCCTCGTGATATTGCTCCTCTGTGACCAACATTTTACTGTGAATCTCACCCATAATTCCGGTTGCGCTATAGGGAATATTAAAACAGGCTGCACACATCTTTTTCTCTAGAAAGTTTTGAATCTCTTGATGAACCAAACTTACATCAGCTTTGTCTCGCGTGCTGATTTGCAGTGCATCAGGGTAGCTTTCTAATAGCGTTAGTTGCTGCTCTTCCGTTAAACAGTCAACTTTGTTGAGTAACAGTAGTTTGTTACTGAAATCGACATTTAACTCTGCTAATACTTGGTCAACAACAGTTAATTGAGACACGAAGTTTTCATCAGAGGCATCAACGACATAAAGTAACAAAGATGCGTCTTTAGCTTCTTCAAGTGTTGAGTGGAAGGATGCAACCAGATCATGGGGTAATTTCTTAATGAAACCAACGGTATCAGAGATTAATATCCGTGGTTGTGTAACAGGTTGCAAGGTACGCACAGTGGTATCTAGGGTTGCAAACAGTTTATCTTCAACGAGAACTTCAGAGTCGGTCAGTGCACGCATTAACGACGATTTACCTGCATTAGTATAACCAACGAGGGCAACACACAATTGCTCGACACGGCTACTGCGTCTGCCGTGCATCTCTTTTTGTAGTTTTTTTAGTTCACGTTTAAGATCGGCTATTTTATCGCGAATGCGACGGCGGTTCACCTCAAAGGCTGTTTCACCTATCCAACGACCTTTTTGACGTTCGCGATCGCCACTGTTTTCATCACGTATTCTAGGGGTTAGATAATTAAGCCGTGCAATTTCTACCTGTAATTTAGCGGTACGTGTACGTGCATGTTTACTAAAAATTTCGATAATAATACGAGTACGATCGTAAACCTCAACCCCTAAAGCAAGCTCAACATTACGCAGTTGATTTGGACTCAGTTCACAATCAAATACCACGACGTTAGCTGGCTCTTGCGTTTCTGATTGCGCTAATAGGTCGTTTAATTCTGCTTGATCAAATTCAAGCTGTTGCTCGTCAGCTTCATTAGCTTCACCTGTTAAAGCTGCTAACTCTTCAAGTTTTCCTGTACCTAATACAGACAGCTGTTTGGTTGATTTTTGGCGCTGTGTTTTACTGCCAACAACAGAAAAACCAAGCGTATTCACTAAACGGCCTAATTCAGATAATGACTCATCCACCTCTTGCTGGTTGACATCGGGTGTACGAATAGCGATTAATAGGGCGCGGGTAACAGACTGCTCTGTTGTTGTGATTGGCATGTTGGACTCACTGCTTAAGATATATGAGCGCATCTTACGTGTTTGTGCTCCACTTATATATACCCGGTCTCATTCAACAGATAAAAATCAGTGAACCTCACTTTGTGAGATTTTTATTTACAACTACTCTTAGTAAATAGCATTATTACATTCACTTGTTTGGGGATACCTGTGGGACAAGAGATTGAAAAAACACAGTTTACAAAGCAGGAACATGATCTGTTCCGTTTGCGTCTTATGGATAACTTACAAAGTTTAAAACAGTTATTAGCAGATCCTACTTTTGGGCAAGGCGCTACCTCATTTGGGGCTGAGCTTGAGTTGTATATTATCGATCAACAAGCTCAACCCAACCCCATTAATAAAACCCTTTACCAACAACTTAATGATCCTCAGCTCAGCTTAGAGTTAACCAATGTTAATCTTGAATATAATTTTTTGCCCATTGGACAACAAGCGTTTCCTTTTCGCTGTTTAACAGAGCAGATTCAAAGTGCATTAAAAAAACTTGATAAGGTGGCCGAAGTCAATAATGCAAGGATTTTGCCTATTGGCATTTTGCCAACTCTGCAACAGCAACATCTTGGCGCTGATACCATTACCGATGAAGCGCGTTATCAACTCTTAAATAAAGCATTGCGCGACAAACGTGGCGAAGACTTTCATCTACATATTAAAGGAGATGAATGCTTAGATCTGCATTGGCAGGATGTTTCACCCGAGGGGGCAAATAGCTCATTTCAGTTTCATTACAGAGTTACCCCACAAGCCTTCGCTAATGCTTACAATGCAACGCAACTGATCACTCCACTACTGATTGCAATTGCTGCAAACTCCCCACTTTTTCTTGGTAAACAACTTTGGCACGAAACACGTATTGCACTGTTTAAACAAGCGACTGATTATCGTGTGAAACAAGCGCTTGCTAAACACCTTCCTTCGCGGGTGATGTTTGGATTGGGTTGGGTCAGAGAGAGTGTTTATGAACTGTTTGCTGAAGGGGTATATCTGTTTGAACCTATTTTGCCTGTTTGTTCAAACCAACAGGGGACATTGGACGAACTACGACTACATCAAGGCAGCATTTGGACGTGGAATCGACCTATCTATGACCCCGTAGGTGCAGGACATCTACGTATTGAGTTACGCTCTTTACCTGCAGGGCCAAGCATAAAAAACATGGTCGCTAACGCAGCCCTTGCCACGGGTTTGATTAAAGGCTTAGAGTCCAAAATAAGTGCCTTATTACCTGCTATTCCTTTCTATTTTGCTGAGCAAAACTTCTATCAAGCTGCTAGGCATGGTTTGCAAGCAAAACTGTTTTGGCCAAGTAAAGAGTGTGGCACCTTGGGCGAGTATTCTGTTATAGATATTTTACATAACCTGTTACCAACAGCCGTTGAGGGGTTACAGCAGTTGGGCGTTGATGAGCGAGAGATCAGTGAACAACTATCTGTAATTAAAGGCGGATTAGACTCACAAATGAATGGGGCGACGTGGCAAATAAATCGTTTTAATCAATACTTAAAAAAACACAGTCGAGAGTCAGCGCTTAGGGCGATGGTAGAAGATTATTACAACGAGTATAAAACCGGCAAAGCGGTACATGAATGGGGTGATAGCTTATGATGCTAGGCGAGTTTAATTGTGACTATATCCAGTTTTTTCATGATCCGGATGAAACATTAGTGGGTGATTCAGAGCAACAGTTTTTACAAAATTTAGGACAAACCAGTGCTATTTTTGTAACCGGTATTGATCATACCCGTACCCGCGCGGTTTGTACCCTGTTACATGGTAATGAACCCTCGGGATTTAGTGCTATTTATCACTACCTGAAAAGTGGAAAGAAACCCGTTGTTAATACGCTGTTTATTATTGCTTCCGTGCAAGCTGCTAGTTTAGATCCACTTTTTAGCCACCGAATGCCACCACAACAACGCGATTTGAATCGCTGTTTTAAACCTCCCTATGAAGATAATCAAGGCAAAATTGCACATGCCATTCTTGAATTAATTCACTTAGTAACCCCTGAGTGTTTAATTGATATTCACAATACATCGGGATCAGGCCCAGCTTTTGCCGTTGCGATTGCTGAGGATAATAATCACATTGCACTAACCTCTTTATTTACTAATGATTTGATTATGACGGATCTACGCATGGGAGCAGTGATGGAACTCAGTGAGCAAGATCTCTGTACTGTGACCGTTGAGTGTGGCGGGGCTAAAGATGCAGCTTCATTATTGATTGCACAAGAGGGCCTACATCGTTACCTTGCAACGCAGCAAGTACTCGCTGTTAATGGCGAGACATACCCGGTGAATGTTTACCATAATCCAATACGTTTAGAGACGATTGCAACGGGCCCTGTTGCATATGGTGATGCGCCAGACAATAATGCTGTGATCACCTTGCCAACCAGAGCTGATAAATTTAATTACGGCATGCTCACAAAAGATGAGTTAGTAGGATATGTTAGGCCCAATGGATTAAAGTTATTAACCGCGAAGGATCACCTCGGTGTAGAGCGTTTGCAGGATTTTTTTGTGTTAAAAGGTAACCAACTTTATGCTCGCCATCCACTGAAGGTGTTTATGGCAACCACCAATCCCTTTATTGCTAAAACAGATTGTCTTTTTTATTTTATTGGTTGTTAAGTTTGCTTCCATAGGTGTGATATGGAAGCGTTGCTGAAACTTGCTTATTTTGGCCTTTGTAAGGAAAAAGGGGCTGTAATTCCACTATATTGCCCACCGCCTAAACGCGCCAAGGGCTGAACTTTATCTGCTAGGATGTTCAGTCGGCCTTTAGCATCTTGCTCAACCACTTTTTCACTTAAATAGAGATGTTTAATTTCCACAAAAATAAGCGTTTGTGCTGCATCTCCAAGCTCTTTAATTTCATAAAGCTCACAGGCAAAAGCGAGGTCACATTGGCTTAAGCGAGGTAGTGCGAAATTTTCAAAACTGCTGGTGGATAAACCACTTTTAGTGAGCTCAGATTCTCCATGCTCTAAGGTGGCTGCACTTTGCGTAACTAACCCTGCTTGTTGCTCATTGGCAATATGGATCACCATTTTTTTGTTTTTTAATACATTAGTTAAGGTATCTTTATTATCACCATTGGGCTTTTTACCCAGTGATAACATCAATAATGCTGGTTTGCTAGATACCGCTGTGAAATAGGAAAACGGCGCTAAATTATAATTTTCATTTCCTGAGTCTGTTAATACCCAAGCGATTGGTCTTGGAATAATGGATTGGGTCATCAAATGATAACGTTGGTTGGCAGAGTAGTCTGAAAAATCGATTTGCATTTTAGATCCTTCTAAAAATAAAAAGATATCCTGCCATATTGCTGATGATTAATATAGTTAATCATCAGCACGGCTTCATTTAATAAAGTAACAATGTAGAAGTAATATAAAAGTAGATAAGTAAACCGGTCACATCAACAATGGTGGTAATAGCTGGGCTTGCCACCACCGCAGGGTCTTGTTTACACAGTTTGACTAACAGTGGCAAACTCGCCCCGATAACTGTTGCACTGAGCACCTGCACAAACAAAGCAAGTGCGATGGCAAGTGCAATCACTTTTAAGGTTAACCCATCGGGCAGGTCAATACCGTAGGATAAAAAGTATATTTTCAGGTAAGAAACAATCGCTAATCCAAGGCCAATAAACAATGCGATTCTTAACTCTTTATATAAAATGGCAAACCAGTTGTGAATTTTTAACTCTCCAATTGCCATGCTACGAATGATCACTGTGGCTGCTTGACTGCCTGCATTTCCACCCGTATCAGCAACCATCGGCATGTAAAAGGCTAGGATAATTAATGCGGTGATCGCATCGTCATAACTTTGAATAATAATGCCTGATAATAACCCCACAACGGCTAAAGCCAAAATCCAAAAAATGCGCTGTCGCACATGACTTAATACTGGAATTTTGAGATAGGGAAGAGTTGGTGTTTGTTGATCTTTTATACGTTTGTGATTGATGATGTCAGCTAAATTTAATATGCCTATTAGGTGATCTTGCTTATCAACCAGTACCGCATAGTGATCATTATTATTAGCAATAATGTGTGCTGCATTTTGTGCTGCCTCACTGACATGTAATTTAGTGACCTCACTGAGGTAATTAGCGATTAAATCATGTTCTGGAGCATCCATTAAGCGGTGCCATTCAATCATGCCTAAATACTGTTTAAATTCATCCACCACAGCAATGGGACTATTAGTTTTTTTCCCCAGTTTGCTTTTAATGGCTGCCACTGTGTTGTTGATATCAATGACTCGCAGTTGATCCGCTTTAAGTAATTCAATCACAGGTTGAGACTTTTGACTTAACAGCATCAAATCAATTTTTTGAAGAATAGGCAGTTTGCTGAGTAACTGTATTTTCTCTGTTTTAGATAGATGCTTATAAAGCGTGTAAAGGTTTACTAATGATAGGTCTTTTAGACTTTTATGTAGGGCTTCAAATGAGCAACTTTTGAGTAGTTGGCTAATGTGCTCTGCAAAGTTGACTTTTTGCTGGTGGTTGCTAAATGCTGTAACTCTGGACATGTTTTGTCCTCCCAATGCTGGGTGAAAATCGTGTGATGAGGTGATTTTTGAGTGACAGTAGAGGAGAGTAAACGGACAGTAATATTTATAACAAAGGGTCTATAGTGTTTTTCCTCCTATACTGTTTTCCCTACTCGGAGGAATATCGTTAAGCATAATGGCTCCCTAGTTATTTTAGCTGACTGGATGCTGCGCATTATAAATATGCATCAATACAAGTCAATAACTATTCCTAAAGAGGTATTTTATTTTTAAGAGAGCGACATGAACAAGTCGGGTTTAAAGTAAATCCCTTCTTCATGATATGATATGGCTCAAGTACAAGTAAGTGTAACCCTGTCTGATTCTTTAAAGGGAAGTACTTCACTCACTAATTTTGCTTGTTTTCTATTTTATATTTTTGGACATAGGCGACTATACTGATCGTTCATGTTGAGGAACTTATGTATCTATCTGTTACTATTATTATCATTTTTTTGTGCTTATTACTCGCGCTTATTACCTGTAGCACTTACCTCTATTATCGCTTAAAAATTTCTCGATTCGATCGCTCTCACCTACAAGCCTTAGTTGATAGTATTCCAGACTTAACCTGGGTGAAGGATAAAAACTCTCGATTTTTAATGGTCAACCGTCAATTCTCCAAGGAGTTTAATCTACCAATCAAAGAAATCATTGGTAAAGATGATGCACTGCTCAGCCACAGTTCAGATGCTTCTGATTATCAAAAAGATGACCTATGGGTGATGGAAAATAATAAAATAATGCAAAGGGAGGAGCCTCATACACATGAAAATGGAAGCACCACCTGGGCTGAGATAATTAAGGTACCTGTGGTGGGAATAGATGGGCTTGTTAAAGGTACAGCTGGTATGGCACGGGATATTACTGCCAGAAAAAAGGCCGAGGCTGACATTTATTATTTGGCTCACCATGATGTACTAACACATTTGCCTAATCGTTTATTACTCGCTAGTTGGGTTAAAGAGCAGTTGCCTATTTTGCACAAGAATCAGCAGCCTATGCTATTTATGTTTATTGACCTTGATAATTTTAAAGTGATAAATGATACCATTGGTCACACAGTGGGGGATTATATTTTAGTTGAGCTAGCGTCGCGCATACAACAATTTGTTGCACATAACGGCATGGCTGCTCGTATTGGCGGTGATGAGTTTGTTATCTGTCTGCCCAATCAAACTGCTCAGCAAAGTAAAGAGTTTGGTGAAAACATTAAAAAAATGATTGCCCAGCCGATTCTTTATCAGGAGTTAGTCTTTGAGTTAACCATGAGCATTGGTACCTCTACTTTCCCACAGGACGGTGAGGATTGTTGGACCTTAGTAAAACATGCTGATATTGCCATGTACCACGCTAAAAATTCAGGGAAAAATAAAACATCTTGTTTTAGCCAAGCACTGGCAGATAAATCGATTTCGCGTATGACCATGGAAAAAAGAATGGCTGACGCTCTGAACAATGAAGAGTTCTCCGTTGTTTACCAACCAAAAGTTGATATTAAAACCCATAAAATAATTGGTTTTGAGGCA
>Ga0209292_1001581_pt1 | contig 27608 bp, 20 predicted proteins | sample GOMGulsemesocosm_2_FD_184634 | JGI IMG/M metagenome (GOLD analysis project Ga0209292, IMG submission 184634) | Methane-oxidizing microbial communities from mesocosms in the Gulf of Mexico - GOM9C Gulf of Mexico (SPAdes) (version 2) | ecosystem: Environmental > Aquatic > Marine > Cold seeps... | reverse complement strand
AACAGCCAAAGAATGCACTCATATCTTGGCTATCAAAGTCCAAATGTATTTGAATGTAAAGAAAGAGAATTGAAAAAGGTAGCTTAACGAACTTAACTAGGGTGTCTGAATTTAGTTGACCAGGTCAGATACTTTGTTTCTCTTTATTGTTAGTTTTAGAAATAATTAAAATTTTTATATTGATTTTGATATTTCCTAGTACAATGTATTTGATTTTAAATAAGTTAATTTATGGGAGCAACTATTTTGTTGCAAACAATATTACAACCGTTGTGTTACAAATTAATATTACATGTGTTGAAAACCTTTATTTTTTTCAGGGAACGTAAATTTTGACTACCACAATTTCTTGGGAAACCATTGAAAGTATTGATGAATTAATGAAGTATGAATCACAATGGCAAAAACTTTCCAAGGTTGCTCCGGATGGTTTCTTTACATCACCGACTTGGTTACTTGAATGGATAAATGTTTACTGGAAAAAAGACTGGCAGCTAAGCATTGTCGTTGGATTGATCAATAACGAATTATTAGTGTTCGCTCCCTTTTACATTCAAAATAAAACTGTCTTGGGCCTGAGTCAAAAGTTTATGTTCCCTTTAGGGCAAGGTGAGGTTGAATCAGCTGAAGTTGCTTCTGAATATCAAGACATTTTAGTAAAAATTAATAATGATAATATATATGCAGAAATTGCAGGCCAAATTAAAAAATTAACATACGACAATTTATCTTGGCGTGCTATTTCAACAGGGTCCAACCTACTAAAAATTCAAAAGTACTTAACCAAAACAAAAATAACAATTGCTGGCACTAGATATTCAATCAACAATAATAATACTCAAAAGGTTTTAATCAGCAAAAATAATCGATACAAGTGGAATAAATGTAAAAGGCAGCTATTAGATAATGATGCTAATTTTTCCTGGTGCAATGAAGAACTACTCCAATATCACTGGAAGCAACTTAAAGAAATGCATACTAGGAGGTGGAATTTAAAAAATAAAACAGGTGCCTTTGCTAATATTCTCTTTGATACTTTTCATCAAAATTTAATAAAAAATGGCTTATGTAAAATAAGCGTTTTAACTATTGAAGGAAAGTTAGCAGCTATTAATTATTATTTAATTGGCATTGATTGTTTATATTTCTATCAAAGTGGTTGGGAAAATAATTACTCTTCATTATCACCAGGGTTTGCATTACACAAATGGAGCATTGAGAATAACGATTTAAATTGTTATGACTTTATGATGGGAGATCAAAAACAAAGTTATAAAAATAGTTATAGCTGCAATGAAATTGCTGATATGTTGAATATTACACAATCTAACAGCCCTATTAAGTATTACCTTTATAAGTTGAAAAAAAAGCTAATATCTAAAATTTAATTAATTATATAAATTCTTTGTTATCAATAAATACTCATTAACGGACTTAAAAATTATGGCACGATACCAACCTGAAGTTAAAGATAAAACCTCACGTTTTGCTTTTTTCTTCCTATTATTATATGTCGCTATGGTTTTCATTAGACCCCATCAAATGTTCCAAGTATCAGTAGAGTGGAGCTTGATAATGTACTTTGCGATTATTTCACTAATTGCTGCATTAATTAACCACAGGCCACTAAATATATGTTCTCAACATATAATGTTATTCTTATTATACCCCCTTATTATTTTTTCAGGCTTTCTTAATGGCTCTGGCATGTGGGGGATATCTCAAGCCAATATTTATTTATCAGCAACAATCATCCCTCTATTTTTGTTCAGCAATTGTATCTCGAGCATTAAACGCCAGCACTGGGTAATGATAGTTTGCTTAATCGCCACACTATGCATGGTACACAATGGCCACGTTCAACAAAGTGATATATTATGGAAAGGTTGGGCTTTAAACACCGAAGCATATCCACTTTTTGGTACTGATGCCAGACGTATTACCTATCTTGGTTTTTTTGGTGACCCTAATGATATCGGTATGTTTTTTGTGATGAATATCCCTTTTGTTTTATATTTTTATGCTAAAGGAAATTTTTTTACAAAAATAACCATGTTACTGATTCTTACTTTTATATTTTATGGAGTATACATAACCCATTCTAGGGGGACCGCGCTTGGTGTGGTTGCTCTTATTTGTATCTATTATTTAGTAATGAAAGCGGGTAAAAAAATATTCTTAGCCGGATTATTGGGTGCACCTATCGCTATTATGATCCTATTGATCTTACAAAGTAATGTCGATGAGTCTGCCCACGGTCGTTTGGAAGCCTGGTATGCTGGCATAGAAATGTTGACATCCTATCCACTAGGTATAGGTAAAGCTGCTTTTGCAGATCATCATGGGCTAACCGCTCACAATTCCTATGTTTTAGTTGCTGGTGAACTGGGCATCTTCGGTTACACTTTGTGGGGTGGTGCGCTTTTCTTTACCATCATCTCCGGATTTTTATTTATTAAAAATACAAAATCAGCGAACGATTTGTCTAAAGAACAAAAAGATGAATTATCAATAAACAAAACATTATTCTTCTCAATGTCTGGCTTCATGATCACCTCCTTTTTTCTGAGTCGTTCATACACTGCTTTACTTTTTATTTTTATGGGAATGACTATTGCTTCGCACTTTAGAGTAGTTAAATTAATTCCTGAATTAAGTCAGTATTTTGATAAAGCATTAGCCATCAAAAGTGCGCTGTATTCTTGGTCAATAATTTTTGTTGTATATATCGCTTTAAAAATAGCACTTTAACTAAATAGTATTAAGTTTAATTGATCAATATACTATTTTATTGCTTGGACACTTATTTAAATAAACTACAATCGAGTTATTAACACGCTACGTATATAAAACTGATTAAATCGATATACTCTTCTAGTCAGAAGTCGATCTATTCAGTAAAATACAATTAATTTATATTTACAAGGTATATTTCTGAATGGAATTTTTGTTTTTCTTGAGTGCCATAATTTTTATATATACATTTATCGGTTACCCAATACTACTTCAGGTATGCGCGGCTAAAAAAAACAACAATATAACAAAGGATAATGTTCAAGAACTCCCTGAAATCACCATCTTATTATGTATATATAATTCAGCGGACAAACTTGAGGCGCGCCTTGATAATATATTTGCAAGCGATTATCCAACCGATAAACTTCATTTAGTTGTAGTATCTGATGGCTCTACGGATAATCCACAATGTGTTATTGATAAAGTTAATAACGATAAAGTTACCTATATTGAATACAGTAATAACAAAGGAAAATCCCACGCTCTTAATATTGGGCTCCAAGAAGTTAAAACAGAACTAGTAGCCTTTGCGGATGTTCGACAGTTATTTAATGACCAAGCCTTAAAAAATTTAGTAATGAATTTTTCTGATAAAAAAATTGGTGCCGTTTCAGGAAATTTGGAAATATTAAAAGATGATCAAAATATAGAAAATGACCCAGGCTTATATTGGAAATACGAAAAGTGGATTCGAGAAAATGAAAGTAAGTTAAACTCTATGCTTGGAGTGAGCGGTGCTATTTATATGGCACGGCATGCATTAATTCCCGAGGTCCCTGAAGATACATTACTTGATGATATGTATACCCCAATGCATATGATAAAGAATGGCTTTAAGATTAAATTTGAATCTCTGGCTATTGCCTATGATTCTAGCTCTGCATCTACTGCCGAAGAATTTCACCGAAAAGTACGCACACTTGCAGGGAACTTTCAATTGATTACACAATTTCCTTGGCTAATACACCCCACAAAAAACCCATTATTTTGGCAGTTTTTTTCTCATAAAGTGCTTAGACTTGTAATGCCTTATTGTCTTATATTGTTACTGCTAAGTAGTTTTTTACTTGAAGCCCCATTCTTTCAATATTTTTTTTGGGCACAAATTTTATTTTACCTATATAGCAGCATTGCTTTTTTAATGTTGAGACGAGCAAAAAAAGTGCCCCTAGCATCACTTTGTACAAGCTTTTGTAGCCTTCAATTAGCGTCTTTAATTGCCGGGTGGAAATATCGTTTTGCAAGTACTAAAAGCTTATGGAAGAAACATTAAATTATCAACACGATTGAAATCGAAAAGCTGTTAATTGCATACAACAGCTCTCTTTCACTATTTATTACCCATCACCTAATTAATTTATATTTCAACTTTCCATACATTTGAAATATAGTTTCTTTGTCAACAAATATAAATATATTAATGACGACGATCATTGGTGTAAATACAAGACCCAATAAAATTAAGTTACTCCAAGTAGTGGCGACATACTGTTGGATAAGGTACTGACCAAACAACCCTATACTGTAGGTAATAACTAACGCCATAATTAGCTGCTGTATAATAGGTTTGATATTAAAATCGTTATATTTTTTGACTACCAGTAGACTTAACACGACATCCGATAATAAAAAACTAATACTTGTTGAAATCGCGATACCAATAAGCCCAAACTGTTTGGCCAATATGATTGACAATATGATATTAAATATTGCTCCAAACATGCTGACAAATGAAAGGTATTTATGATTGGCTTGCGCAAAGAGCAAGTCTCTTATTGATTGAAAAACAGCGCGGCATACACATGAAAATATAAGCACATTCAAAATGGGAATCGATTGCAAAAATTCTTTACCTACCCATAATTGTACAAAAATCTGACTAAAAACAAATAATATAGAATATAAGGTAGAATATACCATGATGTTTATCGAGGTTACTTTTAAGAATGTATCCTCCATATTCTGATTATTAGCCGCCATCTTATTAAACATTGGTAAAAAAACACCGCTAACCGACATGGTAAATCCCTCAACGAGTGTTGCTAATCTATTGGCAATACCAAAAATTGGTACTAAAGATAATTCAAACAACTTTGTAACGAGTATCGGATCAACTTTACTATTAATCGTCTTGGCTACTCCAGTAGCAATGACATGTTTCGAAAAATGAAATAGATCTGTAAACTCTTTGATAGATGCATTTTTAAGACTAAAACTGAGTGAAGGTAACAATCGTTTTACATATACAATTTTTAGGATGTTACTTAAAAAATCAGCCACTAAAGTCGCTATGACTGCACCATATATATTTAGCTCTAAGAGTAGATAATATACAAGAATGGCTTTAACAATTGCGTTTAAAGAAGATATGTTTGCATCGATATCATACCTAAGTAAACATGCAAAAAAGCCATTGAAAGAGCACATCACAAAATCCCATAAAACTTTTATACAAAGTAAGGTTAGTGATAAAGTAAAGACTTCGGAATTGGCATCACTTATACCTAAGAGTAGAGGATTTGTAGCTAACGATAATAGCCCGATAATTGCTACGATGCCTAATGCGGAAAAAAGCAAAATGCTCGTTGAAAATATTCGATTAAGACTATCAGGACTTTTGCTTTCCAAAGCCCATGTTATATGACGTTGAACGGCTGCAGGAAACCCCAAATGTATGATATTGAACCAACCCAACATTGATAATATCAACAACCACAACCCATAGTTTTCGTTACCTAATGTGGCAATCAAAAAAGGGGTTAACAGTAGTGATGTCACTACGGTTATGATATTCTCTAAAAATCGAAAAAATGAGCTTGAAAATAACTTTCCTAACATAAGAAGACCTTAATTCCTGCTTATTAAATTTTAATGTAAAAATGATTTGTCTATAACGTCATTATGACTGGATAGTATGACATACTCGCTGTCCTGTTGAAATTAAACAACAATATTTAGCCTTCGTGGATCACTCATCAACGAATATAATTATACATAAAGGATTTAGGATTGAATTATAGAAGTGACATAGACGGGCTAAGAACAATAGCTGTATTTCTAGTAATATTAAATCATGCTGGGTTTAGTTTCTTTTCCGGCGGTTTTGTTGGTGTTGATGTATTTTTTGTTATTTCTGGCTTTTTGATCACCACCATAATTTATTCCGCTTTACAGCAAAATAAATTCACTATGGCTTGGTTCTTGGGTCGTCGAATCAAAAGATTAATGCCTGTCCTACTGTTTATTCTGTTAATAACTACTATCGTATTTTCATTTGTCATGCTGCCGCAAGATCTTATGAAGTACTACAGGAGCGTTATTTGGGTAGTATTATATGTAGGTAATTTTTTCTTTTGGCGGGAACATGGTGGTTACTTTGACGGTGGCTCGGTAGAAGTTCCATTACTGCATACTTGGTCGTTAGCCGTAGAAGAACAATACTATTTTATTTGGCCATTAATGCTAATGCTTGCCTATAAATATTTAGGCAGTAAAGGGACAATAATATTCTCTCTCGTTGGCTGTTTTGCCGCCACAGTATTTTCACAGTGGGGCACCGAAATTACTATTGGTGCGGCCTACTATTTGCTCCCAACTCGCTTTTTTGAACTACTTGTTGGCTCATGCTTAGCATTAGGATGGAGTTATTTACCAAAATCAAATCAATTTTTTAGTCATATATTATCACTTATTGGCTTAGCTTTAATTATTGGTAGCGCATTACTACTTAACGAACACTCTGCATTTCCTGGCTATAACGCATTATATCCAGTAATAGGCACCGCGCTTATTATATATTCATCAAACGGCATAATTAACAAACTATTGTCTTATCGACCTATGGTTTATACCGGAAACATTTCTTATTCTCTATACCTTTGGCATTGGCCAATATTGGTTCTATTTAGGTATATGGCTATAGAACTAACGTTATTTAATCAAATTTTTGCGATTTCTTTAACTTATATTTTGTCAGTTTTGTCTTATAAATATATTGAACAACCTTGTCGCCATTTAAAAGCCATGAGGTTTACACCTATCGCCTTACATTATTATGCCATTCCTAGCGCTGCCCTTGTTATTATTGCTTTAATAGGCATTAATTTTGACGGTTACCAGCAGCGGTTTTCCCCAAAAATAGTAAAAATGGAAGTGGCATTAAATTCTCATACAAGCGATTCGAGATACTTATGTCATTCTGCATATAGTAAAAGTGAAACACTTCCCCATAAATCGTGTATTTTTAATGCTGAAATTCAAGAGAAAAATAACACTGATATATTTATATATGGTGATTCACATGCGAATCACTTGGTGCCCTTTATTCAAACATTAGCCAAAGATGCTAATACTAGTGTACAAGATTATACTTTAGATCGTTGCCTACCAATTTTTGGCTTAAAATGGGGATCGAATTTACATAAAGCAGGTTTATGTAAAAGAAGAAACGAACTGGCACTTAAGCATATCCAGTTAAATTCTTTTAAGTATGTTGTCTTAGCCGCGTCTTGGCCTGATACTGCGACACGCCGTATATTTACTGATGAAAGAGTTGAGAATGAAGCATTAAAAATTCAGCTTTTTAATGCTCAGTTTAACTATACGTTACAACGCATAATAGAGGCGGGTGCAATTCCTATCGTTATTACTGACACTCCGACCCTAAATGGTAAAAGCCCTAAATGTACTATTAAGAAAACTATTTTTAATAACCAGTTAAATTGTGATATTCAAAGACAAAAAAATGTATTAATGACTAAAACGCTAACCGCTTTAAAAGCAACATACTCTGAACTTATTATCATAGAACCTCATAGAATGATGTGTATTGCAAATAGCTGTAAGATGGAATTAAATGGCACACCATTATTTAGAGATGATGACCATCTTAATGAGCAAGGTTCGGCTTTACTCGGCACATTATTTTTAAAACAAAGTGATAATCCTTTTCATTCGGATAACACTGAAAATTTGAATTCAAGTGAGGCGGGTTTAGCAACAACTAAAGAAGTTGTTTCAGTGAGCCTATAAGGAAAGACAAATGTACCCGAAGATATTACGCAATTATTTAATGCCTCTTTATGAAACGTTGAAACAAAAAGAAATGTTAAAACACCTTAATGAATATGAAAGCCATCTTCGATGGGATGCCGAACAACTAAAATCATACCAATGGCAGCAATTAACCTTATTACTCTCTCACGCCTACAATACTACTTCATTTTATCGTCGAGCATGGCAAGAAGTCGGTGTAGCCGATATACGAGATATAAAGAATTTAACCGATTTTAGTACATTACCTTTAATTAGCAAAACGGATATTCAGCAATATTACGAAGAATTTGTTTCTAACAAATACACCAACAACATCCGAAAATCTACAGGTGGTTCTACCGGGCAACCATTTCATTTTGAATATAATATCGAAAGCAATACCAGACGTGAAGCGGTGATGTGGAGAGGTTACGGTTGGTTAGGCGCAGGGCTTGGGGAAAAGACACTTTACTTATGGGGAGCCGACATTGGGGAAAAAACGCTTTTAAAATCCATCAAAAATGATCTTTACCACGCTTTTTACAATCGAAAAATGCTTAATTCCTTTGCGATGAATAAAGATAATATGTCCGAATATATAGCAGAAATTGCACATTATAAACCATCAGCGATAGTCTCTTATGTTAACCCGTTATATGAATTGGCTAATTATATAATTGAGCATAATATTTCTGTATATCAGCCAAAAACTATTTTAACGGGTGCTGAGCCTTTATACCCCCATCAACGAGAAATTATTCAACGAGCATTCAATTGCCAAGTCAATGATACCTTCGGCTGTCGTGAATTTATGTTAATGTCGGCCGAATGTAGCCAGCAAAGTAATCTCCATATTAACAGTGATCATTTAGTCGTTGAAACGGTCAATGAACGAGGTGATTCTGTAAAAGGAATAACAGGTGATCTGGCGATTACTGATTTATTTAATTACGGCATGCCACTTATTCGTTACTTAAATGGTGATAGAGCAACTCTTGTTGAAACACCTTGTGAGTGTGGTAACCCACTCCCTATAATGAAAAGCGTCGATGGGCGGAAATTAGATATTATAAAAACCCCATCGGGCAAAATAATACCAGGAGAATTGTTTCCACATTTATTTAAAGAATTTAAATGTATACAACGGTTTCAGGTTAAACAGTCACAATTAGATAGTCTCGACATATTAATAATTGAAAATAGCCCACTAGATGAAGACAGTCAGAAAAACATGAAAGCTGAAATCAATAAATATGCAGAAGGAGAGCTCGATATAAAATTTTCTATAGTCAAAGACATACCACTAACCGCTAGCGGTAAACACAGAGTAACTATTTGTGAAGTCTAAAAAAGAAAATTTAACGATTATAAGTAATTTATATCCTTTACCATGGGAACCTAACCGAGCCACGTTCAACAAACAGCAGTTTGAACAACTCGATGGTATGTATCAACGTAATATGCTTATTCCTGTAGCTTTTAGTGATTGGTTTAGAAATAGAAAGTTATTTAAACAATCAGAAAATATTCGGTATGTACCCTATTTCTACATTCCCAAAATAGGCAGACGTTTTTATAGTGTATTTTTGTTTCTTTCTATTCTAATACATTCAGGACTATGGCTAAAACGTAAAGAAAATCATATTTTATTTGCAAGTTGGGCGTTCCCCGAAGCGGTAGCAACAAGTTGGCTAAGTAAAATATTCAGCACAAAGTTTTATTTTAAAGTACATGGTAACGATATTAATTTGTATGGTGATATAAAACCTAGAGCTAAACAAATTGTCGCCGCATCCAAGCGTGCAAACGCTATAATTTCGGTTTCTAATGCGCTGAAAGAAAAAATGATCTCAATGGGCGTAGATAAATCTAAAATAAATGTTATCTATAATGGCGTCAACCATCAAGTATTTGGCTCCATTAAAGCAACGCCGACAAATACTCCCTATGTATTATTTGTCGGCAATCTAAAAAAAGAGAAAGGCATATTTGAATTGCTCGATGGGTTTGCCGAAATTTGCCATTCATACCCAGACTTAGAGTTAATATATGCAGGGCCAGGAGTAAACCAAACTGTTTTGCTCAAACTAGCTGAACATTTGAATATTGCTAATAAAGTTCGTCTATTAGGTGCTGTGAATCATCAAGACTTGCCACAATTGATGGTTAATGCAAAATTGGTAGCACTGCCAAGCTATAATGAAGGTGTCCCTAATGTGTTATTAGAGGCAATGGCGTGTGGAACTCCAGTGCTTGCTTCGAATGTTGGCGGAATTCCAGAGGTGATTGACCAGGAAGTTTGTGGTTATTTAGTTGAAGCGAAACAGTCTCATGCGGTGGCGACAGGTTTACAGCAAGTTCTAAATAAAAAATGGTCTAGAAATGACATAAAAAAGCATAGTACTCAATTTTCATGGGAGAATAATAAGAAGAGTCTTTTACAAATGTTAGAAACTGAATAAATGCAGGGTAATTGATATTGGTGATAATAAATTTTCTGTTACACTACCCTCTACCGTGTTTGCTTAAAATGGAATTTTGTATTTAATGTTGCAAAAGCTCAAGTATTTCGTAAGATCTAAATTAATACCTAACAGCCTTTTTTTAATCGATAAAGGCAGCTCATCAATGACACTTTACCTGAACTTTGATGATGGACCAGTGCCCGAAGTAACGACACCACTCTTAGAACGTTTAGACAAGTATCAAGTAAAAGTAACTTTTTTCATTATTGGAGAGTGCGCTAAGAAATATCCAGAGATGCTCGAACTTATTCACGAAAAAGTCCACGTATTAGCAAATCATACCTATACGCACCCACCATTTCATAAAATAGCCATGAAACAAAAAATAAAGAAAGTAGTTGATACAAATATTTTGATAAAAAACTTTGTTAATCAAGACTGTAAAATGTTCCGAGCGCCACAAGGAACATGAGATTATTATATCAACTCATCCGTTTAAAAATAACAGCGATTCATTGGAGCCTAGACTCTATGGACTTTATGAAAGAAGGACCAGAAAATATTATTAAAAGGTCTGAAGTTAACCCCGCAAACTCTGGGGATATTCTACTATTTCATGATGACGGCCCTTGCTGCATTGAAGTATTAGATGTATTAATTCCTAAGTGGTTATCACAAGGGGACACATTGTCTGCATTGGAGCGATAAATAATGAATATACTATTCCACCATAGAACTCGCGGAAAAGGCGCTGAAGGCGTGCATATTAGAGGCGTAACTAAAGGGTTGCGCGATATTGGCCATAACGTTAGTATTTTATCTTTGCCTGGTGCTGAACCTGAAGCTAAGGCACAGCAGACGAATAACGTTAATAAAACTCAATCTAAAACTAAGCCTAAGACGAGCTTTTTATTTTCATTAGCAAATTTAACTAAACATACGCCAGAGTTCGTATTTGAATTTATTGAAATTGCTTTTAATGTACTCTCTGTATTTCGCCTTAAAAAAGCAGTAAAAAACGAAAAAACTGAATTGATTTATGAACGTTATTCTTTATTTCTTTTTGCTTCTATTTGGTGGGCAAAAAGGAATAACATTCCAATTATACTTGAGGTTAATGACTCAAGTTTAGTTCACCGTGTTCGCAAGTTGCATTTTGTAGCCCTTGCGAAAAAATTTGAACGTTGGATTTTCAAGAACGCTACAGGTTTAGTGTTTATCTCAAGTGAATTTCAACAAATAGCACAACGTGAATTTGGAGAAATAGCACCTTCAGTTGTTTCACCTAATGCGGCAGATCTTGACGCATTTATTCTAGACGATACTAAAGCAGTTCAACTTCGCCAAAAATTAAATATTAATGATAAAGTTGTCATTGGTTACGTTGGTGCATTTGTTCATTGGCACGGTATTGATTGGTTTGTTGATATGATTGTAGACAAACTTAAGGATAACCCTGAAATAGTTCTGCTATTAATTGGTGATGGCGTGAGTTACAAACCGATTAATGAACGAGTTATTCAAGCAGGTGTAGAAAGCCAAGTAATATTAACTGGTAGGATAAACCATGAAGAAGTAAGTACATATTTATCCGCAATGGACTTTGGTATATTGCCTGACTCAAATAATTATGGCTCTCCAATGAAGTTATTTGAGTTTATGGCAATGGAAAAAGGAATGGTCGCACCAGACTTTACCCCTATAGCTGAAGTAGTTACAGACAATGAAACCAGTTGGTTATTTCCAGCTAACGATCGACAAGCTTGTATAGATAAAACGTTGGCACTTGTTAGTGATAAAGCGGCACAACAAAGAGTAGGCAAAAATGCACGTGCTTACATTGAAGCAGAGCGGCAGTGGAAACACAACGCGGCACAAATAATTGGATTAGTTTCCTCTTAGCAATATATTAAGGAAGAAATAGCATGCTTTTTGGCGTTATCGTTATCGTTATCACAATTTTAATTGGCCTTTCACTGGGTACAATTATCATTAGAAAAAAACAAATGCACTTGTGGTTAGGGCATTATTTAAAACGTAAATTTAAAGGCACAAAAAATTTAGATGGACCAAAACACATCATGTTTTGCTTTGTTGATCACTATGAACCTATGTGGGGGAAAAACATTTCATACGAACAAGAATGTGCCCGTGTTGAACGCTGGTCTGTTGATTACCCCAAGGTTGCTTCTCAATTTAAGGATGCCGATGGTTGTTATCCAAAGCATACATTCTATTACCCTGAAGAAGAGTATCGCCAAGAACATTTAGATAAAATAACTGACCTCTGTATTGCGGGGTATGGTGAGATAGAAATTCACCTCCATCATGATGATGATACTAGTGATAACCTACGTAAAACCCTAGAGGATTTCACAGAAACATTACACACCAATCATGGTGCATTTGTTCGAGATGAAACAACAGGAAAATTGCAATATAATTTCATCCACGGAAATTGGGCTCTAGATAATAGTTTACCTCATGGTAAATGGTGTGGAGTGAATGATGAGCTTATCGTATTAAGAGAAACAGGTTGTTATGCAGATTTCACATTTCCTTCGGCGCCAAGTGAAACTCAACCTGCCTACGCTAATGAAATATACTACGCCAAAGATGACCCACTTAAACCAAAATCGCACAACACAGGAAAAACGGTTGAAGTAGGTGGGAGCAGTTGGGGTGATATTATGTTAATAACAGGCCCATTGGGCTTAAATTGGAAGCATCGTAAGAAAGGTGTTTTTCCGCAAATTGAAAATAGTGATATTCGCGGTGCAATGCCACCAACCAAAGACCGGATTGATTTATGGGTAGACACTGCAATTCATGTAAAAAACAAAGAAGACTGGTTATTTATCAAAATTCATACTCATGGCACGCAAGAGCAAGATATGGACACATTACTTGGCCGGCCCTTTGAAGAAATGAATAAATACCTATTAGAAAAATACAATGATGGTGAAAATTATATTCTTCATTTTGTTTCAGGTAGAGAAATGTATAATATAGTGAAGGCTGCCGAAAGTGGCGAACAGGGTAATCCAAATAGCTATAGAGATTACGTTATCGCACCTTCCAAATATAAAAATAAAGTTGATGTTTAAAATGAATAAAAAACTATTAATTTCTAAATTATTTAATAACTTTATATTAAAATCACTTAGGCTCAAAAAATTACATAAAGATGGGCCCACAATCAAAATCATCAATTTCCATCGTGTATTAAGTGATGATGTTGAAAGTAGTGATTATAGGAAATTAGCAAATCACCCAACCGCCGCTGATTTTGAAAAACTAATCAAACATATTAGTGAGCATTACAACCCTGTATGTTTAAAAGAATTCAGCGAAAGTGGATTTGATATACTATCAAGTAATAAATTAAATATTGCTATTACCTTTGATGATGGTTACAAAGACAATATCGAAAATGGTTATCCTATATTAAAAAAATATAATGTGCCTGCTACTATTTTTTGTACAACAGATACCTTAGATGGCGACAAACTTTGGTTTCAAGATTTGTATACAAAAATAGACAATCTAAAACAAACAGAACTATCGTTCGATTGGCACCCTACACCTATACTAATGGATAATAAATGGGTTGCAATGGAAAAAATAGCTAACTCTTGTAAAAATTTAAACTTTTCCGAGACAGTGCATCGTATAGCTTCAATCCCTACATCACTAAACCAAGTAGATAAAGAAGTGATGTTAGGCTGGAGCGATTTAAATAATTTACGCGGTTCAACACTCATCACTATTGGTGCACACACATGTAAACATTGGAACTTAACCACATTACCTGATGATGAATTATTTCATGAATTGAGTATCCCATACGAGAAATTAATGTCTTTTATGGAATATGATAATCTAATGATCGCTTACCCAAATGGTAGATATAATGATAATGTTTTATCTGCCGTTGCTGTCGCAGGCTATTCTTCTGGTTTTATAATGACAAGGGGTATAAATACGATTAATACAAGCAAATATGCATATTGTAGACAATATGTGGAAACAACCCCTGCTCTATTTGACTTTCAAATGTATGAATTTGATCTAATGTTTAGGAGACAAAAGTAAATGCCCCCCCCCTCTAATAAACAATGGACAATATTAACTGCTGGTAATCAACTGTGTATCGGCGTACTCAAAAAGCTTCATAGTCAAAATGCAATTAAGACCATTATTGTAGATAATGAAACGAAAAAGTGGCATAAAAGTATTTACCAAAAATTACTTCTATTGTATAAGTATAATGGGATAAAAGGCATAACAAATCTATTATTCAACCGACTATCACCAACTAAAAATAATTCTACTCTCAATAATAAAGCTAAATCATTAAAGTCAGATTTACAAAAAATTGCCAATGAAATTGGTGCTGATTTAATATATGTAGATGATATAAATTCCCCTAGTGCTGAAAAATTACTTCAAGATCTTAATGTTACATATGGGATGCTTATTGGTACCTCGATTATTAAGCAACATGTCATCGATTGTTTTAGCCAATTACTCATTAATATCCACCAAGGAAAAATCCCTGAATACAGAGGCGGCTCTATAGTATTTTGGAACTTGTTTAACAATGTAGATAACTTTTGGGTTACAACTCATAAAGTAGAAGCGTCAGTTGACAGTGGCGAAATATATAAAACTGACTCGATTTCAATTCCCTATAGTTTCAAAAAATATTCATTACAATACGAGAATTACTTAACGGATGTTACAAAGCAATTAAATGAGTTGAGTGTACCTCTTATTGTTAATACAATTTTGAATATTGATAGCTATAAAGAAACAGCTCAATCTTTCGATGTTTCTAAAGGAAAAAGGTATCGTAAACCTACATACAAAGAGAAAAAGCTTCTAATAAAAAAGTTACAAAAACGGTGAGTGGATCTTATAACTGGTACATAAGTTCCAATTAAGAACAAGATTTAAAAACAAAATCTACACTTGAAGTTCCAATATTTCCTGCCTTATCTTTGGCTGTCACCTCAAGGTTATGAATTTTAGCACTTTGAGGTGACATCAGATAAAGTCTTGTAATAGCTTCATCAGTTAATACCTCATTCCATATAGCAATATCATCTAATAAACCATGTAAATTTCTATTGTACATATCGGGATGTTTCATCGCTTTAGCTAGGGTGAATTTTTTCCCAGAGTTAAATGGCCAATTAATATCACCATCTATAAGTTGTTTTGATGTTACTAAAGCACCATTTATAAATATATCTACTTGCTTATCCAACTTTCTGACGACTACATGCTGCCAATTTTCTAATGAAACAGAGTAAGACGGTGTTTGAACAACGTTGCCACTATTTAAATTGCTCCCATTTGTTCCTGACGACCACGTAATAGATAACGTATTATTATCTTTATGGTTATTAGCTCCCAAAGAAATAGCCCAACCAAATTCGTTCCCAATATACCCCCAATCTTGAGACATAATCATGCCTTCATCTGATTGAGGGTTTAGCCAAAATGATACGGTTATATTATTACTAAGATCTAAGTCTTCAACACTAAAATCCACATAGTCTTCAATTCCATTGAAACTTAAGCTAGTCCGGTTTGGCTCTATGTTCCAAACAGCCCCCGCTACATTACCCGTCAATCCAAATTGATTTGTACTTTGAATTATGTCATTCTTTTCGTCTAGTGGAAGGTATGCCTTAGCGCTGAACAATGGAATAATACTTGACACCTCAAAATCCTCACAATTCGGTGAGATAATATATTTATCATTTAACGATATTTTACAGGTATCGATAGTAAACTGTTCTGAAATATCGTATTGAACAACTACTGAATTGCAATATTCATTTTGAGGTTTGGGTGAAATGATATTTATCTGTGGAGCCGTAACATCTGGATTTTTGGCTTCAACATAAATAGTATCTTGCGCTTCACTTCCAATAGCATCCCAGGCCTTAACAGTGACCTCATGAGTGAGAGGTGATAGCGCATCAAATTGAATATCCACTTGATAAGGAGGCAGTTGCAATGTTTGTATGAGTTCCCCATCTAATAGAAACTCGACTTTAGCTATACTGTCTGTATCATATATCGATGCACTGAGAGTTTTGATTCCACTGACCACTTGAAAGTTAATAGGTGAAATAATATTAATATTAGGAGGGGTTATTGGTGTAATTGGAGAAATTGAAAGCCAATTACTTTGTATTTTATAGGTTTGCTCACCACTATCCCAAACATTTACCCATGGCACGCAATCATCAAGTAAATCAGATTGGTCACAATAACTTGCATCAGCAAAAGACAAAATATTTCCTACAGGTCTTTTTATACTTTGTAAGGTAGGTAAACCTTTAACCAAAACTGTAAAACTTAAATCTATTATCTCTTGATTAGGAGATAGGCTTTCAAACAACCAAATAACTTCATCTGCGGCTTTCACACCTAGGCCGCTAATTTCTGTTACCTCTAATAGTCCTTCTGGGCTCTTAATAAGAGAATTTGCTCTTATGACTATATTTTTGGCTGTAGTTGTTCCTGTATTTTTCAATTGAAAGTTAAATGTTATGTCATCACCCGGTTTGAAATTATCAAGCCCTATATTACTTTGCGTTAACTCTAAGTATGGAGCATTGTCTTTATAAAGAGGAAAATAAGCATTACCTAACAAAAAATCATTATTCGCAGTTGTATTGAACCACCAGTTGAACTTTCGAGGAGGGGCTAAGCGATAAGGTGACTTCCCTAATTCTGGCGCAGCGGCTCTTATCCAGTGAGGAATATTTTCAATAAAAGCGGTGTTATAAAGTCTTGAGATGGTTTTTAAATAACTTTGATTGCAACGTTCAATAGCACAAGAGTAGAAATACGCTGAACTAAATATCTTTGTTACATCCACGGCATGTTCTAAATCATTTGCTCCGATACCACCATGTTCTCTATCAGACAGCCCTGCGCCTGCTAAGTAATAAGGAACAAAAAAGCTGTCATTCTCTTGATAGCCTTTCCACTCATATAGCGCAATATTTTCTTGTTGAAAATAATCAGCTATCTTATTGGTAAAATCCACGACCTCATTATTCTCAAATTGTATATAATATCTTTCAACTGCATCGATTAATAAAACTGACATCCAAGGACTCGCAATAAATTGTTCATCTCCTTCTCCATGCGATGCAGATGTATGCATTAAAGCTCCCGTTTTAGGGATTCCGCCTTCAGGATCATCTTGCATTTTTTTTAGATTGCGAAAGGTGCTGTATGCTTTATGTTTATACTCAATTTTTCCTGTCAGCTCATATGCAGTAACATACCCCTTAAGCTGAAATGCAGCGTGACGTTCTGTCCAAAAATTTGTACTTAATTTATAATCACTATTAAATGAATCCCAAGCAGGAACCATACTTTCAACTTTTTCAGGAATACGCTCATCACCAAATAATATGTAGTCAGCTACTAAACTTTCACCGTAGCTATACTTCATATCGTTACTCGCTTTTAAAGAAAAGTAACCTTGTTCATTTATAAGCTGAAGATAAAATTGCGAGGCGCGATGAGCTGATCTTAAATACTTAAACTCTCCCGTTCTAAAAGCTAATTGATAGATGGTCATTGCTCGATCGAATAACCATGCGGCATAACTTTCTCGATGTGGAATCAAGTTATCGTCAATAACTCTCGGGTCAACATGATTGATGGCGGTATCACCAAATAATTTGAAGGCTGTATCGTATGCGGAGAAATCAGAATGAGTACCAAGTGGTAATAATCGAGTTTTAATGACACTGTCGCCATACCAAGTAGGATTAAATAACGCATAAGCTAGGGGCTCATAAATACTGTCAGATGCGGGATACTCTTCATCGTCAACCACTACCCATGAGTCTCGTGCAGGCTCAATAGGTAAGTCGTTAGTTGCCCTACTTATTCCCCATTCTAAGGTGAACCCTCGGGGTTGAAGCATCCCGAATTCATTGGTTTCAAACTCAAGTTCGAATTGAACCAGTGCTGAACGCACACTGGTATGAGCATTATTTATATATCGCCATGGTAGAACTTCTTTAACGGCTATTGCAATTTCATCATTGTTTTCATCAAGTATTCTAAACTGACTAATATTACTGAGGTAACCTTTGGGGAATGGTATACCGAAAGAAACTTTCGTTAATTCTTTTGGCTTAACACTTTCTATAGGGGTAATTAAAAAGCTAGTTTTACCGGAGTTTAGTATTGGAGGATGAAAACTTCCAGCACTCCTCTCTTCTGGTAATTCTATTTTGACTGTAGAAAAAATCCATGTATAGATTTTAGGAGTATTGGGTGAAGCATTATAGTTTACCGTTACACTGTAAGTTATATTACCAAGTAATAATTGTGTCGGTGAAAAGGTAAAACCATCTGAATTAAAAGCAATACTACCGTCGATAACTTCACCAGTATCTTGACGTTTCAAGACAGTTGAAATGCTATTCTTATCAACACTGCTGTTAAACTTTACTTCTATAGAAGTACCTAAAGTTACATCAAGCTGAGAAGTACTCGGTGTATTGCTTTCAATTGATAGCTCAATAGTTTCTTGCTGAAGGTTCGTTACTTCCTTTTCACCTCCTCCACAACCATTGACTAACCATAGACATATGAATAAACCAAGATATTTAGACAATTGATAAAAGGTCATTACATATATCCAATTAAGTATTTATTAAAAGTTATCCTATTGATTACCTTCCTTTACCAAACAGTACAATTTCAACCGTTCTAATCAAAATCAATAAGTCCAACATAAAACTACGATGTTTAACGTAATACAAATCGTATTTTAACTTTTCCAACGAGTCTTCTTCCGTTGAACCGTATGGATATTTCAACTGTGCCCAACCCGTTAAACCTGGTTTCACGTTGTGACGCTCATTGTAATAAGGCAAATTTTTAATTAACTGCTGAACAAATTCAGGACGCTCTGGACGAGGACCTACAAATCCCATGTCGCCACGTAGCACATTTAAAATTTGAGGTAATTCGTCAACACGATATTTACGGATGAACTTACCAATACTAGTTGTACGGTCGTCGTTTTCAGAAGCCATTTGTGCGCCATTTTTCTCTGCATCGATACGCATACTTCTAAACTTATAAATATTAAAGGCTTGTCCGTCTAAACCAACACGCTCTTGCAAATAGAAAATTGGAGCGCTCATGCCTTCATCTAGTTTGATGAGGATTGCGGTGATTAGCATTACCGGCCAAGTAACCAGTACCATGAACATGGCAATACCTGCATTAAACACCCAATCTAAGGTATTACGTAAGTGATTAGCTGAAGCAAAACCATTAGAATATATTACCCAACTTGGGTAGATTAGGTTAACTGCAATCTGGCCAGTTTCACGTTCAATAAAGTCGAGAATTTCTGTGATTTCAACACCACGAATTTTACACGCAAAAAGTTCATCTACGGGTAAATTGTCACGGCGCTCATCGCTAGCGACTACTATTTCATCTATACCATGCTCTAATGCATAATTAACCAGTGAGCCTTCAAGTTCGATACGATTTTCATTCACAATGCCATTTTCTGTGTCACCAGGCATGATTACAAAGCCATGCATATAAAAGCCCTGTCTATCAACATCGCGGCGCATTCGTTTTTCAATGATAGAGGCTCTATCACCAGCACCTAGTACTAAAACCACTCGTTTATTGAAACCGAAAAAGTCAACCTGCAATGTAATGTAACGAAACGCACTCGCGACGATTAAACTGATTAAAGCAGAAAGTGCCAATAGCTCAATTTCTAACGCATGTATACCATATAGTGGGTTTAGAAGCGTAGCAATAAAAAAACCAATCGCGACAGAGACGAGTAATCGTCTGACAACTCCACGGTAATTTTCACGCAATTTTGAGTTATATAAACCTAAAGCTAAAGAAGACAACTGTACAACTAAAGCAAAAATAATTGCACAAATAGCTAATCGGTCGTTGGGAATATCATGATGTTCAACAAATGAAAAGATGCTATTCAGGTAAACGGTGAGCAATAATGCCCCGGCAAATAAGGCAAGTTCAATAACAACTAAAGATTTACTACCTGACGAGAGATCTCGAAACTTTGGGCTAGACATACGAATTAAATATTCCCTATATTACGATTAACATATAACAGCAAAAAGCTGGCTGTATTTTTAGTAGTAAGGATATTTACCCTTCCCTACACGCAAGCGGGCAGATAGTAACAAAAATTACACATGTTTTACACCTATTAATATTGTACTACCTGTGTAAAAATCACATGTAATCTGGTAGTTTAGTTATAATATTATAAATTCGAAGTATAAAAAGGTTAGAACCATGGAAAAAAATATGTTCGGTAAATTAAAAGTAGTAACAATATTGGTATTGGCTTATGTTATTTCCGCATGTAGTGCCTTAACTTTACCACAAGCAACAGTTCATCAGTCTAACACCGTAGACATATCGACATATAAGTATCTTATTGGCCCTGGTGACGTGGTTAATATTTTTGTTTGGCGTAACCCTGAAGTTTCTGGCACATTTGTTGTTCGCCCTGACGGCATGATAACTACCTCTTTAGTGGAAGATATTCCTGTTTCTGGAAAAACACCTACTGAACTAGCTCGTACCATTGAAGAAATTCTTGCTACCTACTTACGAGAGCCAACAGTTACAGTTACCGTAAATAATTTTGTTGGGCCATTTAGTGAACAAATACGTGTAATTGGTGAAGCTGCAGAGCCAAAATCTATTAATTATACCCAACAAATGACATTGCTTGATGTGATGATTCAGGTGGGTGGGTTAACAGAGTTTGCTGATGGCAACGATGCTTTATTAGTAAGAGTTGAAAATGGTATTCAAAAGCAATATGAGATTTATATAGAAGATTTAATTAAAAACGGTGAAATCAGTGCCAACGTTGATGTTCTTCCTGGCGATATTATTGTTATTCCAGAAACTTGGTTTTAAATCGACCAGTAATCAGTATACATATTTATTAATTCCCCGTATTTAGAGGTCAGGAATGCAAGAAGTACTTGAACAAGTTTTAGATTATTTAAAGGGTATTTGGCTTAAACGCCGGTACCTTATTGTAGCTACATGGCTTATTTGTCCTGTAGGTTGGTTTGCCGTTTCACAGCTACAAGATACTTACGAATCAGAGGCGCGTGTATTTGCTGATACGCAATCTATTTTAGGCCCTCTTTTAAAAGGCATGACTGTAGAGACAAATACTGATGCGCAAATTGGCTTAATGGTAAAAACCTTACTTAGTCGTCCAAATTTAGAACGAATTTCTAGGATGACAGATCTTGACGTGCAAGCTAATACGCCAAAAGAGTTTGAAGAGTTAATTGAACGTCTAAAGGACGATATTTTAATTAAGAAAACCGGAGGTAGAAGAGAGAACATTTTTAATATCTCGTTTACCGATAAAGACCCTATTATGGCCCGTGATGTTGTACAGACAGTGTTAACGCTATTTATTGAAAATACTAGAGGAGATAATCGTCGAGATTCAGACTCGGCTAATAAATTTCTTGATAGTCAAATTAGTGAATATGAAAATCTCTTGGCAAAAGCCGAAGCACGTTTAACGAGCTTTAAACAAAAATACAGTGATGTACTTCCTAACCAATATGGTGGATATTACGTAAAATTAAACAACGCGAAAGAGCAATTAAAAGGGATCGAGCTTATACTGCTAGAAACAAAAACTCAATTAATAGCTTCAAAAACCAAATTAGCTAAATTAAGTAAGTCGCCCTCTTCGGATAATGCTCAACAAAATAATATTGTAGACTCTAATAGTGTACAAACCACCTATGATGCTCGTATAGCTGAATTAGAGGGGCAACTAGATTCATTGCAACTAAGATATACAGAACAACACCCTGATGTGAAAGAAGTGCAACGACAACTTGAACACTTAACGAAGAAAAGAAACAGTGAAATTGAGCAATACTTGTCTAGCAATAGTGACAATGGCGATAAATATACACCAATAAGTCAAAACCCGGTGATTCAAGATATTCAAATTCAAGTGAATCAACTTGAAGGGCAAGTGGCGTCTTTAGAGGTAAGAGCAAATAATTATCGAAATACGGTTACTGAACTTGATAATAAAATTCACACACTACCTGAAATTGAAGCTCAATTAGTCGCACTTAACCGTGGCTACGAAATAAATAAAGACCAGTACGAAGATTTCTTAGGTCGTAAAGCAAAAGCTCAAATAGCTCAGTCTGCCGATGAATCAACGAGTAAAATAAATTTTAAAGTTATTGATCCTCCTCGAGCTCCCTTAAAACCGGCCGGACCTAAGCGGTTTTTATTCTATATTGTAGTAACCTTTTTAGGTGTTGGTGTTGGTTTAGGGCTTTCGTTTTTATTCAGCCAACTAAACCCAGTTGTTACCTCTACTAGCCAAGTATCTCGCGCAACGGGCATTCCAATTTTTGGCATAGTTTCAGCTGCTGATAATCTTGGACTGCAAAGAAAAGATAAACGAAAGACTATTGTGTTCATTGTTTCGAATAGCTTATTACTTTCAATATTATGCTTTTTTATCGCTTATTCGCTTTTTCCAGAGGCAATTCAAGCGCCGATACATAGGATTATTAATTTATGAGCACTATAGAAAAAGCGCTAGCCAAGAAAAAAGCGACTCTACAAGACAATAAGCATGCTCCCCTAGAAGAGATTGTCGAAGAAAAAACATCAATTACGAAAGAGAACTCTGTAATATTGAGCAATAATAAAATTATTGAGCTAAATAAATCTTCATTAGAAGCCCGTGGTTTTTTAATTGATAATGGTACACGTAAAAGTATTAAGGATGAGTTTCGTCAAATAAAACGAAAACTCATCAATAATGCTTTTGGCGCGGCATCTAAAACACTAAACCACAGTAACTTAATCATGGTGAGTAGTTCTAAACCAAACGAGGGTAAAACTTTCGTCTCTATTAACCTAGCGCTAAGTATTGCTTTAGAACAAGACAAAACGGTTCTACTAATTGATGCCGATGTATTACGACCAAGCATACATAGAGAGTTAGAGTTTGGAGAAGAATCAGGGTTAATTGAATATTTACTTGGTGAAAAGAATGATATTTCAGAAATATTATACAGCACCAATATTGATAAATTGAAAATTATACCTGCGGGCAAACCTCATCATCTTTCAAATGAATTATTAGCCAGTGACCGTATGGAGTCATTAGCTTCTGAGTTAGCTGAACGATACCCCGACCGTATTGTAATATTTGATTGCCCACCATTAATTGGTGTGTCGGAAACCTTAGTTTTATCGAACTTAGTGGGACAAGCATTAGTGGTAGTTGAAGAGTCAAAAACTCAAATAGATGATATTTTAAAAGCTACAGAAAACCTCAATGAAGATTTAGCACTTGGTTTAGTGCTAAATAAGGCAATCAGATCTCATCAGGATATGTATGGCTATTATGGTTATGGATACGGCACTAAATAAAAGCATATTAGCTACAACTATCTTTGCCATATTGTCTGCAAGTACTTTTGCAGGCGAATGGCAATTTAAGCCGCTGCTGATACTTGACGAAACATATTCTGATAATGTTAATTTAGCGATTAATAACAAAACATCAAGTTTGGTCAGCCAAACAGGTATTGAACTAGAAACTCTTTTTACCTCTAAAAAATTAGAGTTTTCTTTATCATCAACTAGTTTATACGCTATGTATAGTCATGATCACGATACTGATGATGACTTTCATACCTTAGACAGCAATTTCAGGTTGAAGCTAGCTCCTAATGGTCTTGCTTTAACTGGCAGCGCGGCGATTTCTAATCAATCTAGAAATACATCCACTAATGCTTTAGCTGATATTGTTTCCGGTGACACAGTGAGAGTAGAAAATTATTCGTCTGGTCTGGAATACAATATTAATAACCGCGATGTTACTCTTGATTTTGGTGTGCGATACCAAACGGTTAAATCTGAAGATAAAATAGGTGAACGGGAAGGTTCTGCTGTACAGTTCTCCACTAGAAATGGCAGTTCAGCCCGTTATTTATACTGGGAGGGGACATCAGAGTTTTCAGACTCTACTAACCAAGGTCGTGATGGAAAGCTATTTAAAGGTGAATTTAAAATTGGTTTAATTACTAATTTTAAATTCACTCCTTTTCTCCGATACTATGATGAAAATAACAAAGGTGATCTTACCAATAATAGTTCATCTCTCGAGTCAGATGCTTATGGAGCTGGTTTACGCTGGTTAATATCTCCTAAACTATTCCTCGATGTCTCTTATAACACGCCTACAGGTACTCAGTTCGACATAGATGGTAACGAACAAGAAGATTATGTAGCGGCATCAATTCGTTGGGAACCTAGCCAAAGAACTCAGTTAAAAGTGGATTATGGAAAGCGTTTTTATGGTGAAAGTTACGGTCTTGATTTTACCCATAATAATAAACGTTTAACCAATGCAATAACTTACGTCGAAGACGTTAGAGCATTCACGCGTAATAATTATGAAAGTGTCGCCCTAGGGCTTTATTTGTGTCCTAAAGGGCCGATAACTGACAATTCATCTTGTTTTATAAGCAATAACGATACCATCAATTTTGACGATTATCAGCTAGTCGGTTTTAGTGACTTTGTTTTAGTGGAAGATTTAGACCTATCATTGAACAAAGAGTTGCAGTGGTCTTCAGAACTAGCACTTTCTCGCACTACATTTAGCTTATTACTTTCTAGCTTAACCCGCGAAAATTTAGATACCCGTGTCGAAGATGAAGACCAACGTGCTTCGTTTTCTATTAAGCGCAAAGTTAGCGGTAAATCCAATATTCAACTAAGTGTTGAATATACTGATACTCATCTGTCACTTAAACAAGAAGGGGAACGTAGAGATCGTTATCGTCGATATAGCCTTGAATACGATAAATCTCTGAACAGTAGGTTATCGGTTACATTAGGCCTTAGTCATCTAAATAGAAGTTCAACAACACAATCGTTCAATTATGAGGAAGACAGAGTCTACCTTAAAGTAAGTAAAGGTTTTTAGCAGTATGTATGAAAATTATTATGGTTTTAAAGAACGTCCTTTTCAGCTAAGCCCAGATCCACGCTTCTTTTTTGCGTCAAGCAACCACCAAAGGGCGATGTCTTATTTACAATATGGCTTAGACCAAGGTGAAGGTTTTATTGTTGTTACAGGGCCTATCGGCACCGGAAAAACAACAATAGCACGCAATCTACTTAATAACATTGCCGACGACTCTATTGTTGCCGCTCAGCTTGTTACGACTAAACTTGAACCTCAGGAACTGCTTGAATTGGTTGTTTCAGAGTTTAAAATTTCTGTTAAAGGCAATAACAAAGCGGAATTATTACAAGCGATTGAAAAGTTTTTGATTAATTTACATCGACAAGGCAAGCGTGCTTTATTAATTGTAGATGAAGCTCAAAACCTACCCATTGAAACTGTTGAAGAGTTACGTATGCTCTCAAATTTTCAACTTGATAATAAGCCATTAATTCAAAGCTTTTTACTTGGACAAGAAGAGCTGAAAGATATAATTCAAGCACCGAATATGGAACAGTTCCGCCAACGTATTATTGCTTCCGCTCATTTACAGCCCTTGTCTAGTGAAGAAGTTAAAGAATATATTAACCACAGATTACATCAAGCAGGATGTAATAAAGAGACATTATTTTCTGATGATGCCTTTAACGTTATTCATGAAAAAACACTAGGTGTGCCACGTAAAATCAATATCTTTGTCGACCGCTTGTTATTGTTTGGCTTTCTAGAAGAGCTCACTTGTATCAATGTAGATGCGATAAATGAAGTTGCACAAGAAATGCAAGTAGAACTTACTGGGTCACTTCATACAGCACAGCTTACGAGTAATGAGCCTACGCAAACCAGTGCACAGCTTGTGGTAAATTCAACTGAAAACGTTGAAAATATGAAAGAGATATTACGTGAAGTTGAAGAGATTCTGGAAACTTCCATTAAACAAAAAATTAAAATGGCGCGTTATGTAGATAAGTTATTGAAACAAAAAAATCGTTTGTACGCAGAAGCTAATATCGAAGAAAATAAAAATTAATTATACCTAACTATTATAACAAGTATTAAAAAGGCTATGATACTCAAGCCTTTTTAATACGTTGAAAAAGCCTAGGATTCATTAACAGTTAAAGAGTACTTTTCAATTAATGAATATAAAGTTGGCCTTGTAACACCCAGTAATTCCGATGCTTTAGACATATTACCTTCCGCTAACGCATAAGCCTTTTGAATCGCTAATGACTCTGCTTTTTCACGAACAGTACGTAAGTTTAGCGACAAAGCGAATTCTGTATCGCTATGATCATAAAAACCTAAGTCAAACGCGGTAACTTGAGTGCCCGTTGTCATAATTACCGAGCTTTTTACTTTGTTTTGTAATTCACGAATATTGCCTGGCCATTTATGCGCTTTAATTGCACTTAAACCATCTTCAGAAAAACTCTTTACGTTACGCTTATATTCTGTGGCATACATCTGTAAAAAGTATTGCGCTAGAATTAGAACATCTTCATCTCTGTCGCGTAATGGCGGAATATTTAAAGTAATTTCACTAACACGATAAAATAAATCTTCACGGAAAGTTTTCTCTGCAACCATTTCTTCTAAGTTTTGGTTAGTTGCACAAACAACGCGCACGTCAACATGAATCTCTTGTCGACCACCTAATCTCTCTATGGTTTTTTCTTGTAAGAAACGTAATAATTTCGCTTGTAAGCTAAAAGGCATATCACCAATTTCGTCTAGAAATAACGTGCCGCCTTCTGCACATTCAATTTTTCCTTTCGTCGTTCTATGGGCGCCTGTAAAAGCCCCCTTCTCAAAGCCAAATAACTCACTTTCAAGTAGGTTTTCAGGTATCGAGGCACAGTTAATAGCGACAAATGGCTGCTTTTGTCGGTCACTGGCGATATGCACAGCATTTGCGGTAACTTCTTTACCTGTTCCACTTTCTCCTAATAATAAAGCGGTAATTTGCGTGGGAGCAATACGTTTAACCATCATACGCAAACGATCAATTGCTTCACTATTGCCGATAATACCAATATCACTACCAGCAATTTCACGCATCTTACGATTTTCTTCTTCTATAGCTGCTACCGTAAATGCTCTTGCGACAATAACATTAATAACATCTGCGTCTATCGGTTTTTGGTAGAAGTCGTAAGCACCTGCAGAAATAGCTTTAAGGGCATTGGTACGGTCATCATTACCCGTGATCACGA
>Ga0209292_1001580_pt1 | contig 27621 bp, 25 predicted proteins | sample GOMGulsemesocosm_2_FD_184634 | JGI IMG/M metagenome (GOLD analysis project Ga0209292, IMG submission 184634) | Methane-oxidizing microbial communities from mesocosms in the Gulf of Mexico - GOM9C Gulf of Mexico (SPAdes) (version 2) | ecosystem: Environmental > Aquatic > Marine > Cold seeps... | reverse complement strand
GCGCTGGTTTGATAAAAGATTAGCACTGAATAGTGAGCAAACCGTGGAAGAGTTGCGTGAAACGTTGCGTAAAACAGCCACAGCAGCGGTGGGAATGCAGGGCTTCGTCGCCGAAATCTCGGCTCAAGTGCGTGAACTTGTCTATCAATTAATGCCGCAAAATACACCGCGTTTGGCGGCGGGGTTTGGCCCGGCAATGTTAGAAAAAGCTTTGATAGATGCGCTTTGTCTAGCACTTGGCTGCAACTTTTTTCAAGGGGTGCAAGAAGATGTGTTTGGCTTGGCAAAACTCTGTCCTAGTGACCTTACGCCACCAGTGTTATCGGGCCATCTGCAATCAGTAACAGAAAAATATTCCATGAGAATTCGTCACACAGTAGGCTACGATGCGCCGCTGAGCCGCGCTGATATCATTAACAACCCCAGCGATGGACTGCCAGTATCCCTTGAAGATGTTATTGAACAGACAAAGGTCAGTGCCTTTAAAATAAAATTAAAAGGTAATGCACAGGCTGACATCGCTAGGCTTAAAAAAATTGCAATCAGCTTAGCTGGCCTCAAAACATACCAGCTGACCATCGATGCCAACGAGCAATATACAGCAGATGAATTCCAGTCTTTCTTAGAGAGCTTTAATGCAGACTCGGCGCTGACACGTATTAGGCTAGCCACCTTGTTTATCGAACAGCCCTTTGCCAGAGAAGTTGCTCTGACTGGAGAGGGCCTTCTAGTGCCAAGCGACATACCGATTATCATCGATGAAAGTGATGATTGTGATGAGAGCTTTGTCACGGCGTTTGATTTGGGTTGGAGCGGCACTTCGGTTAAAAGTTGTAAAGGCGTATTACGTGCCCTGCTCAATTTTGCGCGGGTAAAGGAGATACAAGCTAAGGGCGGCTTCGCGATATTATCCGGTGAGGACTTAACTTGCCAGCCGGGATTGTGCTGGCAACAAGACACCTTGATGGCAGCCGCAGTCGGGGTGCAGCATGTGGAGAGAAATGGACACCATTTTGCCGGGGGGATGCAAGGCGCTCCCGCGGCAGAAATATCCGCCGCGATGCGGGAGCATTCAGATATTTATAAACTGGTTTCAAATAAACCGACCTTAAATATTGTTGATGGACAAGTAAACTTTGCATCACTCAATAGCCTAGGTTTTGGGCATTCTATCACCCCCTCATTACAACTTAATCATAAACTTATTTCAGTGTAAGGAAAGCTATGAAAACTCAAAGAATAGGTATCATCATGCACGGCGTAACAGGGCGGATGGGCATGAATCAACATTTAATTCGCTCAGTATTGGCGATCCGTGATCAGGGCGGTTTGCTGTTAAAGGACGGCTCTTACTTAGTGCCTGATCCCATTATTGTCGGACGTAATAGTGACAAAATTGAAGCTTTAGCCAAAAAACACAATGTCGAAAGATGGACAACGGACATAGACGCGGCACTGGCGAATGACAATGACGCGATTTTTTTTGACGCAGCTTCAACTCAGCTGCGGCCGATGTTATTGCGTAAAGCTATCGATGCAGGAAAACACATCTACTGCGAAAAACCTATTTCTGAAGGGCTAGAAGAGGCTGTTTCAATCGCCAGTTACGCCAAGGAGAAAAAGGTCAAAAATGGCATCGTGCATGACAAATTAGACTTGCCTGGGCTGCTCAAACTTAAACGTCTCAGAGACAGTGGTTTTTTCGGCACAATCCTCTCCGTCAAAGGAGAGTTCGGTTACTGGGTATTTGAAGGTGATGGTATACCCGCACAGCGTCCCAGCTGGAACTATCGTGCCAAAGACGGAGGTGGCATGATATCAGACATGTTGTGTCATTGGCGCTACGTGCTGGACAACGTGGTCGCCCCCGTTAAATCTGTTTCCTGTATAGGTGCCACTCATATACCTAAGCGTTGGGACGAAAATGATCAAGAGTATGTCGCCGATGCAGATGATGCGGCCTATGCGTCATTTGAATTAGAGGGGGGGATTATCGCCCACATCAATTCCAGCTGGTGCACTCGGGTGCGTCGTGATGACTTAGTCACTTTCCAAATCGATGGCACCCACGGATCTGCAGTGGCAGGTTTACACAAATGTTATTCACAACAGCGTGTGAATACTCCAAAACCGGTATGGAATCCCGATCAGCCACAGGCCATGGATTTTTATCAGGACTGGGTAGAAGTGCCTGACAACGTGCCAATGGATAATGGTTTTAAAGTCCAGTGGGAGCAATTTTTACGCCACGTGGTTGAAGACGGCGAATGGAATTACAGTTTATTAGAGGGCGCTAAAGGTGTGCAATTGGCTGAGGCAGGTTACCAGAGCTGGCGCGAGCGCCGTTGGATTGATCTACAGGACATCGAGTTATAATTATGAGCAGTCAAAAAAATGTGATTAATCTTCCCACTCTGGCCGGTGGTATTGAAGCTTTTAGCATCCAGCAAGGGGTGCAAACCCCTGCGGGAAACACCGTAGCCACTGCCTGGAATCGTGAAGTTTATGCAGCAGCTCACGTGGTTTGCATGCCCTTTGCAGCGAATAATCCGACCTTAGAGACAGCTGTTGACTGGGAGGCGACACTGGCCTTTCGGCAGCAGCTGTGGTCTCAAGGCTTTGGTGTAGCCGAGGCAATGGATACAGCACAGCGTGGCATGGGGCTCGATTGGCCAACGTCATTAGAGCTGATCCAGCGCAGTACCGCACTGGCTAAATCAGGCGGCCATCTCATTGCCTCTGGTGCGGGAACAGACAACCTTGTCATCACCCCTGATACCAGTATTGAAGATGTAATAGGCGCATACGAAATGCAGTGCGAAGCAGTGGAAGCTACTGGCAGTCGCGTTATCTTGATGTCATCAAGAGCGCTGGCGAGTGTCGCCAAATCAGCTGACGACTATTTATATGTCTATAACAAAATACTTTCAGGCTTGACTCAACCGGCTATTCTGCATTGGCTGGGGGACATGTTTGACCCCGCTCTCAAAGGCTACTGGGGCAGTGAAAATCTCGCGACGGCGATGCAAACTTGCCTGGAAATCATTCAGGCGAATCAGCAAAAAATAGAGGGCATTAAGATATCCCTGCTCTCTAAAGAAAAAGAAGTCAGCATGCGCCGCAAGCTACCTGCTAGTGTCAAAATGTATACGGGGGACGATTTCAACTATCCCGAATTAATCGCTGGCGATGATCAGGGCTATTCTCATGCACTGTTGGGTATTTTTGATCCGATTGCGGGTGTAGCTGCTAAAGCACTGAGCAGTTTAGCCAAGGGTGATATTGAAGATTATCATCAAATCATCGACCCAAGTGTTGCGCTGTCAAGGCACATATTCAAAGCGCCTACTCGATTCTATAAAACTGGGGTAGTATTTATGGCCTATTTGCAGGGGCACCAAGACCATTTTACGATGGTTGCTGGTCAAGAAAATGCCCGTTCTACGCAACACTTAGCTGAAATTATTAGGCTCGCCAGTGCCGCTGGTATTTTCACCGATGCGCAGTTCACGGCACAAAGAGCTGCACGTATTATGGCGGTTCGTGGTGTAGAGGCTTGGCAATGTTAAGCGCCGACAGACTATCTCTGAACACTGCCACTGTTAAAGAGCAATGGAACCTTGAGCAGTGTGTCGAGGGTTGTTTACGCCACGGGTTTGGCGGTATCGCGCCCTGGCGTAACTTGATTCATGATATAGGCTTAAAAAAGTCTGCGAAGCTGATTCGCGATTCGGGCCTTGAAGTATCAGGTTTGTGTCGCGGGGGGTGGTTCACTGCAGAAGGCTCACTGACGCCGGCTGTTTTAGATGATAATCGCCGGGCAGTGGATGAAGCTGCCGCCATTGGTGCAAAATGCTTGGTAATGGTCGTCGGTGGTCTCGCAGATCAGTCAAAAGATATTGCCAGTGCGCGGCAAATGGTTGAAGAGGGACTGGCGATCACTTTAGAGTATGCACGAGAAAACCAGGTCAGTATTGCGATTGAACCCCTTCATCCGATGTATGCGGCAGATCGAGCTTGTGTCAATACCATGAGACAAACATTGGACTTGTGTGACCGCTTAGGTGAGGGCATAGGCGCTGCGGTGGATGTTTATCACGTGTGGTGGGACCCAGAGTTGCAAGATCAAATAAAACGCGCCGGTAAAAATCGGCTGAAAGCGTTTCATATCTGCGATTGGTTGGTGCCTACACAAGATATGCTAACTGATAGAGGTATGATGGGGGATGGGGTGATCGACATCAGTGGCATTCGCGCCATGGTAGAAGGTGAAGGTTTTGACGGGCTTAACGAAGTTGAAATTTTCTCGGCACTTAATTGGTGGAAACGAGATGCCGATGAGGTGATGCAAGTTATCATAGAGCGCGCAAAAAACTGCTAATAAGTATTTACTGATAAGAATAATCGAACTGTTGCTGCACTAATCTTCCATCGCACTACTCGCTTGCATATTAAGTGCAGACTTCGCCTTAAGTATCAGAAAAGTATTTTCCGGGTGTTTTTCCCAGCGCCTTCTTGAACATTGAAATAAAGGCGCTCTGACTCTGATAGCCTAGCTCTAAAGCAATGTTAGCCACCGCCTCTCCTAGAGCGATACGCTGTAGCGCATGAAACAGCTTAGCTTGCTGGCGCCATTGACTGTAAGTCATGGCGGTTTCAGCCGTAAAACGACGTGCCAAGGTTCTGCTGCTTAGTCCTAATTTCTGCTCCCAGTGGTTCATGCTATAGTGCTGGCTTGGATGTTCGAGAATCGTCTTGGCAATAATCAGTAATGCTTTACTGCTGGGCATTGGCAAGTGAAGCGGAGCCTCTTTTGAAAGATGTAATTGATCGAAAAACACATCCACTAATCTGCCATCAGCCCCCTCTTCGTCGTATAGCGGCGGTAGGTCTACCAAAGAGATAATTAATTCGCGCAGTAATGGCGAGACGTTCATCACTTGGCAGCTGGTCGGCAGATGTTGTCCGGTCGTAGGGGCGATATATACATTGCGCATTTTGACTGAATGTATCACCTTAATCTCGTGCTCTACGTAAGGTGGGAGCCAGAGCGCACGCTGCGGCGGGACTATCCAAGTACCAGAATCTTTTGCTCGCGTTTCGACTAACCCTTCTGTGAGAAACAACAACTGCCCCCAAGCGTGACTGTGTAAAGGAACATAATCCCCGGAGTTACAATCGATACTGCGCACTACGATGCGCCTTGGCAATTGGACCGCCGCCTGTAACGGCTTACCTTCGATACTGCTCCAATGCGTGCCAATCGCGAGTGACTTTGTCTGATCTTCGATATTTATTGTCATACTATCCTGTATACGCCAAAATGTTCAGCAGTTAAAGTATTGTCTTTCAGATGTTGATTTTTAAAGGAGCAAAGCATCACAAAGTTACTTTAACAGGGCACACTATTGTACCTAGGGCTGCACTTGAAATTGTACCAGCAGAACTGGCTACCCATATAACCTTAACCTGCGAAGAACTTGGATGTGTCATTTTCGAGGTCTCTCAAGATACTGAAGATAAAACCAATTTAATAACTAGCAAAAGATTGATGATCGTCTGTCTTTTGCCGCACATCAAGAACGGGTAGAGAGTGCTAAGTGGGGTGAAATTAGCAAAGTTTGATCAGGCGTTATGAAATAACGGGAATAAAAGAGTAAGTATTGTCGAATATATTGATGAATAGAGATTGGAAAATAAGATGCAAACTTTAAGAAAACCAGAGATTCTGCTTTATTTAATGGCCGCAGCAGTACCTATTGCTTTTGGCGTGTGGCGCGCGCTATTAAATAATTTTACTATCGATTCTGCCAATTTTACCGGTGTAGAGATCGGTATATTACAATCATTACGAGAGGTTCCGGGCTTTTTGGCCTTTACGGTGGTCTTTGTTTTACTACTACTGCGTGAGCAGACATTGGCGATAGTCGCTTTGATGGTGATGGGCTTAGGGACAGCTTTAACAGGATTCTTTCCGACAGAGGTGGGCCTGTATTGTACGACAGTGTTGATGTCGTTGGGTTTTCACTACTATGAGACAGTGAATCAATCTTTGTCTCTGCAGTTTTTCGCCAAAGAAGACGCTCCTTATAAAATGGGTAAAATGGTGGGGATTGGCTCTGGTGCAAGCTTAGTCGCTTTTTCTATTGTCTGGCTTTTTTTAGAAGTAATGCATTTAGAGATGAAAAGCATTTATTTGATTGGCGGTGTGACAACTATGCTAATAGCGGCCTTTTGTTGGCTTTATTTTCCGCATTTTGCAGGAAAAGTAGAGCAGCATAAAAAGCTAAAGTTGCATAAGCGCTACTGGCTGTACTATGCGTTAACCTTTATGGGCGGTGCTCGTAGACAGATTTTTGTGGTGTTCTCAGGTTTCTTAATGGTCGAGAAGTTTGGTTTTTCAGCGGCTGATATCGCTTTGATGTTTATCGCCAACGGTGTACTAAATATGATTTTTGCACCTTTAATAGGCAAGCTGATTAAAAAAATAGGAGAGCGAAAAACCCTGACAATTGAGTACCTTGGCCTTATCTTAATTTTCAGTGGCTATGCCGTCGTTAGCGATCCTATGATAGCAGTGGGGCTGTATATCGTGGATCATATTCTATTTTCGATGGCGATTGCGCAAAAAACCTATTTCCAGAAAATAGCCGATCCTAAAGATATGGCGCAAACAGCAGGCGTTGCATTTTCTATTAATCACTGTGCCGCCATAGTACTACCCGCTCTCTACGGATTATTATGGATTAGTTCACCCGCGCTGGTGTTTTTGACCGGGGCGGCTATGGCGGGAGTGTCCTTAGTATTAGCGAGGCTAGTGCCTGAAAGACCTGAGCCCGGTGTTGAAGTGCAGTGGCCCACAAACCTCATTACTCATCGAGGAAATGTGTAAATTCAGCTTGCTGCCGTCTTCGCTTCTAAGGTGTTTATTGCACTGATCAAATGGCTGATTCCGCTTAACGTATCCTCACTTAATGGGGGCATGACAATCAAGCGAATATACTGTTTGAAATGCCCTTGTAAACTAAATAACTCGCCACTGAGAAAGTCGATTTGTTTAATATCGATAGTCGCGTGCAATTGCGCGGCGTTGATCTTTGCGGGTAGTTTTATCCACAGCGCATAGCCCCCGCTTGATGGAGTTATCTGTATTTTATTGCCCAGCGCCTGGGTGAGCTTTTGGCTAACAGCGCTGGTGGCTATATTGATCTCACGCCGCCAACTGCGCAGTTGGCTATGATAGAGCGAGCCTTGATAATAACGGCTAAGTGCCTGCTGCAAATAATATGAATTACTGATTTGGCTGACGGCAAACTGGGTCATAAATTGGTTGGCAAAGCGCCCAGGACAACACCAGCCTATTCGCTCGGTATCTCCAATCACTTTCGAAATTGAGCTTACAATTAAACACCAGCCATCATTGTCAAAGCTGGTGATTAGTTTAGCGCTCGGGCCGATAAAGTTTAATGGAGCGCTAATATCATCTTCGATAACCGGTACTTGATATTCCTTTGCCCAGCTGGCGATATTCTTTTTGTAAGCTTCGCTTAAACTTATGCCGGTAGGATTGTGACAGTTGGGTTGGATAATCAGCGCTTTTACTTCGGGTTCTCTCATCGCTTGTTCAAGCAACTGCGGATCAGGACCTAGCGGTGACATCGGTATTTCAAGCGCTTTTAAACCTAGCATACTCAGTAATGCAAAGTAGCCAGGAAAAGCAGGTACTGGAACAGCGACGGTGTCTCCAGGTTTGCAGAGTAAGCGCAATGCGTGTTCCAGAGCATTTTGGCAACCGTTGGTGATTTGGATGTCTCTGCTGTTGATATAACATTGGCGCTCGGCTAAATGCTGGCTGATATTTTGGCGCAAGCTACCAATACCGGCGGCACTGTCGGCATCACGCTGCAGGTTTTGGAATATAACTTGATGATACTGGCGTATGAAGCTTTTGAACATTTTGCTGGAGGTCGGTACCGCCATATGGAAAAACGGATGGCTAGTGCGATTACCACGCACCATAGTGTTCAACCAGCGTTGCGAGGAAGGGGCCAGTCGACTATCGGGGGTAAAACGCTCAAATGGGGCACTGTCTATGGTGTTTTGCTGATAACTCACCACAAAGCCAATGCGTGGCACACTGTTGATTAAGCCTTTATCCGTTAAAACATCTAATGCGGTGCGAATGGTATTAATGCTCACCCCTTCGCTTTTGGCAAGTTGCCTAATGGAACCGAGTTTATGTCCTGCGGCTATTTTCCCTTGTATCACATCCGCTTCAATTTTGTTGGCGATGAGTTGATAACTGGGTGTTCTTTTTTGTGCTGTACCCATAAAACAATCCAAATATTGTATCTGTGTTAAATTTTAGGTTAAGCCTATACTTTGCACAAGTAAAGAAATTGATAATTTTGAGGGACATTATGTCAACAATAGAACTGCTCAGCCCGTTTGTGTTAGTGGCTTATACCATGTGGGCGACGCCAGGCCCAAATAACATGATGCTGGTTTATTCCGGGGCTAATTTTGGTTTTAAACGCACACTGCCACATGTTTTGGGAATCATCTTTGGCACATGTCTACTTAACTCTTTTGCAGTGTTGGGCCTAAAACCACTAATCGACCAGTGGCCGCAATTGATGTTAGTGCTCAAAATTAGCGGTTCTGTGTGGCTAGTCATGATTGGCTGGAAAATGGCGAATGCTAGTAATACGCAAGCGGATAGAGAACAGGCCAAGCCGATGCGCTTTATGCCAGCAGCGCTATTTCAATTCGCTAATCCAAAGGCAATTACAGCCACACTGGCACTAGTGAGTTTGATACTAGTGGCCCTAGATGCAGATGAGAGTTTGTTGTGGTTCATTATCCTTATTATTCCGCCGTTAAGTTTTTGCTCAATCATGCCTTGGGTGTTAGCGGGTAAGGCGATTAGACGTTTTTTATCAACGGATTTACGCTGGAAGATATTTACTAGAGGGACGGGGTTATTAACAGCCTCATGTGCACTGTTCTTGTGGATATAATTTAATACTATAATCCTAGCTTCAACGGTAGAATTTAGGATTATAGAGCCAGAAAAATCGTCAACAACCTGAGATGATTTAGGCTACACCTAATTCATCTCTAGCCAATGGTTGCTCCTTTTACAAAAATCATAACAAAATGACAACGCGATTTAGCTAGTCAAGAGTGATGCAGTGTATCCACTCAATAGGTGAAGCTAATAAATGCGCTAAAGTTAAGTTATAACAATATCTTGATCAGTATATTAAACGATTAACTGTCGATTTCAGTTTGAACTCAAGCGACTTATTGTACACCTGACGCTGTATGCTTTCGGCATATACTGGGCGCAATTCTAAAGAACTGTTTAAAGCTATAGCTAAAGTGGTTGCTGCTGACAAAGCCTGTTGCCAGAGCAATATCAGTAATAGACTCGCTGGTTTGTAGCAATAATCTTCTTGCATAAGTAAGGCGAATCTCTAAGTAGTGGCGAGAGGGCGAAGTGGCTAAATGCTGTTTGAATATGCGCTCTAATTGGCGGCGGTTGGTCGCTAGCAACAATGCTAACTCATCTATCGCGATAGGCTCTTCAATATTAGCGTTCATCAATTGGATAGCATTGAGTAAAAGCTTGGGGAACTGCTCTTTGTTATTGTACTGCACTAAATGTGTAGTGCCGTCATTACCGGTTTTATTAGCATTGAGTATAGCTTTTACCGCCCTAGATAAGGCGCTGCTGTATCTCATTTCTACAAGTTTGAGCATCATCTCTAAAGCGCCATTGGCATCCGCACAACTAATCAACTTTTCACTGATGCAATGGTTTAATTCGCTCAGCTTAATTTCAGGAAACTGTTCTTGCAGTAAGGCATGGTTATCAATGTGTATAGCACATTGTTGATGGCTAATCGTTTTTGCCTGCGCCAGAGCAATAACACCATTCCAAATACTGCCCAGGGAAATATTGATGCCCTGTGCTTGTTTCAAACGTTTGCTCAGCGTCGCATTAGGTTTGAAAGAACAGCGTAGCCCGCCACAGATAATCAATAAATCTATATTTGATGATTGCTCTATTTCAAGGGTGGACAAAGCACCGTGGGTGGCTATTTCGATGCTTAAATCACTAGTGACTCTCTCTTTGTCTAGCGCGTAACTGTGTATATCAAAGAGCTTTTGTTCACTAATAAGGTTTGCGGTGACCAAAGTGTCTACAGCGGCAGTGAAGGACATCATGGAAAAATGCTCGAGTAATATAAACACAATTTTGGTAGTTTGAGCAGTGTTGGTATTGGCGGGTAAGTAGAGGCTATTTATGTCTTGCATAACAGGGCTAAAGATATGAGATTTAGACATAATTTAACTCTAGTAAGTTTTTGGATAATTTAGTACTTAAACTAATAAATGTAAACTTTCCTTTGCAAAAGACCAAAGTAGCATAGTATTTTGCAGCGAGTAAATTACACTCAATGTATTCTTATCGGCTTCGCATAACAATTATGCAGAGGTCTTCTCTGGAGGTAGAAACTATGCAAGATTTCGAAAACCTTATATTAAAACAACTAGAAGAAGGCATATATTGCCTAACGCTTAATCGTCCGAAAGTACTTAATGCACTCAATGCCCAAACGATTGCTGATATGGGACAGGCGTTAGATATTATAAATGCCGATAAAAGTGCGCGAGTGTTACTCATTACCGGTAGTGGTGAGAAGTCTTTTGTAGCGGGGGCCGACATTGCACAGATGCAGAACTTAACTGCATTACAGGCAAAAGCTTTTTCAGAGCAAGCGTTAGCGACTTTCAGACGCTTAGAGCTGTTGGATATTCCGGTAATAGGGTTAGTTAACGGTTTTGCATTAGGCGGCGGTTGTGAGCTGGCAATGAGCTGCGATTTTATTTTTGCCGCTGAAAATGCCAAATTTGGTCAGCCGGAAGTCGGGTTGGGTGTAACCGCAGGGTTTGGCGGCACGCAGCGTTTACCGCGTCTGGTAGGGCGTGCAATAGCGATGGAAATGTTAGTTAGTGGGCGTATGTTAGACGCGCAAGAAGCACTGCAGCGTGGTTTAGTTAACCACGTATATCCGCAAGCAGAATTACTCGAGCAAGGTCTGAAAATGGCGAGTAAAATAGTTAAAAATGGACCCGTTGCTGTGAAGTTAACAAAAGAGTTAGTACAGCGCGGTCAAGATTTAGACTTGGAAAATGCCTGTGCTATGGAGAGTGATTTGTTTGCGCTGTGTTTTGCCACAGATGAGCAAAGTGAAGGTATGAGCGCTTTTGTAGAGAAGCGCCCTGCGAGCTTTTAAGCGCCCAGCGATGAGTCTAGAAATGAGTTGCCTCTATTGAGTTTCTGTCCACTTAGATGGCAGCTAATTACAAATAATAGAGGCAGACTTTCTTGCCGTTAATTTTCTCAACATTTAATTCCATATCGTAAATGTCACTTAAGATCCGTGTGGTCATTAACTTGTCTGGCGTATCTTGGTGAATGACACGACCTTGCTTCATGGCGATAATTTCATCTGAATAACTCGCTGCAAAGTTAATGTCGTGCATCACTAAAATCACACTCTTATTCATTTCATCGGCTGCTTTTTTTAGCGTTTTCATGATGTTGACACTGTGTTTCATGTCTAAGTTATTGAGCGGCTCGTCGAGGAATAAATAGTCCGTTTGTTGGGCGAGTACCATCGCAATGAAGGCGCGTTGGCGCTGACCTCCTGAAAGTTCACTGATATATCGATCTTTAAAGTCGTTAAGGTCTAATAGTTTGATTGCCCGGTTAATTTGTTCAGAATCGTTTTGTGTTGGACGTCCACGATGGTATGGGAAACGGCCAAAGCAGACTAAATCTCGCACGCTTAAACGCGAAACAATGTGATTCTCCTGGCGCAAAATAGACATTTCTTTGGCAAGTTTGGCATTGTCTATTTGCTGAATATCTTGCCCGTCAAAGCTAACCTTACCGCTGCTCGCTAGTTGCAATCGACAGACAAGAGAAAGCAAGCTGGACTTACCTGCACCATTCGGCCCGATAATAGAAGTGATTCCGGATGATTTAAAAGTGAGGTTAATATCTTTTAACACTTTAGTGTTAGCGTAATTGAGGCATAAATTATGAGTTTGAATCATTAGATTTTCTTTCGCAAAATTAAACCGAGGAAAAACAGACCGCCTAGAAATTCGATGATGATGCTCAGTTTGGTGTTGTATTGTAAAACGTGCTGCAATAAAACATCGCTACCCACTAAGCAAATGATCGCCACGAGTATCGACATAGGAATGATATAGCGGTGTAAATGTGAGCCGCAGACAAGATAGGCAACATTGACCACCAATAAGCCAAAAAAGGTAACGGGGCCAACCAGCGAAGTAGATAAACCAATGAGTACGGTGATGATAATAATCGATAAACGCGTTAACTTTGCATGATCAATCCCTAAATTAGTGGCGATAGGCTTGCCAAGTGCCATGACATCAAATTGGTGATGATAGCGTAAAATACACAGGCTAATCAGGATAACCAGGATAGCAGAAATGGCTAATAAGTAACTGTCAGCGGCATTGAAGCTAGCGAATACTGAATCTTGTAAAACACTAAATTCAGTCGGACTAATCATGCGCATCATCAGTGATGAAAGGCTGCGAAATAGCACCCCAAAGACGACCCCAATGAGTATCAATAAGTATAAATTATACTGCTTTTTGACAAACAACCATTGGAATAAAAAGCTAGCTGCAAATACTAATATGGAGACTTCTAACGCCCATTTTAGATAGCTATTTAAGGCGGTATACTGCATTGATCCTAATGCATAAACCAATGTGGTTTGGATTAGAATATACAGCGAGTCAAACCCCATAATAGCCGGGGTGATGATGCGGTTGTTACTCAAGGATTGAAATAATACTGTGGCCGTACTGATGCAGAAGGCAACAATCAAAAAAGTGAGCAGTTTTTTACCGCGAAACATCAGCGTAAATTCCCAGCTTGCTTTAGCGTTAAAACTCATGAACAGAGCCATAGTCAAACAGCAAAGTAGCGCGGCAATGATTAATCGAGTGTTAGGGCTAGTGGTAAAAGTCGATTGCGGTTGCCATATATTAGCTAGCACGCGTTTCTCCTCTAAGCAGCAGGTAAAGGAAAATGGCACTGCCAATGACGCCCATGACGGTTGCAATAGGTATCTCGTAAGGATAGCTCATTAAGCGCGCTAAGATATCGCACAGTAGTACTAAGCCAGCCCCAGAGATCGCAATTAATGGCAGTGAGTAACGAAGGTTATCGCCGACCAGTAAACTAATGATATTAGGCACAACTAAGCCTAAAAATGGAATCACACCTGAGTTAACCACCGTAACCCCAGTAATCAGTGAGATAACCACTAACCCCCAGATAAAAACGCTATTATAGTTCAAGCCTAAGTTAATGCTTACTTGCTTGCCAAGGCCAGCCAAAGTTAGTTTATCAGCAGTAAAATAGGCAATTAAACTTAATCCACCGGCTAGCCATAGTAACTCGTAGCGACCGCGTAATATCATTGAAAAATCACCTTGAGTCCATACCCAAATTGACTGTAATAAGTCGGCCCTATAGGCAATAAAAGTAATAATAGCGCCAACAACCCCCGCGTACATAATGCCTATTAAAGGCACCACAAAATCAGATCGTAGCGGAACTTTGCGTAAAATGAGTAAGAACAGCGCCGTGCCAATCACCGAGCAGAGACAAGCGGCTAATAACTTGTAAAATACACTGGCCTCTGGGAATAATATCAGCATCAGCAACATACCTAATGTGGCTGATTCAACGGTGCCCGTGGTACTTGGTTCTACAAATTTGTTGCGTGCCAGTTGCTGCATGATCACCCCTGCGATAGACAGGGACACGCCAGCCAATACCAGCGCGAGTGTTCTTGGGATACGGGAGATTAAAATAATATCTAAGGATTGTTGGTCATAATTAATGGCGTGGCTGCCAATTAAAACGCTGCTGATAGCAAGTACTATCACCAGTGGTAGCGCAACTTTAATATATTTGTGCATTGAAACTTCTTACTTCTCTAAAGCGCTAAGGACTTCTTGGATGCTGGCATCTAACGCTGTTAAACCACCGGCTAAGATGTACCAATTTAAGCCATTGAGATAGACAATTTGCTCATTTTTAGCAGCTTTAGACTTGTTAACTAGCTCGTTGTTCAGTAATGCTTGAGCAGCCCCTTGTTTTTTGCCGACAACCGCGTCGCGATCCAGTACAAAAATCCAGTCTGGATTTGTGTCTAAAATAAACTCAAACGAGATAGGGTCACCATGGGTGGCCTCTTTAATATCCTTAATAGCTGGGGCCACCCCCAATTCTGAATGCAACCAGCCAAAGCGAGAACCTAAGCCGTAAGCGCTGATTTTTCCGCCGTTGGTGAGAATAAACAGCGCATTTCCTGATGTTTTGGCAAGAGCCTTTACTCTATCGACTTTGCTATCAATGGCGGCTAGTTTCTCTTTAAGCACCGCTTCTTTGCCAAATATCTTGGCAATTTTAGCGCTCATATTTTTAACTTGTTTGAGCGGCTCATCTCCCCAAATTGTTAAGTCAATGGTCGGGGCTAATTGCGCCAAATTTTTGTAAGCTTTAGAAGAGCGGTTGGCAACGATGACTAAATCGGGCTGTTCTGCTGCGACGATTTCATAATCGGGTTCAAACAACGAGCCGATGTTGATGTATTGATCCGCAGTGTATTTATTTAAATGGCCTCTTGCATACTCTTTAGGCAGGCCTGACACATCAATGCCCAGAGTATCCATGGTATCTAAACTAGCCAAGTCGAAAGTGAGTACTTTTTGAGGTGTTTGTTTTAGGATTTGCGTACCTTGTGCATGCTCAACACTAATGTCGGCAAAAGATTGCAAGGCAAGTAGCGATAAGCTGATACTGCCAATAATACGGTTAAAGCGGTTCATAAAATTACCTGTTAAAAGTGAGTTGGTGTTAATAATTGCAAGCGAGTTATTGCTCCATCAGCGGCTGTCTAAGAGTAAGAAAATTTACTTAGATCGCTGGAATGACTACTAACAATGACGCCTGATTAGCATGCTCAATAACAACATTAATGGAGTTGCTTTATTATTTGATCGAGAACTATCTTCTGGGCATATCTCAAAGGGTAATTGTCAATTATATAAAAAGAGATAATGATAATGATTTGTATTAATTGTGTCTAATTAGAAAGGTGCAAATGGGTCTCAACTTTACAATCTTTACAATTGGCAGGTCAGTGATGGTGGCGAGCATAAAAGAGACGGCTATTGCCTGTGGCATAGCCGTTAAACCTTTTACTAGAAGCGATTTGGTTGGAGTAAATAGTTGAGTAAGGAGAATCTTGATGGGTACTAATTAAAGTTGAAAGAGTGTGGGTTATTTAGCAAGTGTTGGAGCGATGAAGCAACTACATGACTAATTTACCAGGGCAAAGACTGGCCGTTTGAGTGAGTAAAAGTACCGGATTGCGCCATGTTTTGCGCAAGGATCAAGCGGCATAGTTTTTGTGCTGACTCAGCAGCGCAGATGTCACCTGAGTGATTCACCATATCGGTTTGCACCCAGCCTGGATGGTAAATGGCCACGCTAATCTGCTGCGCCGCCAGATCGTGTGAGAGTGATACGCCTGCTGCATTTAAAGCGGATTTTGACATGCGATAACCGTAACTGCCACCTGAAGTATTATCTGCAATAGAGCCCATGCGTGAGCTTATCAGTGCAATCTTTGCGCCACTGGGAAGCTGTTCTTTTAGTGTATCCACAACTTGCAGTGGTGCTAAGGCATTGACTTTAAACTGCTCTAAAATGACGTCACTGCGTAAGTCAGCTAATGAGGTAGCGCGTAGAATACCGGCGTTATTGATTAGAATATCAATAACGACACCGGTTAATTGCGCTTGCATATGCGCTAACCCACTCTCGGTTGCGACATCAATATTCTCGATAACAGTAACACTAAGAGCGTCTAGTGCTGCACTAGATTGTCGGCACAGTGCATAAACACTAAAACCAAGGTCGGCAAAAGTCCGGCACAGCTCTAGGCCAATGCCTCTGTTCGCACCAGTGATGATTACGTTTTTCAATGTAAAGCTCCTATTGAAATAGCCAAGTGACTATAGTGATTGCAATTATAATCTATGATTAGTAAAAGGTTTACAGGAGATTACCTTGATAAGCTGCAAGCTAGCTGAAGGTTTTGTGATTGCTTGCGCTGTTTTCTTGGTCGCAAATAACGGCACAAACTGCGCCGGGGTTTTGTTGGGACTCATTAAAGTTGAGTTCCAACTCGCACTCTGCTGTCAATGTCTCTAATTGGACCAAGTACTGATGAAATATTTTCCAATTGACCGGGCTTTGAGTCAGTAACTGCTGGGCAATAGGGGATATAGCGACTTGCAGTTTTTGGTCTTGTACATTGATCAGGACTTGGTCGATATAACCTTCAACGATGTCAAAGCGGGTAAAACCGGATTCACAATCACATTCACTAAGATAGACTTGTGCAAAAGGATAACCTGAGAGACGATACAGCCCTGTGAGTTTATCTTCGAGTTGCTCCAGTATATTTTGACCGACATCCAGCAGCAGATATGCGTCGCAGATACTGCGTAATTGCGCTTCACTAATCTGGTGTTCGCCCCTAAAATCTATTTTTTGTAGGTTGAAATACACATAAGGGTGCCTATCTAGATATCTGGCATTGGTAGATCGTTTAGCTGATAGGCAAGCGAAATCATCCAAGGTTTGATTTGACTGGACGCCATGGGATGTTGCACCTAATTTCTGTCGTATGGTATTTAGCACCGCGACAAGAGCAGGTTTAAGCTGGGTACTAAACGATAACGTTATTCTCAATGGCTTTTCTTTTAGACCGGAACTGTAGTTCATCAAATGTTATGCTTAAGTTGTTTATCATGTACGGGTTAATGGTTAATTCCACTTGAGGGGTAGCTCGTGACTTAAATATCTGACTGAAAGTTTGAAAAGCTGTACAATATCAGCAGTTTATATGTACGCGCAGTGTCTGCATATAAAAACAGAAATCACCTGCAATTCATACTGGTACTAGTTATAGGTTTTGTGGAAAAATGTTAATAATTACCAAAAAGGTAATAAAAGAGACGTTTTTTAGGGCTGAAAATGCAGCAGTGAGTTTTTGCGAATAGCAATAGCCCGCATTTGAGCATCAAATAATTGATCTGGAAAATATACATGCAAGGAATTGAAAAGTTACAGCAAGCTATCTATAAAACCATCGATGATATTGAGTATTGGCAAGAAGTACTGCGCTTGCTGTGTGAAGTGACTGGAGCAAGTAAAGGCATAATTTCGCTGCGAGATTCCCTCACCGCAGAGTTGGTAATACCAACAGATGTCCGGCAAGAGCTGAGTAGTCCGCTACTATACGGTTTCTCTGAGATGGAAATAGGCAGTTACGTCACTCATTATATCGAGCAAGATCCTTGGACACCCTTTGAAAAGTTATTCCACCCGAGTGAACCGACTTCACTGGCTAAGTTTGTCGATTTAAAGACGCTGCAAAATAGCGAGTTTTGGCAGTGGTTGGAGCCCCAGGGGATTACAGATACCACGGTGCTAGAAATTGGCTTGTCAGCGCCCAATTGGATTGCGATGAATCTCTATTATCCCACTAAAACTGACACTATTAAAAAGAAAGTATTGCAATATACCACTAAGCTGCAAGAAACCATGCAAGATGCTTGGCGAATCGGGCAGCGCTTGAGGGCTTCTGAACAAGCGCCAAATAGATTGGGTTATTTTCTAGAACGTCAACCGCAGGCGGCATTGATTCTCTCTGCCGCTGGGGAGATTATTTTAGAAAATAAAAAAGCGCTTACTCTCAAAGAGACAGCAACCAATATCTATCACTTAGACAATCAGCGTTTTGGCTTTAATGATCCGCAGCTGCAGCTGCAGCTACTAGAAGCTATGCAGACCTTGAAGATAAGTGTTGATGCAAGATTGGAGGAAATTAAATTCTCCAGTCAAACATTGGATTTAACCCTTACTTTAATCGAAAAAGCAGAGGATCAATTGGGGGCCGACAGCGGTGCTAGACTACTGAGTATTAGACCGGTTAGTGCCCAGTTGTTGCCTATTTGGAATAATGTTCTGTTGACTAAACGCGAGCGCCAGCTAGTAGAACTGTTAGCCAATGGGGATAAAGTGGTCGACTTTATTAACCACTATCAAATGTCTAAAAGTACCGGGCATTTCCACTGGCAAAATGTGAAACGTAAGTTGGGGATTAAAGATCGCTCTGAAATACAAGTGATGCATCAGTTGTATTTACAGAACTTATAAGCATAACGCTGATTTTTGTGATGGAGTGAGATCTCAGTATTACTTACCCAATAGATAAGCTCGCCACGTTATGGGGTTGTTGCTAGGCGATATGTCTGGCGCCGATAATGCTAGCTTGAGTGGGATCTTGGTGTAAAGTGTCGCGCCAGGTTTTTTGGCAATGACAGGCCGGTGGTGCTAATCGCGATTCTCCCAGTAAGCGATGCTCTGCGATGAATTTATTAACTTGTTCGTCACACTGCGGACAGTTGTTCGGCCCCGCCACCGGTGCTGGAGTATCCTCAAAACCGCCGATAGTCAGTGGCCAGTGATGAATTTTGGCCTGCTGCATAATCTCCAAAATACTCCACAGCCAAGGCGGGCGAAATTCACCGTTATTATACTGAGTCTCAAGTGCAGTACCTGGCGGCACAAAAGCACAGGAGAGGGCTATCTCATCTACCCCTAAGTTGTGTAAATAGTCTAAAGTCGCTAAGGTTTCATCGATTGCCTGGCGCTGGCCCAATTAGCGGATATCAGGGCGATTCCAAATTTATTACAGCTATTTAAAAATCATCCCTATCCAGGTGGAGAAAAAGTGCACAGGGATGTATTGGCGTGGGCGGCAGCGCAGGCGATTGTTGCGCTCAGTTTAGATCAAGCAGCTCACTCGAAATCTCCTTGGGTGAGCAATGCATTGGCTGATCACTGTCTAAGGCATAACATAATGCAAGTCTCTGATAAAACTAAGCTGACTAACAGGCACAAACAAAAGGAAGAAATTGTACCCAAGCTAGACAGTAGTTGTGCTGCAAGTGAGCAACTTAATTCACTTAGGGAGCTGTGCCAGTACTTACTGATGAATAATTATGTGAGCTTAGCCGCCAACAATCCAAAGCGAATCAAACCACCGCTATTTGATAAACCATCACCCGCCAGTACCAGCCCTGCTAATAGCGTCAATATAACTACTGGGCGAAAATTTTTTAAGAGAAGGCAATATCAGTGCGACACCGGCCAATAAAATTTTGTTGCGTCTTAAGGCGCTGCCCTTTGCAGGTACGCTCTACTATCAAGCAAGGAGTACCAATATTGATGACATCGGCATCATCTTAGCTTTCACTATTATGCTAGAACGGGCTCTACCAATCGCTTTGAAAAGGTCGGTAAATTCGCCACTTACTGTCGCTGTGTGAATAGGGCTCGTTATGAAAATGGTAAAAGTAGGGCTCAACAAATTCAAAGAATGGTAATAAATATTTAGCATTGGCTATTTGCAAACTTTGCCATTAGATGCCTCTTAACAATTAAGAGTTATTACCAAAAGCAGTTGGCAAAAACGAATAAGGCAGTCGCAATAAAGACTGTTGCAAATAAACTATCTAGCGCCTTCTTTTATGTTTTTTTACCGTAATATACGCAGATCAGATTCAAAGTGTTTTTTTTGCGTTATACAAGTTAACAGATTGTTTTTCAATGGGTTGTTGTTTTTTTGATAAGCTTCAACTGGTTGGGGTTTGCAGCAAATTTTTTTCTTTGATTACATATAGGAATTACAAATACCCATACGTAAATTCCTAGGTATCTTTTATTGCTAGGTAAAATAAATAGTGTTTAAATTCAAGCCATAATTCAACCCAGCAGAGAAATTATGGCCCTCATTTTAAAACCAGTTAAATGGCAAGGTAAGCTAGACCAAGAAGAACTTCCTTGCGCTTTGCGCTGGCATCAAAGAGCATTACCTTACGCTGAAGATATACAACGTTTGAGCGAATATAGCGGCTTAATCGGATTTTGTTGCGATGAGGGAGTTAAAAGAAACAATGGGCGTATAGGTGCAGCTAAAGGGCCTGCTGTGTTTCGCCGTCAACTGAGTAACCTTGCCTGGCATGAAGATAATTATAGTCTAATAGATTTTGGTGATGTTGCGGTAGAAGATAAGCAGTTAGAAATTGGGCAAGAGCTATTAGCGGAACAAGTTGCTGCAATGCTTCCCAAAGTCTCTCGCTTACTGGTGGTTGGCGGTGGGCATGAGACTGCCTATGGTAGTTTTTGTGGTTTATATAGATCGTTAGGCAGTGATTGCAAGATAGGTATTATTAACCTAGATGCACATTTTGATCTACGTCGTCCAAGTGCTTTAGGAGCTTCATCTGGAACGCCTTTTTATCAGATCCAAGCCCTTACCGGGGAAGATAACTTTCACTATTGTTGTATGGGAATTTCAAGAGAGGCTAACACACAAGCTTTATTTCGTCGTGCTCAAGAGTGGGGAGTTACTTACAGAACAGATGAGCAAATGCAAAAATCTGACTTGGCACAAATAAAAATTGAATTAGAAGAGTTTGCCCACGTTTGCGATGCGCTATATCTGACAATCGATATGGATGTATTACCGCACTATCAAGCACCGGGCGTTAGTGCGCCAGCGGTACGGGGCGTTGAGTTGAGTGTTATAGAGTCAGTTATTGACCTGGTAATTCGCAGCGCAAAACATTGTAGATTTGGCCTGCCATTAGTTGAATTAACTGAATTAAACCCAAATTTTGATCCGCAAGAGGTTACCGCGAGAACTGCGGCAATGTTGGCCGGACGAATGTTAAAAGTAAGTAACCCTTAATTAAATATTGTAATTTTAGATAACCTGAAAATAAAAGGAAACAAAATGAAAAAAACATTTAAAACCATTCTAGTTTCTGCTGCCTTGACAGTCGGACTAGCTAACGTTGGTGTTCAAGCAGAGGAACGTGTCTTTTTTGGTATTGCTACAGGTGGAACTGGAGGTACATATTATCCTCTAGGCGGTATGCTCGCTCAAGTTATCTCAAATAATTCAGCCATTGAAGGTAAAAAGTTATCTGCAACAGCAGAAACAGGTAATGCCTCTGTTGCTAATGCTGCATTATTAGGACGCGGTGCGATTGAATCAGCTTTCGTCGCGGCTGATGTGTTAGATGCGGCATACAATGGTAAAAATCAATTTAAAGGTAAAGCAATTTCTAATCTACGTGCACTGGGTGCTCTTTACCCAGAGACTGTCCAGCTGATTGCTCAGCCTGGGATAAAGCGTTTTGAAGACCTAAAAGGCCTGAGTATTAGCTCTGGTTCTCCCGGTTCAGGACAATGGCAGCTACTAGGTGATTTATTAGCTGCACATGGTCTGAAGCGAGAAGATATTAAAGAAGATTATTCATCGTTCTCTCAGTCTGCTGAAAAAATAAAGGATGGCAACTTAGATGCCTCTCTTATTACAGCAGGCTCACCCACTGCTTCTATTGTAGAACTCTCAAACGGCCATGATATTAGTATTATTCCTCTAACCGGTGCGCCAGTGAAAGAACTGCAAAAAACTCAGCCTTATTATGCAAGCACAATGCTACCAGCTGGTACTTATAAGGGAATAGATGAGGACGTTGAAACACTTGCTGTACGTGCAATTTGGGCAACACATGCAGAGCTTTCTGATGAGATAGCTTATGCGGTGACAAAAGCTCTGTATGAAAACGTCGATACATTGGCAAAAGTACATGTGAAAGGAAAAGAGATTAGCCTGAAAACAGCGTTAGAGTCCGTATCGATCCCCCTTCACCCAGGTGCTGAGCGTTATTATCGTGAAAAAGGCATCATTAAGTAAGCGATTGATGTTGATTGGGGCGGCCGCCTGCTTGGTGGGCGCTCAATATTTATCTGCAACTGGGCTTAGTATTACAGAGTATAGGGTGGGCAAGCCGTTAGCTTGTATTGAACTAGTGGATGATGCGTTTTTGCTATCGTTTATTCATTCAGTATCTCTGACACCGGTATACGATGAATACAAGTTGCTGCAAGATGGTGGACGTTATCAAATATTACAAACAAAAGAGCGATTTTTTGCCCATGGTCAAGGTCTACCTTCCCTGGTAAATGAGCCCGATGCTATTGCATTCGAACATAGTGACGGACAGTTCATTTTACATCTTAACAGGGTGATCAAAAATTTAATTGTTCGCACTGATCGTCGCTTTAAAAATCAGCTACACAGTGGCGATCGAACAATAAATTTAAATCAGTGGCCTGATACGGGACTTGGCATAAGGCCAGTAGGACATTGTCAGTAACCTATAAACATAGAAGCAGACCTGATGAGTAAGCAACAAACATCAAATGAAAACACCACTTTTGAAAATCCAGTCGAGATTCCTCAAGAAAAAGTAGAGAATTTAATTAAAGAGTTTGATAGTGAAAGCAACTTCCGTGACCTCAGAGGTGTGCTTAAATTATTCGTCACTGTCGCATGTGTCACCTTGAGTTTATTTCATATTTATACTGCGGGCTTTGGCTTGCTTAATGAGATATCTCACCGCACCTTTCATATGGCTTTTATTATGGGGCTACTGTTTTTGGTGTTCCCACGTAAAGCGCCAAAGAACCCTAATGTCAGCATGATTTTAAGCCTCGCATATGGGGTCTTTTATTTGGTAATAGCCAATCAACTTGTTGCTGCAATAGGAAGCGAACTTCCCACTTTTTTGAATGTTGCAATTTACGCATTTGCAGCATTGATGGGGATATCTGCTCTACCTCTTTCAATTTTAGGTGGACGGGGTAATCAAATAGGCTGGCTTGATTGGCCACTGGCTATCATGGGGGTGGTTTTTTCCGCTTACTTGGTGGTTTTTTTCGATGAAATATTTATTACTAATATAGGCTTTCCTCAGCCTTTAGACTACGTGATGGGTGGCGTAGCTATATTATTAGTTATAGAAGGTGCTCGCCGAACTATGGGCGAATCGTTAGCGATAATCGGTGTTGTGTCGCTACTTTATGCAATTTTAGGCCCTTATCTGCCTGGAGTACTAGCGCACAGAGGATACGATATTGTACGCTTAGTAGAGCATTTGTACCTAGGGACTGAAGGGGTATACGGTATTGCTATTGGTGTTGTCGCCACTTACGTTTTCCACTTTGTGCTATTTGGTGTGCTGGCACAGGCTTCAGGGCTTGGTCAGTTGTTTATAGAGTTAGCGACTGTTTTATCTGGCCGTTATGCGGGAGGACCTGCGAAAGTATCTGTGGTCTCTTCTGGTTTCTTTGGCATGATATCTGGATCCCCTGTGGCAAATACAGTTACAACAGGTGCCTTTACCATTCCAATGATGAAGCGCTATGGCTTTAGTGGTCGGTTCGCAGCTGCAACAGAAGCAGCCTCTTCTTGCGGTGGGCAGATAACCCCACCTATCATGGGAGCATCTGCGTTTGTAATGTCGGAAATGTTAGGTGTGCCCTATAACGAGCTTATTCTAATAGCAATCATTCCCGCTGCATTCCACTATTTAGCGGCATTATGTATGGTGCATTTTGAGGCGAGAAGGTTAGGACTTAAAGGCATACCGGCCGCTGATATTCCTAAGTTTTCCGATATTATGGCACGACACTGGCATCAAACCATTCCTTTGATAGTGATGGTCTCGATGCTCTTGATGCAATATACACCCTTTTTGGCTGCCTTTTGGGGGATTGTTTTAACAGTGCTCTGCTCATATATTCCTGTAATATTACGACCTTTGGGCTTCACTAAGCTGGACGATAAAAGTGTGTTAACACCCGGTCGCCTTGTTGTTAGTTTAGAAGAAGGCGCCAAACAATCTATTGCGATTACAGCTGCTTGTGCATGCGTGGGCTTCCTCTTAGGAGTAACAACATTAACCGGACTTGGATTTAAATTTTCTGGGGCGATAGTTGGACTGGCTGTAGATTTTGGGGGTTGGATTACACCACTAATACCTTTTGAACTATTAAGTGAATCTAGTGTGACGCTGTTTATTGCATTACTGCTGGTGGCGTTGGCTTGTATTTTAATGGGGGCCGGTATCCCCACAACACCTACATACATTATCTTGGCTTCTATAGTGGCGCCAGCATTAGATGATTTTGGAGTAGCAATTTTAGCTGCACATTTCTTTATATTTTATTATGGTGTTCTGGCAGATGTGACTCCACCTGTCGCTTTGGCAGCTTATGCTGGTGCAGGAATTGCAGGTTCGGACCCTATGCGTACGGGACTGACAGCATTCCGTCTATCCATGGGTAAGGCATTAGTTCCCTTTATGTTTATCTATGCACCGAGTATGCTGTTCCTCGATTTTACTTGGTTAGAGTTTAGCTTGGCAATGATTAGTGGGGTGCTCTGTATTATCGCTTTATCTGCCGCCTACATTGGCTTCTTTAACGCACCATTACAAAGAGCTGAAAAATGGGCATTGACAATATCAGGTCTTATCTTGGTCGGTAATACTGTTTGGCTGATAATCGTTGCAGGCTCCGTCGTTATGGCTATTTTGATACGCAATTATAGGCAAGGCTTAGCCGCTAGATTAAATAAATATGAATTGGAATTAAATTGATTACTTGGTTATCGTAGATATTGACTTGAGGTTAGGTAGTGGCAGATAAGGATTACACAGTTCCCGCGTTAGAGCGGGGGTTGCAGATTTTAGGAATGTTCAATAGTCAAGCTCGTAATATTACTCAAGCGGAAATGGCAGATGCTATAGGAGTGAACTTAGGATCTCTCTATCGTATTATTCAAACACTCACTAATATGGGGTACTTACGCAAAGTGGGGACGAATAGTTATGAGTTAGGTTCTCAAGTGTTATCCCGCGGCTTCTGCTACTTATCGAGTCGTGAGATATCCGAAATAGCCGCGCCTTATATTACTAATTTAAGGGATATTACATCACTTTCGAGTCACTTAGCTATTCGTGAGGGGCGCGAAACTATTTATGTTTTTCGCGCGCTTGCATTGCAAATACTTGCAGTAAATGTGCCAATAGGTATGCGCTACCCCTGTCATACTACCGCAATGGGGCGAGCATTATTAATGGGTATGAGTGCTCAAGAATTAGAGCTTTTATACAGCGGTCATCGCCTTGATGGATACCCAGTACCGGCTCCTCAAACATTACCTGAATTAATTGAATTATGTAAACAAGAATTAAGCCAAGGCTGGAGCTTACACTATTCGGATTATTCAACTGCAATAGCAGTGCCCATTTATGATTATGTCGATAATATAGTTGCTGCAATTAACGTCTCAGTACCGGATGCGATAATGAAGAAAGCAGGGACACAGGGAAGGCTGATTAAAATGCTGAAAGATACGGCTAAGAATATATCTGAGGACTATTGTGGTTGAATTAATAGGACATTGGTTGTATCGCAAATTTTCAGTGGAGCGGAAAATCCTAATTCTTAGACGATAATATGCAACGATTCCCCGAGATTATTGATAAGCAGGTGTACTGCTATTTTTAAACTATTTCTTTCGAGCCGAATGGGCCGCGTAAATGCCAGTAAAGAGTGGCTCTCGCAGAATGAAACGACTTAAAGCTCATTATCGGCTTCGTTAATTTCTTAATTGAAGAAATTATTTTTAGAAATTCAGCACAGCAGATTTACTCTATATTCTGGATCTGCTTATGTGTTGGTGATTTAAAATGCAATAAAAACCGCAACTTAAGTGACTATGATGATGGGTGTGTGGTTTTTGCCCACCAGTAGTTGTTTGTTAATTGGTTCTTAGTGAGAGATTTTCAAAAAATATTTTTTTTGTCTAGCAAGTAACCCCTGCCATATTGTTAGTACAATCTTCGTCGTGCTTTCTTCTTGAAATTCATACAACAATTAAGAAGAAAAAATAAAAGAGCATGCAAACGCTAACCCGAGCCGTTTTGAAGTTTTAATTACTGTTATTGGTCTTGATTAAATGACTTGTTAGCCTTAATTTACGCTAAATGAAATTTGACAATGCGGCTCTTCCTTCTTGATAAAATCTTTCGATTTCATCAGGTTTACTTCTTTTAGATGGCTTATAGAAGATCAGGGTATTTCCTTGGGCTTCAATATGAATGTTTTGATTTTTTTCAAAATACTTAATCACTGCAGGAGTGAATAACTCTCGAATTTTAACCTCATCACTGCCTCTTAAAAGGTATTTATTTGAAAAGACAGGAAATGATTCAAAATCAATATCTTGATAACCAAAAACTTGTCCAATTTTATGAAATGCATTCTCTGGTTTTAACTCAAACTTAGGAAGATTTAACTCACTATCTTCTATAGATAGTACTGTTTGATTAGATGTACTCGAATTTTCTTCACTACTACCGGTACGGTAACTATATCCAAAAATTGAAACCTTGTTTTTATTATTATTACCCCAGATTTCATTTTTAATTTTCCTTTTGTCGCCCATTGAAAATAACTCAAAATTTTCATGACTTAATTTTGTTTTTTCTCTTCCGGATTTAGAAAATGAAAATCCTAAACTTTTCGCTATTAACTCAAGTGCTTCAGTTCGCTTCTTTTCATATACATATGTAAAGATAAATGAACCAACAATGAAAATTAAAATATATGGCCAAAAATCATCAATAATATTCTCCATTTGATACTCCATTGTTTGTATTTAATACTTACAGCGAAATAATGCGCCAGTTCATTTCCATGGATGTGGTGTTAACGTGAACTGTCATTTTAGCCTTCTTGTAGTATTTTTATAGGCTATGTGTATTAAATTTTTAATACACGGTATGACTTTCTAGATTGGAATATATCAACAATAAAGGGGTTATCTTGCCTTTCCTTATTTCAGGTAAAAAGCAAAATCGTCCACCTTTTATATTCATAGAACCAAAACTATAGGGGGCTCATATCCAAAAGGATTTTTTCCAATTGATCATCATATGCATCAGCTAGCCTCGATTCAACTACAACCATAGCAAAAGCTTCTCTAGAACCAAATGTAGGTGAGATAGAAAGAAATGTTGTATCGACAGCTATTCCTTCCCTAGCGCCACTAAATTCAACAAACCCGAGATGCAATCCATTCGATGAAATTGTTCCTACTTCACTTGATGGTCGCATATTTGGAACCAATCGATTCATAGTATCATCGAACTTAGTCTGTTCAATCTCAGCCATATTCCGGTTAATAAATTTATAACCGATAAAAGCATGCCCTAAGGTATCTTTGAGAAAAAGGTCAAAACCTGGGACGTTCGCTCTTTCCCAATTATTTGGAAAAAATATTCTTACGGGGCTTGAGTGTGGGGTGATTTCAACTTCAGTAAAGGCACTTTTTGCCACTTGCTGCTGTACTCTTAGTCGTTCATTCTCCACTTGTTGCTGTACTCTTAGTCGTTCACTTGACTGTTGTGGATTATTCGCCCGTTGTTGATTTAGTGTTTGTTGCTGTTGCTGTTGCTGTTGCTGTTGCTGTAGCTTTAGTATCTGAAGTT